>Ga0299912_10001340_pt1 | contig 19872 bp, 19 predicted proteins | sample RVTome_2_FD_207667 | JGI IMG/M metagenome (GOLD analysis project Ga0299912, IMG submission 207667) | Soil microbial communities from uranium-contaminated site in the Upper Colorado River Basin, Wyoming, United States - RVT95D214 (version 2) ... | reverse complement strand
GTTGGGGAACCTTCATCCTCTGCGCTTACCCCATCTTCACCGGAATTTACATCTACTTTTTATTTAAGGGAAATGTCAGATGGTCAAAAATTTTCGGCGTCATCAGCCTCCCTACTGCCATCGGTGTTCATGGATATACAGGTTTCGTCTTGGGCTTTGCCAAAGCCAGGGTCTTATGGAACACCGCGGTCATGCCCTCTTATTTCCTAGCCTCGGCAATGATTTCAGGAATGGCTTTTATGCTCATCGTGGCCCTGGTTCGCTACCGTTTCACCTATAAGGGTAAAACTTTAGAGGAGAACGAAAAGGATCTTAACATCATCGACCTTCTTTCGAAATGGATGGCGGGTTTTATGATCTTAAACGTTTTTTATGTATTTTCCGACCTCACCGTGATGTATTACCATACGGAGGATGCCTTTGAGACAGTCGAGCTTGTTCGTCTTGGTAAATTCAGCTTCTTATACATCTGGATGGATAATGTCTTTGGGAATATTGTCCCTTCCCTCATTATTCTTTTTAAGAAGACCCGGAAATCACATCTTTTACTGTTGATTGCTGCTATCTTGGCTTCCATCGGTGTCTTTATCATGAGATATGTGATGGTTTTCGGAGGGCAATACGTCCCTTTGAGTTGATCGTTGAGCTTATCGGAGGAAAGAGATGAAGATGATACGTCGCGATTTTTTGAAATTGTGCCTGGGTGGCATGCAGGCATTCCTGTTTCAGCATTATCTTGGGCTCTCTGCTTATGCCAAGGAGGTGCTTGGAGGAAAACAGGTATCGCGACACACGAGGAAGTCCCTCAAGGGAATTCCGAGCATCTGCCAACTTTGTCCTGCCCATTGCGGGATCATCGGTTTCTTAGAGGGCGATCAGTTGGTCAAGATCGGAGGGAATCCAAAACATCCCAACAACCTCGGAAAGTTATGTGCCAGAGGTCTGGCCGGCGTAAATATGGCGTACGATCCAGATCGAATTACCTCACCCTTGATGAGGAAGGGAGAACGAGGAAAAGGGCAATGGGAGAGGATTTCTTGGGATAAGGCCTATAGCGAAATAGCGTCAAGATTGAAACCAATATACCAAACCGGGCAGAAGGGGGACTTCGTATTCCAATCAGAACACGAGCCCGACGGCATCCTCAGGCGGTTCTTGGAAGTCTTTGGTAAAACCCTCATCCTCGATGAGGATAGCCTTAACTTTGGCAATAGAGATTGGGGTCAATGGCTTACCTGGGGGGAGGAAATGGGAGTTCCTGATGTAATGAATAGTCATTACATTCTGAACTTTGGCTCCAATCCTTATGAGACGCACGAATATTATACCGGTTTCATAGGAAGATTGATTGAAAGCAGATCTAAAAATAAGGCCAAGCTGGTCACTTTTGATGTCAGGTTATCCTACACAGCCGGCAATAGTGATGAATGGTTTCCAATTAGCCCAGGGAATGATGGAATGGTGGCTTTGGCCATGGCCAATGTCATCCTTAAATCTAATCTTCACAATAAAGATTTTATTGAGAAATGGACAAATATCCCTACCTCTGCACTGGCACAATACTTATCTCAGTACCCCCCTGAGATGGCAGAGAAGATCAGCGGTGTTGCTGCATCGGATATCGAAAGGATTGCCAAGGAATTTGCTCTATCCATGCCTGCTGTGGCCATTTCGGGCCGTGGCGTGAGTAGCCATTTGAACGGTGTCTATAATGAGAGGTGTATATTCCTTTTAAATACCATCGTAGGAAGCATTGATATTCCTGGGGGATATTGTCTTCCAAGGACTTATCGTTTTGAGGAATCGGATATCAAGCCATTCCTTCCAAAAGAGAAGGCGTTCGATTTGGAAAAGGTCAAGGTGACTCCACAAAGGTTGATCTCCTTGGTTAAAAACGGACAGTTGACCCCCAAGATATACTTCGTTTATGAGTCCAATCCTGCCTATAGAAACCCTGAGAGCGGTTTGACTTCTGAACTATTGAAGAATGAAAAGTTGATCCCCTATATGGTGGTCGCAGATAGCCATATGACCGAAACCGCCGCGTTAGCTGATATCGTCCTCCCCGCTGCCACCTACCTGGAGAGCTGGGGAATCGATTCATCCCCCGCGTTGGACATGAATCCCTTTATTGGACTCCAGCAGCCCATCGTCCCTCCGTTTGCCAAATCCGTTCCCATCTCAGATATTTGTATAGAGCTTGCACACAGGATCGGTGCGGGCCTACCACGATACTTCAAGTTCAATTCTGCAGAGGAATATATCAAGAAGGTTGCCTCAGGAATTGATAAATTGGAAAAAGTAGGGGGGGTCAAATATTTAAAAGAGAACGGAGTTTGGTTCGATAGTCATTTGAAGCCGAGATATCGATCGTATGAATCGAAAAGGTTTAGCACGCCTTCAGGAAAGATTGAGATCTATTCAGAGAGATTGAAGAGAAAAGGATTCCAACCTCTTCCCACCTACGAACCGATTCCAGGCCATGGGGATCTCAAAGGGAAGTTTGTCCTTGTGACTTATGAATCAAATGTCATGGGATCGAGGACAGGAAATTTTCAGTGGCTGGCGGAGATTAAGCATCGCAACCCAGTCTGGATCAATAAGGATGTTGCCAAACAACTTCATATTGAAGAAGGAGATCGTATTAAGATTTCCACCCGAATCGGATCATTTGTGACGGAGGCTCGTTTAACCTTCGGCATTCACCCAAGGGTGGTCGCTATCGAAAGAAATTTAGGTCATTGGGGAGTTGGACATGTTGCTCGCGCCAAAAAATTCAAGAGCAAGGATCCTAATACCAATTTAGTCTGGTGGGAAAAAGAAGGAAACGGCATCTCTCCCAATCCAATCATCTCGGGGAATTCGGATCCGATCGGAGGGGGAGAAGCTTGGAACGATACGTTGGTCATCATTTCAAGGGCCTAAAGGAAGGAATCGATGAAAGGATTTAGGACCATAGGATGGTTAATCTCGACAATAAGGATGAAGAACATTAAGAACCTATTGAAATCAAAATGGGTTATTTTTGGTGTCGGCCCCATCTTCACCTTGATAGGCGTCGTGTTAGTGATCTGGGTGGGGCACACGTTGACGGCCCATCCAGTGATCTGCCTTTCATGTCATGCGAGACAGAGCAGTATCTCCATGTGGTCGCAGTCTGCCATTCATCCTGCCCATGTCACTTGTGTGAATTGTCATGCGAGAGTCGGACAATTGTTCCCTCGCGATTTTTTCGCTGATGAGCGGGTGAATGAAAACTGTCTATTTTGCCACAAGCATGTAGCTGAGAAAGAGAAGGAAGAAGCCCATCACATGAAAATTGCCCACAAGCTTCATATCGAAGAATCGAAGCTGAAGTGCATTGATTGCCACAGAAATATCGCACATGAAAAAAAGGAGGCCGGAACGAACCGGCCCCGCAGGTTAACTTGTATCGAGTGCCATGAAGAGGCATTAACAGGAGGACCTGAATCTTGCATGAAATGCCATACGAAGATCCCGGTGTCCTCTTCCTCGTAGCTTTTTAAATAGCTTGACATGAATCCTTTATTAAACCTTCCCGTCAGGATAATGAAATGGTTTTCTAAAGGGAAACAGATGGCTATCTACAGCCTTCTTTTTTTTCTTTTGATCGTCTTCGTCGCAGGAATTTTTAAATATTCAGAAAGCCCTTCGTTTTGTGGCCTCTGTCACAATATGAAGGAATATGTCGAATCTTGGGAAACATCCTCTCATAATAAAGTGTCCTGCCTCGATTGTCACCGGAGTCCAGGTCTCTTCAATCATCTGAAAGGAAAGCGGGTAGATCTCCAACTGGCCATAACATATTTCATGGTTGGGAAAGGGATCAAGAAACCCCATTACGAAGTTGATGACGGGAATTGCTTGCAAAAGGGGTGTCACAAAAGAGAAGATTTGAATGGAAATATGATATTCAAGAATGTGAGCTTCCCTCACGGAACGCATCTGGGCGAGTTAAGAAGGGGAATGAAACTTCGGTGTACCTCCTGTCACGCTCAGCTCGTTCAGGGGTTGCATCTCACCGTTCACGACACCAACTGTTTTATCTGCCACTACTATAAGGCTGGCCCAAGGGGGCTGGAGGAGGAGTGTATCTCATGCGCAGTAGGAGGTTGTACCTCTTGCCATATCGAACCCAAAGGGGACATCAAGGTCAAAGGATGGAATTTCAATCACCGGAGGTATATTGCAAGAGGGGTGAGCTGTGAAAGGTGTCATCTCAGTGTTGTTCAAGGGGATGGCCATGTACCCGAGGGAAAGTGTGGGGGATGTCACAATGAACCTGAAATCCTGGGCGGGAAGTACACGTCTCAATTCATGCATAAGAAACATGTCACCGACCATAAGATCGAATGTTCAAATTGCCATACACCCATTCGGCATGAGATCGGGCAGATCCCTACCCTTGCCCATTATCCAGGCACTTGCGATAAATGTCACACTAAAGAAATCCATCTGGGGCCAAAAGATTTATACCGCGGGAGTGCGGGAATCGGTGTGCCTGATTCTCCCAGCCTCATGTATACGACGAATGTCGATTGTATCGCCTGTCATCGAAGGAGCGAAGAGAGTCAGGCTGCCCTGCATACCACCAAATATGTTGAGAAAGCGATCGGTGAAGCCTGTGTGGACTGCCATGGTGAGGGATTTGATGATACCTTGAAACATTGGAAAACTCTCCTTTCAAAGGCAGAGAATGAAACCAATCAGCGGATCTTCAAAGTTCAGAACGCGTTATACGATTTTGAAAAGGCCGGAGGAGGAGCATCTGAGTATAAGAAGTCTCAGAACCTCCTCAGCGAGGCCCGCCACAATTACAACCTTGTTCTCTTGGGCAAAGGGGCTCACAATATCGAATATGCCTTCAAACTTCTCAATGCAGCCAACAATAAGACCGAACAAGCTTTGGCAGCCATTGATAAAGGTTACAAGCCACGGGAGCTTAAGACCCAGATGACCTGTACGACCCTCTGTCATGTGGGGATGGAAAAACGAATCGTCTCTTTCAACGATATCAAATTTTCTCACGAAACCCATGTGACTGGCAATAGACTAAAATGTTCAGATTGCCATTCTCCCCGTGAAGACCATGGAAAGACCTTCATGAAGAATTGTGCAGAATGCCATCATGGAAAGGAGATCAAGAAAGTCAAGTGTGAGGACTGTCATATCTTCGTTAAAAGGCTGGTTCAGGGAAAAGGGGGCATCGGAGTGAAGGAGAGGCCGAGCAGTAAGCTGGATGTGGTGGAATGTATCGATTGCCATCGGGGTGTGGTTGCAAAAAAGAAGGACACATTCGATGCGATTAAGAAACGTTGTATTGAATGCCACGATCAAAGCTATGGAGAGATGGCGCTCCAATGGAAAACGATCTCCGAGGATTGGTTAAAGAAGGTGACCCCAAAGATCGAAAAGGTCAAAGAGGAGATCGACCGGATTGATCGCCGGAGAGGCCATACCTTTGTCTACCGGAAGTTGTTCGGAGAGGCAGAGGCTAACTACAATTTGGCGAAGAATGGGAAGGGGGTTCACAACCTGGATTATACAGAGGATCTGCTGGAATTTGCCAATGATCGGCTGGATCAGGCGATCAAACAGTTGGCCAAAAAGAAGTAAATTCGAATTTCTCAAGAAATATGATGCCAAATTATGCGTGAAACGCAATATGCGAACGGTGCCCAACGTCATCTTTCAGGATTTTTGTTCCACCTTAACCACTCTCCTCCTCGCTTCCATCCATAAACTGGTCTATCTACTCTATCATGAGATGTTGACAGGCACCAGGCCAAATGACCCTATTTGAGACACAATGGATGGAAAGGGAGGAAATTTTTTCAGAAAAATTTTACCATTGTAGTATTTTAGAAAAAATATTAAGAATGATTGTTTTGACTCGGTGTATCCTATGGCGATATTTACAAATCTTTATCATTTAGTTAAGGCCTTTTGGATCGATTTTTTCAATGAGGCGAAGAAAGGGACACAGACTCACCTTAAAGGAATAAAGATCTTCCTCCTCTTCTGCATCATCGCTTTTCTTCTTATCCTTGGAGGTCTTCTCAAGTTTTCAGACTCCCCCACTTTCTGCGGCCTCTGTCACCAGATGAAGGCTTATATAGAATCGTGGAAGGTTTCCAGTCATCGCCATGTGGCATGTACGCAGTGTCACTATCAGCCCGGGTTTCTCAATCATCTGAAGGGAAAGTGGGTTGATGGACAGGTATCGCTGGCCTATTTCATCTCCGGAAAAAAACCAAGCAAATTTCACGCGGAGATCAACGATACGAGTTGCCTCCAGAAAGGATGCCACAAGGTCGAGGATCTGCAGGGAGATATGATCTACAAGAATGTAGCCTTTTCACACGGAAAACATTTAGGCGAGTTGAGAAGAGGAATGAAACTTCGATGCACCACCTGCCATGCCCAAATCGTCCAGGGGAGGCACCTCACCGTTCAGGAGACCAACTGTTTTATCTGTCACTACTATAAGGCTGGCCCAAGAGGTGAGGAAAAGTGCATTTCCTGCCCAATCGGAGGGTGTACCTCCTGCCACATCGAGCCCAAAGGGGACATTAAAATTAATGGTTGGAGTTTCAATCATCGGAAGTATATCGCCAGAGGGGTGGCCTGTGAGAAGTGCCATCTCAATGTCGTGCAAGGGGATGCCCATGTCCCTGAGGGGAAGTGTGTTGAGTGTCATAGTGAACCCGAGTTGCTGACTACCAAGTTCACCTCTCAACTCCTGCACAAGAACCATGTCACCGATCATAAGATTGAATGCTCGAATTGTCATACCCCACTTCGGCATGAGATCGGGAAGATTTCAATCCTTTCCCATTTTTCCACCCTTTGTGATAGGTGCCATAGCAAAGAGGTTCATTTAGGACCGGAGGATTTATATCGTGGTAGCGGGGGAATTGGGGTTCCTGATTCTCCCAGTCTCATGTTTACAACGAATGTGGACTGCATCGCCTGCCATCGAAAGACGGAAGAGAGCCGGGCTGCCCTCCATACCACAAAATATGAGGAAAAGGCAATGGGGGGGGCGTGTGTCGGCTGCCATGGTGAGGGATTCAATGATACCTTGAAGCATTGGAAGGCCCTCCTTTCAAGAATCGAGAATGAAACCAATCAGCGGATCTTCAATACTCAGAGATCGTTATACGATTTCGAAAAGACGGCCGGGGGGTCGGGAGAGTTTAGGAAGGCCAAAAACCTTCTCAACGAAGCCCGTCACAATTATAGCTTCGTTCTTCTAAGCAATGGTGTTCACAATATCGAATACGCGATCAAACTCCTTAATGTGGCCAATAATAAGGCGGAACAGGCTATGGTGGTCATCGATAAGAGTTACAAGCCCATGGAATTTAAGACTCAGGTGACCTGTACCACCCTCTGCCACGTGGGCTTACAGAGACGTGCCGTCCCCTTCGGCGATATCAAATTTTCACACAACACCCATGTCATAGGTAACGGACTTAGATGTTCCGATTGCCATTCTCCTCGTGAAAACCACGGAAAGACGTTCATGAAGAATTGTGCTGACTGCCATCACGGAAAGCAGATTAAGAAAGTCAGATGCGAGGACTGTCATGTCTCTGTCAAGAGATTGGTCCAAGGGAAAGGAGGCATCGGGGTTAAGGAGAGGCCGAGCAATAAGTTGGATGTGGTCGAATGTATCGATTGCCATCGGGGTGTTGCCGCAAAAAGGAAGGATACATTCGATACGATGAAGAAGCGGTGCATTGAATGCCACGATCAAAGTTATGGGGAGATGGCGGTTCAATGGAAAACGACCTCCGAAGAATTGTTGAAGAAGGTAACTCCCAAGATCGCTCAGGTCAAGGAGGAGATCGACAGGATTGAGAAGCGGGGAGGTCATACCTTTGTTTATCGGAAATTGTTCGGAGAGGCGGAGTTCAACTACAATCTGGCAAAGAATGGGAAGGGAGTTCACAACCTCGATTATACAGAAGAGCTGCTGGAATTTGCCAATCGCCGCCTGGATGAGGCGATCAAACAACTGGCAAAAAGAAAACAGGAGACAACTCGTTTAAGATTCTAGTCGAAGATATCTGAAATAACTTTTGGTTTCAAATTCGAATTTAGAATTTGGTCTACGGAATGATGTGGCCTGTCCCTGGCGCGGGAGCTTTACTTAGTCCGCAAGAATTCTCCAGAATTCTTTAGTTGAGCCCTTCTAACTTATACGGGGACCACCGGTTTTCTTTCCTTTCCAGAATTTTAAAGAAATCGATCAGACAGACTTGACAAAAGGAAGAGAATTTAATAATCTTCTTAAGATTGTGAAAGGGGGTACAGCCTTGAAGTATACAAAAGTGCCGGAGGCGACCATTCAGAGGCTCTCGAGATATTCGAGATGTTTGGAAGAGATCGAAAACATGGGCGAAAAGGTGGTCTCCTCTGCCCAACTTGCAAACAGATGTCTGGTTAACGCTGCTCAGGTGAGAAAGGATCTCGCCTACTTCGGTGAGTTTGGGATTCGAGGCGTAGGTTACTATGTGAAAGACCTGTTCCGCGATATAAAACGGATATTGGGTCTGAACAAGGAGTGGAGGATGGCGCTGATCGGCATTGGGAATTTGGGCTCTGCCCTCCTATCTTATAAAGATTTTCTAAAGCAGAATTATAAGATCGTTGCAGCATTCGATATCGATCCTCCGAAAGTGATCGGTAGGGTTTCAGAAAAGTTGGGGAAGCCTGTTGAGGTTCTCCATATTAGCCGAATCAAAGAGATGGCAAAGGAGAGGAAGATCGAAATCGCGCTTATCACGACCCCTGCCTCGGAAGCCCAGAGCGTAGCGAATCTATTGGTTGAGGCAGAGGTAAGAGGAATTCTCAACTTTGCACCAACGCAGATTACAGTCCCTGACGGATATGTGGTAAAGGATGTCTTTTTCACCACGATCCTCGATAACTTGGCCTACCTTTTATCGAACTAAAAAGAAAATCTCAAGGACAACTGTCGCAAGAAGCGAAATCTTTATCCAGCAAAAAGGCAAGGCCTGCTATGAGCGACGTAAGATTGTCTGGTTATACTCCCGGTGCAATAGGTCGAATTGCTGAACTGCATGCAATTTATTACCACAAACATTGGGGCTTTTATGTTTTCTTCGAGTCCAAAGTGGCGACTGAGCTTTCAGAGTTTTTATGCCGGTTGAATGAAATGCATGATGGGTTTTGGGTAGCAAGTGGTGATGAAAAAATTCTAGGCTCCATCGCCATCGATGGCATTGACTTCGATAGCAAAGGTGCCCATTTGAGATGGTTCATTGTAACGCCGGAGAATCAGGGCTATGGTATCGGGAAGATATTGCTTGAAGAAGCCATTGAATTTTGCAGAAAGAAGGGGTTTGGCCGGGTATATCTTTGGACTTTTGCCGGCCTCGACGCAGCACGCCATCTTTATGAGAAATATGGGTTCAGGCTTTGCAAGCTATGCGAAGGTAACCAATGGGGAACAACGGTCACTGAGCAAATGTTCGAGCTTAACCTCCGGTGAAACAGCTGAATTATTTTCCCAGGCATCTTGGGAGATAGGGTTGGAGAAAACCGCAACTCAACCCGTGATATGGATCATCGACAGGCAGCAATGGCCACGGGCATACTTGCGCGCCGAGTTGATGGAGCGGGGCTTTGACGCGATGGGTTTCATTGAACTCCCCCAAGCCGTTGCCGCGATAAACGATCCAAATAATCTCAAACCTCGGCTCATCGTTTTGGAGCTCCACGATCTGTCCTTTACACAGCATGAATTGGGTACGTTAGCCCACACCGGCATCCCAATGATTGCTCTTGGCGGTGCAGTGGAGCTGAATGAAGAGCGGGTCAGAAATTTTAAATGGGCGGCGGTGATGCGGCGTCCTTTCACCATCGGCAAAGTTGCCGATCTGGTGGAGGAGCTCCTGGACAGGTGAATCGTTACAAACTAATCCTCCGCTTCTTCCTTTGGCTTCGAAGAGATCTCTTCCTCCAATGCTTCATCTACCATCTCGTCCGTCATCCCGTCTACATCTTCGCCTAACTCCCTTCCCATCCGCTTTGCCCATCTGGCCATGCTCTTTGGATCCTTCTCATCCAAGTCGCCCCATTTTGAAGGATCAGAAAGGCTTTCCAATCTGCTCTCCTCCGAACGGATCACCCTCACTTTAGAAAGGACCCGGGACATCTTTTTACTTTTACATCGCTTGCATTGGGGAACGAAGATCTCGTCAGTCCTGATTAAAAGAAACTCAGAGATCTTTCCACATTCTTCACATCGGTATTCATAGATTGGCATGTCGATTTCCTGCCCTTTTTCTAACAAAAAAGTGGAAATAAAGAAGATTGATGACACCAATGAAAGCCAGGCAGAGGAACATGGTCGAATAATCAGTCAACTGGAGGATGATGCCCATAATCACTGCCCCCATGCCCGCCCCTAAGTCAGTAAGCGCTGTAAAGGTACCCATAGCTGGTCCCCGAGAGGAACCCGCACGATCAATAGTATAAGCCAACAAGGAAGGATAAAGAAAGGCACTCCCAATTCCCCATATGATTGCAACAAGAATAAACATCGGCAAGGTGGTGGAGAAGGCGAGGATGGCCATCGAAATGATAAGATTGAAGAGACAGGGCAAGATCACCTTTTCTCTGGAATAGATATCCAATATCTTTCCACCCAAACCACGGACCAAAATGAGCGTGATGGCAAAAGCAGCGAAGAAAAGGCCGGGGTTATCCACTCCTTTCCTCAGGGCGTATAGAGGGAAAAAGGCAGTCAGGGCCCCCCACGTAATGGTAATCAAGAAAGCAATGATGGCTGGTGGAAGGGCTTCCCGACTCAAGAAGGCTTGTTTCTCCGAAGATAGGTTGGCTATTGGAAAGCCTGGCGTTTTATTCAATTTGAGAGTGATGAATAGGCAGCATAAAGACAAACCGGTGCAGGCAAGGAAGAGGATCTTAAAGTTAAAGGGGAAGTTAAACCGGTTGATGAGGAGCATTCCGAAGTAGGGGGCCAGAGCAAAAGCGAAATTGATAGATAAATAATAGTAACTGATGATTTGGCCACGATGGGTTTCAGGGATAATATTTGCGACCAGGGTGAAAGAGGCAGTTGAAAAGAAGGCCAATCCGATACCTTGGAAGACCCTCACGGCCAAAAAGGGCCAGAAAGGAGGTGCAAAGAGATAGGCAATGGATGATGAGATATAGAAGAGGGCTCCAGCAATCATGAAGCTTCTTTCAGGAATTTTCAGAAGGGCTCTTCCCACAAGAGGCCTGAGGACTAAAGAGGAGACACTAAATGCTCCGACAAGAACACCGATCTCTGCCTCCTTGGCTCCCAGATTTGAAAGGTAGATAGGAAGGGTCGGAATAAGGATGGAGAATACCAATGAGAAACTGAATTGGGAAAAGAAACTGAGGACGAAATCACGGGTCAATACCTTCTGCGGCATCATATCTCGTCCTATTTTAATGTCTCCGGTTCCTTTTGTAAACCCCGCACCCCGTGTGAAAGCATGGGGCTTTCTTTGAGGTAGTTATTTTGATTCACCCCCGCATCCCCGTTCTGCCCGCCCCGCTTCGCCCCGGCCTTGCTCCGCAAAGCGGGGCAGGCGGAGCGAGGCCGGGGAAGAACTCGGCATTACAGGGTCCGGGGTAAAGGTAAAGGGTTTTTGAGGCTTGTGAGAAATGGGATATTATTTTATGTATATCATAAAATCCTTGAACTTCTTTTTAAGAATTCCAAATAGAGAGGTCTATTCATGCAGCGAGAAGTGATCAAAGCCAACATGGTCGTCTTTATCGCCAGTTTCTGCACACTGGTCATCGAACTGGTGGCAGGAAGGATCATGGCACCCTATGTAGGAGTTTCCCTTTACACCTGGACGAGCATCATCGGTGTGGTCCTTGCCGGCATCAGCATTGGAGCCTATCTGGGAGGATTGCTTGCTGACCGATATCCTCGGCCCTCGACACTCGGCTGGCTCCTCTTTCTTTCTGGCTTAGGAGCCCTTTCCATTTCACCCCTCACCAATCTGATCGGAGGGGCACCATTCCATACCCGTTTGATGATCCGGATCCTCCTGATCACAACGATTATCTTCTTCATCCCCTCCTGCCTCCTCGGGATGATCTCACCCGTTGTGGTGAAGCTGACGCTCAAAAATCTGCAAAAGACCGGCAATGTCGTTGGAAAGATCTATGCCTTCTCCACCCTCGGTTCTATCCTCGGGACATTTGCCACAGGATTCTTCCTCATCTCATGGATGGGAACTCGGCACATCCTCCTCACGATGGGCATGATCCTCATCCTCTCCGCTTTAGTCTTTGGAGATTTCTTCAAAAGAAAGAAAACCCTTGCTTTGTTTTTTATCCTCCTCTCTTTCTTTCTTATCCTTCCGCTGGCTGGATTCTACGGATACGCTGCGATCTACCCAAGCGAAATATCCCTCTCCAACTCGCCCATCCAATCCCTGAAGTCACTGTATGGCTACGCCTTCAAGCCGCCTTTGGATGAGGAGACCTATTTTTTTAAGGAGAGCGACTACTATACGATCAAGTTGAAAAGGAGCATCCGGGGAAACAATGGGAACCCCTTAGAGTCCTTGGTCCTCGATCATTTGGTTCACTCTTATACAGACTTGAGTGAACCGCTCTACCTCGAGTATGAATATATTCGGATTTATGAAGAAATGGTGAGGTGGCAGTCGAGCAAACGGAAATCTTTCAAAGTCCTCTTCCTCGGTGGAGGGGGTTACACCTTTCCTCGTTTTATCGAGGCAAAATACCCAAACGCAGAGATCGATGTAGTGGAGATCGATCCGGAGATCACTGGAGTGGTCAAAAAATATCTTGGGATTTCTCAAAAGACCAAAATCCATTCCGTCAATGAGGACGGCCGCTGGTTTGTGATGAATTGCAAGACACAAGGAGGTTACGATTTCATATTTGGGGATGCATTCAATGATCTATCGATCCCCTATCACCTGACGACAAAAGAATTTGCCGTGCAGTTGAAGAGGCTTCTCAAGCCAGATGGATTGCTTCTCGCCAATGTGATCGATAGCTTTCAAAAGGGGGCTTTCATGCCTTCCTATATACGGACATTGGAGGAGGTGTTTGGCAAGGGAGATGTCCATCTCCTTACCCTCAGTTCGGATTACGACCGCATGGGGATCAGCACCTACGTTGTGGTGGCCAGTCCCAAGAGGTTGAACATGGATGATTTCGTCAAAACAGTGAAGGGGAATGGAAAAAAAGAGATGACCTCGCATGTCATGCCTCAAGACCGATTGCAACAATACTTAAAGGAACGGACCTCTGTCATCCTCACCGACGACTACGTGCCAGTCGATAATTTGATCGCTCCCATCTTTGAAGAACGATTCGGGTATAAGAGGTGATTGTCCCACTCGGGGAATGGGAGAAGAACCCTCGTCTTTAGGCGAAGACTTTAGTTCGATTTCTTTCCAACTGAAAGGGTTGACTTCATAAGGTGTCCAACGATTCTTGCCGGAACAATCATCGTAAAAAAGGGTAACATATACAAAGCTGCAAGAGCGGGTGCAAGAGGACCGAAAAACTGTGATGAGAAAACGACAACCAACACATTATTCATGTAGGCAAAAGATATAGCCCCCGCCAACCGATCCTCCCTTTTCATCCCCCAAGTCACTAAAAATCCAACCATATGATAGATGGCCGACAAAACGAATGCCACAAGAATGGTCTCTGCGACCTTCACAGGTGTCTCTATGAAAAAGGATGAGTATTTTGCAAATACACCGAGGTTAATGCAAGCGAACAGGAATAACGATACGGGGAACTGGATCCTCTCCAATTTTTCTAAAAAGGAAGGATACAGATAGCGCAGTAGAACGGCTGCGATAGCAGGTAGAAATACCACCATGGCTAAAATCTTTACCATGATTAAAAAAGAGATTTCGATCGTTCGCCCAACTAAAAGGGAAACCAAGGCCGGAAGAGAAAAGGGAGCTAAGAGGGAGGAAACCACCACCATCATTAATACAAGCAATGTGGATGCTTCTAAGAGGTTTGAAATAAAGGGCGCCACCACGCCTGTAGAAATGCCGGATAGAAGTAGAACGGGCACGGCATATTCTGGCCAAAGGGCTTGAACAAGAAAGAAGAGACCGATTGGAATGATCCATAGCTTAAAAAGGCATAAGATGAAGAGGATAAAAGCCTTCTTTCTCGCCTCTTGAAAGACTTGAAGAAAATTGATCTTCAAAAAACTGAAGAATAGTTGAAACATTATGAAGTAGAGAGGATAAGGCGCAAAAACCCTCCCATACTCTGGAAGTCCGATACCAACCCCCATCGCAGAAAATATCACCAAAAGAAGAATAAAATCATTTATTCGAAACAATGCAGGTTCCTTCATGGAAAGATGGCTGCGTCCCATCCCCAACAAGGGCCAATGACTCCCTCCCCATCAAAACACAAAAGAAAGGCATGGTCGTTGAAATCATGTTGAGATTTTATAATTTTATTGATGTTCCTTTATTCCCGTAGAAACTCCCCTTTTTTTTGATTAAATATTACCACCAAATACGGGTATTTAAAAGTCCCCTGAATTGGCTGATTGGAATAGTTTCTAATAAATATGCCCTTTTTGTTTTGTCATGACGTAGCTTAAGGAGTGAATAGGTTAGGATTTGAATGGTTGTAATCGTTGCCAAAAATGGCATGATCTTTTATGCTATTCTTCTAAATCTTGATTAAGGAAAAAAGGAGGAGATCTGATGACGGACACTTTGTATGACACGAGGCACAGGCCGATGCCTCTTGAGGGGATAAAGATAGTGGAATATGGGGTCTTCCATGCCGGTCCTGGAGCCGGTGCCATCCTCGGCGACTTGGGAGCCGATGTGGTGAAGATAGAGTCAGGGGCAGGCGATCCGGAGCGTAACTGGACCACGTTGGGACGAGCTGACATGTCCCTTCCGAACGGGGAGTCCATTTTTTTTCAGATATCGAATCGTAACAAAAAAGGGATCTATCTCGATATTGAAAAAGAGAAGGGACGTGAGATTCTCCATCGCCTAATCAAAGAGGCAGATGTTTTTCTTACCAACCTACGCAAGAGCACCAAAGCCAAATTGGGCATTGATTATGAGAGTTTACGTCAGGTCAATCCCCGGATCATCCACGCCAATGTCTCCGGATACGGACCTGAGGGTCGGATGCAGGACCTCGGCGCTTTCGATCCCCTTGGCCAGGCCTGCTCAGGATTGATGTATGCGACCGGCGCGTCGGAGCCTGCCCTCATACACGGTGGGGTGATAGACCAGGCCACAGCCATCGCGGCAAGCCACGCCATTCTGACCGCCTTGCTAGTCCGGGAACGCTCCGGAATTGGTCAGGAAGTCCATGTCTCCCTTTATGGCACGGGACTTTGGCTGATGTACCCCAATATGATGTTATCCAATGTCCTTTCGATTGGTCCGATGGATATTTCATCTAACCGCTACGATCACTCTCCCTTGCGCAACCTTTTCCGTTGCAAGGACGGAAAGTGGATCGCGGGTACACATCATCCCGAAGAGAAATACTGGCCTGACTTCTGTAAAGCCACCGGCCAGACCACCCTTCTTACCGACCCCCGGTTTGCGGATAATGCGGGAAGGAAGACTCACTGCGCCGAGTTGGTCGCCATTTTTGACAAGGTTTTTGCCACCCAGACGCGAGATGAATGGATCGAGATATTGCTCGAAGAAAAGCTAATGGTCTGCCCTGTTCTAAACATCAATGAAATACGGACCGATCCCCAAGCCCTGGTCAACGACTATGTGGTCGACTTTAAGGACCGCCTCCTGGGTGAGGCGAAGATCCCTGGCTATCCCGTGCACTTTAGTGCTAATAGGGCAGGCACCCGAAGCTTCGCCCCGACTTTGGGAGAACACACTGATCTGGTCATGCAACAGATGGGATATACAGATCAGGAAATCCAGGAACTGAAAAAGGAAGGGGTGATTAAATAGGGGAACGCATACTCTTCTCCTCACCCCCCCATCAAAGCAAAGGAGGGGCATAGCCGTCGAAAGCGTCTTAAGATTTTATAATTTTATGGACGTCCCGAAAGCGCTATACAGATCAATGCAGTACTTCTGCCATTCCTAAGGAGGGACTAATAATCCCTTGACAGTAAATTCATATTTGCTATAATAAATTCAGTAACACTAAGTAACAACAAAGGAGCGGTATGGCCAGAACAACTAAAACCATAACCCTATCTTTACCTCCCGAGATGGTAGATAAAATTGAGGAGCTAATGAAAGAAGAGGGTAGAACAAGGAGCGAGCTCTTAAGAGAGGCCCTCCGAAGATATGCTGAGGAACAGGAAATGAAAAAGATCTACCGTTACGGAGAGATAAAGGCAAGGGAAAGGGGAATCACCGAAGATCGAATAGAAGATATTATCGATGCCCGCCGAAAGTAAATCAAAACCAAAGGTGGTAATCGACACCAATGTCTTTGTCTCTGGGTTAACTTTCAAAGGTAAACCCAGAGAGGTTTTAGATTTGGTTTGGAGAGGGGATATAGAAGTCTGTATCTCCCCTTTTATATTGAAAGAGTTAGAAGAAACTCTTAAAAAGGATTTCGGTTGGGACAGAGATCAAATTAAGCACACGATAGAAAAAATCAAAGCTAAGACAATCATAGTCCACCCAAAGAACAAGGTCTCTGTTATTAAAGAAAAGGATGATGATAACCGGATTTTAGAATGTGCGGTTGAAGGAAGGGTCCAATACCTCATTTCTGGTGACAGAAAGCATCTTCTACCTGTGAAAGAATATCAAAGGACAAAGATACTATCCCCTGCCGAGTTTCTAAAACTTTTGTTCTTATAGAATTGCAGAGTAATGAGTCAATCATCATGCTATTGTGGTGAGTCAAGAATGGGTTCACTTGAAATGTTATTCCTGCGGAAGCAGGAATCCAGTTTTTCTCTTTTCTGGATTCTCACTGGAGTTTACCCCGCAGTGGATACGGGGTGGGAATGACACTCTTGGCACTTTGTCAACACATTCATGACTCAGGAGACCATTGTTAAGCACACTTTTTTGTGAAATATAGGAAGTGTCCCAATCTGGTTTCTATGTCTCTAAACCTAACGGCGGGGTTGAGCACAGTTCGTATCACGCAGGCCCGCTGAAGGCGGAGCCGGAGTGATGCGAATTTCTGTTCCAACGATCTGTTCGGCCTTCAATAAATACAAGCATCAAGTATGGATAGGACCACGTCAAGTACGTCATTTGAAGCCCTTCCGATAAGCTTGGCTTTACGCGCACGGAAATCGATGGACTTGACTTGTTCAACCATAACAAATCCTCTGACATCCGGGTCGTTAGTGACGGCCACATGAAAAGGGTAACCGCGATCGGCGTTGGTTATGGGACATACGATTGCAAGCCCTGTTTGTTCGTTAAACAGGGTGTTACTCACGACAAGCGCAGGACGGCGGCCTCTCTGCTCATGACCAGACTGCGGATCAAAGGTGACGGCAATGAAATCCCCCTTTTCAGGAACGTATGGTTTCACCTACCAGACCTCTCTGCCGACTGGTTCACCCCAATCAATTTGTTCGGCCTTGTAGCCCTTGGGTATGCGTGAGACTATTTCTTGTAAGCTCTGCTTACCTCGAATGCGTCTTGCGGGAGCAATGACAATCATGCCGTCCCGTGCCGTTACATCGACGTCGTCACCAACCGAAATGTGGGCGTCCTCAAGTACCTGCTTGGCAAGACGTAATCCCTGGCTGTTTCCCCATTTTTGAATTTTTGTAACCATAACGTTACCTCCTGTGGATATCCGAAGTATAGCCGACAGGAAACCCTGCGTCAAGTCAGTCTGAGGCCAAACGATAGAAATAAGGTGCGGGGCACTCAGCGTCGCAAAAAAAGGCACGGGGCTATTACCCGTCGCCTTGATTGACTTGTTAGGCTTTGTCTTTTTACCCAGTTGAATTTTGAAGATTTGATAATCGTTCTTCTCTTCTGCTTATTGTGCAAGCAAATTCGTTGCCTTTCCCAACTCTTCAGATGCTTTCGGAAGAATAAGTTTTATCATCGAATCAACATTTTGAGCACCTATTTCTGCATATAAACGTTGAATCTTCTCTCTCACGTCATCTCTGAAGTATCTCATTGAATAACGCCCAGCAACTTTCTCATCCCATATCTCGCTGATTATTTGATAATGTAGAAGAGCGTTCGCTATCGATTGTGTCAGTTCTGGCCTTTTCTTTGCTCCCAGACTCTCTAAATAGAGCCTAACCTGATATATCGTTTCTCCTAGTGCAGGGGCGTAATCTCTATGCGAAATGCCTGCGTGAAATCTTGCCTCAAGCTTTTGAAGTGCTCTAATCGCATCCTGCGCAACTTGCTTTGACCGATTGTCTTCTACCATTTGAATTTTGCTGAGTTTTTCTTTAAGTTCTTCGTTTTGGGTTCGCAACTCAGCGTTTTCCTTTGTTAACGCATCATTTTGGGCACGCAATTCTTCATTTTCTTTAACCAATTCTTGAACTTTTTGTGATTGGCAAGATACCAAAGTTACAGTTATTACCAGAAATAATAATAATGGGAAAAAGCATATTGACAGCTTTTTCATAGCAATCACCCCCTCTCTCATCTCTACGGTCTAAATCCGCCTTCCTGTCTCCAGACGGATCAATCTCTCTATACGTCTAACAAGATCATGTGTAGGACAAGTAATGATCCTTACGTTCTTCGAAGTCTTTGAGGAAATAGATCTGAAATAACGATCAAGGCGGCGTTCCAGCCTAATGTATTTTTCTGACTGCTTTCCTTTACCATCATCTGCAATCGCGACGATAAAAGTCGCATTTTTTATGGAATAAGGTTTTCGTTTAAACATTATCCTGTCCGCAAGGACAATTCCGAAAACATCGCCTATGACATCTTTTGGACGGGTAATGCCTTCTTCAATTTCAATAGCAAGGATCACGTTGTTCCGTTTTGCTATGACTATATCAACTGCGGAGAGAGTTGCATCGCGACCATAACGTCTTCCCATATAAGTAGTTGGTCGACCAACTCCAGGTTTTGAGGAATCACCATGATCGTAAAAAACGTTAATCCCTCTAAATCTTTCCGGGTCTGCATCAAGTTTGTGTTTCAACTGTTCCGCTATAGCTTTTGTATTAACTCCGTAGGGTCTCACCATATCGATAACCTTTCTTTAAGCCTAACGAGCCTGTAGAAAAAGTTACTTTTTTAAAAACTGCTTCTTCTGTTGGATTAAAAATAGGAAATTATTTTCTGTCATCGAAAGTTTTACAATCCTTGGTGCAATGTTCCTATTTTCATGATATTTTTCTTACCATAATACCATATCACCCAATCCGGTTCCGCTCACGCCAACTCCGGACCATATCGATGTACTTTAAATAGATTGTGCACCGCACAGTAGAGCAACCACTGCGTGTTCACTTTTCGTTTCCCTCGAAGGGTAAATCTGTTCAACCCTAATGTAGAACAAATATTGCCAAATACAGGTTCTGCCGTCCCGAGTCTCCTGTTGTAGATAAGTCTGCCTTTGATCAAATCGATCTTGCGTTTCATCTTCTGTGTCAAGGTCTCCGGCGCCTTCTCACTTCGACCTTCAATACCTAATTACCGTTGCCTGGCACCAATCCGTTTCAGGCGCATCAAGCCGAGCCTGGTATATCTTTGGGGTCTTTGGGGTCAAACCTTCAAAATTCAGTTAAGATCCTTCCCCTCAGAAATTCCATTCTTTCCCTTAGCCGACTCTCCTTCTCCAACCTTCCTTCTATCCTCTTTATCGCATCACTTATAG
>Ga0299912_10001339_pt1 | contig 19878 bp, 20 predicted proteins | sample RVTome_2_FD_207667 | JGI IMG/M metagenome (GOLD analysis project Ga0299912, IMG submission 207667) | Soil microbial communities from uranium-contaminated site in the Upper Colorado River Basin, Wyoming, United States - RVT95D214 (version 2) ... | reverse complement strand
AAAATATTGAGCATCGATCATATCGGTATAGCGGTCAAGAACATCAATCAATCGCTGGATTTTTACAAACGAGGGCTGGGGCTTGAACTTGACGGCATTGAGGAAATTCCGGATAGAAACTTGAGGGTAGGTTTTATTAATATTGGATCAACCAAAATCGAATTGATTGAATCCACCTCGGATGATTCGACGATCGCCAAATATATAGCGAAAAAAGGCGAGGGGATTCATCATATATGCCTGTTGGTGGATAATCTCACCGAGGCCTTAAAGCATTTCAAGTCGGAAGGATTTGAATTAATCGACAATCAGCCGCGCGTTGGGGCGGAGGGTTCAAAAATCGCGTTTATCCATCCCAAGGCCGCCGGCGGAGTATTAATTGAGTTAAAGCAATTGTTTAAATAGGAGTTGTAACATGAAGAAGAATATTATATTGCTAACCGTTATTATTTATTTTGTACGGTTTATCCCAGCCTCGGCACAAGTAATCGATGTTTTCGCCGGATCATCATCAGCCGGGCAGCTTGGTTCGCTAGTGAAATTCAACTGTGACTTCTTCGATCCCATAGGCATACCGGGAGTTGGCATTTACGTAAATTATAGGGGGGAGTCTGATGAAGAATATTTTATACGTGAGATGCAACTCATGAATGAGTTCCCTCACTATGCTACAACATATGAATATGACCAATATTTCGATGATCCCCCCGGTTTGATGAATTTCTATTTTTGTGCCGGCAATGAAAGCTTGAAAGTAACTCAATCGCCGCAAAACACGGCTGACGTGTTCCCGCCGCCGGGATATATGTACGCGCCTTTGTCAGCCGATGCTGCCGGTGATGCCGAAAATCCCGCCGGCGACTGGCTCGATTTGACCGGCAGCGGCATATGTTATTCCGAAACACGGGTTTATGCCTATATGGATAATGTTTCCGGCACCTGGCCGACCAGCCAGGGCTTAAATGCCTTTATATACGCTATCGGTTTCGTTTCGCTGAATAATACTGATTCATCGATGTACGCGCTGGTTTATGGCAATATACCGTTCGTCATTTCGCCTGGCCTATATAAACTCACCCTCGCGGATACCTCGTTTACGCGCCTGGGCGATGCCGATCATGAGGTTGACGACGGACGGTTGCATCTGGCTTGCGATATCGCCGATTTCGAAAACGATCCCGATTGGCAGGGATGGCCGCCTCCTGGTGGCTTTCTGGTGACACTGGGAATAAGTTTCACTTTCGGTTTTACCGAACAATCATTAAACGACTACACCTATCCATCGGTGTTTGTGCCTAAAACGCAATACCTCGATTTCGATAACAACACGCCGCCGGAGATAGTCGATTATGAGGTCGAGTCCATTCCGGGGGTAACAGCCACTGTTAAAGCCAATTATTATGACGCCGACAACAATCTGCCGCTGACCAGAATTCTGTTATTCGACTATGGCTATTATGAAATGGCCAGTTTCGATCATACCTATGCCGATTCCTCCGAATTCGAGAAAATCCTGGCTTGGCCGGGTGAAGGTTGGCATTACTATTATTTCCGCTTTTCCGATGGCGTGGCGACGATAGAGACACCTATGGATTCGGTTTATTTGACCTTAACTGATATCGAAGATAAATTATTATTGCCGCGTGAGTTTAGCCTGGACCAAAACTATCCTAATCCGTTCAACGGTTCTACTGTTATCGCTTTTAATCTGCCGCAACCAGGGCAGGTAAAGCTGACGATTTACGATATTTTAGGGCGGGAAATAGTGACCTTAGCGGATGACACATTTTCCGCCGGCAAACATACCATAACTTGGAACGCTGAAAACAATCTGTCATCGGGGGTCTATTTCTATCAGCTAAAGGTGAATAATGATGAGCTATCGACACGGCAGATGATCTACATTAAATAGCTAATAGGGTATATTTTTAAATAGTTATGTCATTTGGCTTTCATAATTATAACCATCAATATAAGTATAAATCCTGTCCACATTCAAAATAAATTATTAAATAAACTCTTGCCAAATTAATAAGTTATTATATATTATGAGGCTTGGGAGTGGGTTGACAGACCCACTCTTTTGGTTATTATGTTTAACCGGTTTTGTTTCTATGGAACAGATCGAACAGATTAAGGACAAATTCGAGGAGCTAACTTCCGAGATGGGATTGGAACTGGTGGAACTATCCGGTATCAGGCTGGGCGGACATACCGTTATTCGGGCTTATATCCATAAAGCGGGCGGAGTGACAATAAACGACTGTAAAAAATGTTCGCTCGCCTATTCTGATTACCTCGATACCGAGGATTTAATTGCCGGCAAATACAAGCTGGAGGTTTCCTCGCTTGGTCTGGATCGGCCTTTGGTTAAGCCGGCCGATTATCAACGTCGGTTGGGGGAGTCAGTGAATCTGGAACTTCTGGAAGATGGCCGTCCGGCAAAAAACGTTATCGGAAAGTTAGTCAAAACCGATGAAAAGGGTGTAATAATATTAATAGAAAACCAGGAAGAACACTTTGATTATGAGAATATTACCAGAGGAAAGATCGTTTATTAGCCTTAACTGGAGATGGAAAAATGGAATATGATATTCTGGAAGCGTTGACGCTGATTTCGCAGGAAAAAAATCTTGAGTTGGATTATGTGCTGGAAACAGTGGAATCCGCTCTGGTTGCGGCCGCCAAGAAGAAATTTGGCGAAAACGAGACAATCAAAGCCGAAATCGACCGCGCCACCGGCGATATCAGGATGTACTGGACGAAAATAGTCGTGCAGAATGTTACCGATCCGGCAAATGAATGCACCTCGACGCAGGCTGAAGAATTTTACGAGGATGTCGAGGTCGGGCAGGAGTTGGATTTCCCTATCGAGTTTACCGATTTTGGCCGGAACGCTATCGCCTCGGCCAAACAGATTCTCATTCAAAAGGTCCGCGAAGCCGAACGCGAACAAATTTACGAAGAATACATAGGCAAGGTGGGCGAATTGATAGCCGGTACCGTCCAGCAGTTGGATAAAGGCAATATAATTGTCAATCTGGGGCGGGCCGAGGGTATACTTCTGGGCAAAGAACAGATAAAAAAAGAAAAATTTCGTCAGGGCGACAGGATTAAAGCGTACATATATGATGTCCAGAAAAGCAATCGTGGACCGCAGATTAGCCTATCGCGGTCGTCTTCCGATTTCCTGCGCAAGCTGTTTGAAATCGAAGTGCCGGAGATCGCCGAAAAGATAATCGAAATTAAAGCAATCGCCCGCGAACCCGGGGAAAGAAGCAAAGTGGCCGTCTATTCTAATGATGATCGCATCGACGCGGTCGGCGCCTGCGTTGGTGTCAAAGGCAGCCGCGTTCAAAATATTGTCCGGGAGTTAAATAACGAGAGAATCGATATCGTGCCCTGGTCATCGGAATCGATGATATTCGTAACCAAGAGCCTGGCGCCGGCCAAGATTGTTCATGTCGATATCCAGCACGAAGATCAGAAAATGCTAGTGGTTGTCGCTGATGAGAAATTATCGCTGGCTATCGGTAAAACCGGGCAAAACGCCCGACTCGCGGCCAAATTGACCGGCTGGAAAATCAACATCATGTCCGAAACCGAATACAATGCTTTGCGTCAGACCGAGGAGATGGAAAAAGTCGATATTGAGAATGTCCCTGAAATAACCGAAAAGATGCGAACCAAATTACTGTCGGCAGGTATTGAGACGGCTCAGGATATTGTTTCAAAAGGTATCGAAAAACTGGTAACCATCGAAGGTATCGGCGAAAAAACCGCCGAACGTTTGGTGGAAATCGCCAAAGAGGCTATTAATAAGAAGCTTGAGGAAATAGCCAAAGCCGCGGCTGAGGGTGAAATTGCCAAACCGGTCGAATTTGAGTTTACACCGGATGACAGCACTGCGCCGCGTCTGGAAGATTATTAATATTGAGTTGTGATTTTTTTGCAGATAAAGCGGATAATCAATTGTCGCTGGAGAGGGAGTTATGGCAGTAAATAAACGAAGAATATATGATTTAGCGAAAGATTTTAACGTCTCATCAAAGGCGATGGTAGATATAATCAGGGATCTTGGTTTCGAGGTGAAATCGCATTCCTCCACTGTTGGCGCGGATGTCATAACAGCTGTCACGGCAAAACTGTCATCGGCCAAAGAGGAGGTTAAGCAGGGGCTGGAACGGAAAAAACAAAAAGAAATCGAACGAAAAAAATCGGAAGAAGAAATTCTCAGACAGAAAAAAGTAGCTGAAAAACGAATAATGGCGGAGTTGACCAGAAGCAAGAAGAAAATGGTCAAAAAAACCGAATCCGGCAGAATCGATATACGCAAGAAAAAAGATAAAAGGCGCAAGCGCAAAGAAAGAGTGGTCGATACGAAAGCTGTAAAGGCCGCTTTCCGTCAGACGATGTCGAGTCTGGGCACTGGAACGAAAAAGAAAAAATATCAGCGCCACGATAAAGATAGCCTGGAAATTCCCGCTGAACTGACCAAGACCATTAAAGCATCCGAATTCATTACGGTTTCCGAATTGGCGGTTTTGATGGATTTAAAACCCGCTCAGGTTGTGGCCAAGTGCATGGAACTGGGCATGATGGCGACCATAAACCAGCGCCTCGATATGGATACTCTGGCGACTATCGCGCTTGAATTCGGCTTCAATGTCGAAGAAGATAAAATGGTCGAAGAACAAACAGAAACCGCCGAAAAAGATCAAAACGACGTCACTCGTCACCCGGTCGTGACGATTATGGGTCATGTCGATCACGGCAAAACATCGCTTCTGGATTTTATCAGAAAATCAAATATAATCGCCGGGGAATCGGGCGGCATTACCCAGCATATAGGCGCTTATATGGTTAAGCGTCCCAGCGGTAATATTACCTTTTTAGATACGCCCGGTCACGAGGCGTTTTCCGCGATGCGGGCTCGCGGCGCTCAGGTTACGGATATCGTAATTTTGGTTGTAGCGGCGGATGATTCGGTGATGCCGCAAACAATAGAGGCTATCGATCACGCCCGTGCCGCCGGCGTCCCGATTATTGTCGCTATTAACAAAATTGATTTGCCGGGGATTAATATTGATAATATTAAAAACCAGCTTGCCAAACATAACCTGGTTCCCGAAGAGTGGGGCGGCAAAACGATTATGGTCCAGATTTCGGCGAAATTCGGCACCAACGTCGATAAGCTTCTCGAGATGGTGCTTTTGCAGGCCGAAATGATGGATTTGAAAGCCAATCCCGATCGGCGCGCAACCGGCGCCATCATTGAAGCCAAACTTGACCGCGGTAAAGGCGTTATTACAACCGTTTTGGTCCAGAAAGGTACTTTAAGGGTTGGTGATCCGTTCGTAACGGGCATTTACAGCGGCCGCATACGCGCGATTTTTGACGAACGAGGCAACCGCCTCGAGGAAGTCGGCCCGGCCACGCCGGCGATGATTCTTGGCAGCGATGGTGTCCCTCAAGCAGGCGATACGCTTTTTGTGACCGCCACTGAGGCGGAGGCGAAAAGCCTGAGTCAAAAAAGACTTCGCCTGAAACGCGAACGCGACTACAGGATGATCAGCCGTATCAAACTTACCGATGTTTATGATCGTATTAAAGAAGGCCAGATCCGCGAATTAAACCTTATTATCAAAGGCGATGTCGACGGGTCCGTCGAAGCCCTTTCCGATACGCTGTCAAAAATCATTCATAAAGAAGTCGCAGTCCGGGTTATTCATAGAGGCGTGGGCGCTATTAATGAATCGGATGTGATGCTGGCCGCGGCTTCTCAGGCAATCATCATCGGTTTCCATACCCGTCCGGAATTTAAAGCCGCCGAATTGGCTGTTCGCGAACATGTCGATATTAAATTATATAAGATTATTTATGAAGTCGAGACTGATATCAAAAAAGCGCTTGAAGGCTTGCTCGCGCCTGAATTGGTGGAAATAAAAACCGGTCAGGCGGAAATCCGGCAGCTTATCAAAGTGCCCAAATTAGGCCATATCGCCGGCAGTTTTGTTAAAGAAGGCGTTATCCGAAGAAACGCCAAATGCCGGATAACCCGAAATAAAGTAGTGATCACCGAAGCAACCATTACCTCGCTGAAAAGGTTTAAAGACGATGTGAGAGAGGTGCAAACCGGCTTCGAGTGCGGCATAGGATTAGCAGGAATCGGTGAAGCCCAAATTGGGGACTTCATCGAGACATACGAGATTGAAGAAAGAGTCAGAACTCTCGAATCGGTTTAATTAACCAATATGATTGTAGGAGTAGTCAGGTTTGAATTGCATCTCCCGGGAGTTGGTTCTTTAAAGGATAAAAGGAAAATTCTATTGTCCATTAAAGATCGCATAAAGAATAAATTTAATGTATCGGTGGCAGAACTCGAAGATAACGATTTGTGGCAAAAAAGTGTGATAGGGGCGGCCGTGTTATCAAACGATAAAACGCACGCCAACGCCGTATTGTCAAAGGTCGTAGATTTGGTGGAAAACCGGCCGGAGGTAGTCGTGACAGATATTCAGATGGATTGGCTATGAAAGATTTTTCCAGAGTGGATAGATTATCATCGCAAATAAGCCGCGAATTAGCGGAATTGCTTCTCGGCTTTTCCCCGGTACCGGCGAATTTGATTATCAGTATAACCGATATTAAATTATCGCGCGATCTCCGCCACGCGAAAGTATTTTATTCGGCTTTCGGCGGCGATGAAGCGATTGATAAAGCGGAGTGTTTTTTCAAAGATTTCAACAAACAAATCCGCCTGGAACTGGCTTCCAGAATCCGAATGAAATTTATGCCCGAATTGGATTTCGAATATGATAACTCTATCGAAAGAGGACAGCGAATCAACGAATTGCTGAACAGGATAAAGGATAATGAGCGGCCCGACTGATTATCAAAAAATCATTGAAATCATTGAAAAAGAGAATGATTTTTTACTGACTTCTCACCAGGATCCCGATGGTGATTCCATTGGGTCACTGATCGGATTATATAAATTTCTTAAAGGCATAGGCAAACGGGTGGTTGCCTACAATGAGGGGCGGCTGCCGGATAAATATAAATTCCTGGTCTCTAACGGCGAAATCCGTTTTTCCCAAATACCGCCGGAATTTACGCCTCGGGTGGCCATCATTCTGGAATGCCCGGATATTTCCCGTATCGGCTTTGTCAAAGATATGATTGATAAAGGTATGACTATCATAAATATCGATCATCATCCCAAGAATATGCGTTATGGCGACTTGAATTGCGTGGATGAATCGGCCTCCGCCGTTGCCGAAGTGTTATTTGATATCATCAAATCTAACGGTCATGATCTCGCGCCTGAGATTGCCGAATCATTTTACGCGGCTATCGCCTCGGATACCGGCAGGTTTAAATTTTCCAACACAAGCGCGAAATGCATGTCAACCGCGTCGCAACTCGTAGCCGCCGGCGCCAAACCGAAAGATATTTCCGACAAGGTTTTTTCATCTTTTAATGCAGGCACGCTAAAACTATTGGGAAGCCTGCTGGTCAATCTCGAACTTCATGACAACGGCAGAATCTGCATTTTAAAGTTGACACTTGATGATCTGAATAAATATAGGGTTAAAGTTGAAGACACCGAAGGCATAATCGATTATTCGCTTTTAATTTCCGGTGTTAAAGTTGGCATTTTATTTAAAGAACGCGATGCTCACGCGGTCAAAGTCGGTTTGCGGTCGCAAAATGGTATCGATATTTCCGCATACGCGCGCGCTCACGGCGGCGGCGGACACGCGAACGCGGCGGGCTTTACTTTGAATGAAAGCTTTAACGGCGCGGTCGCTAAAACAATAGCCGAGGTAGCGGAATTTTTAAATGATTGACGGTATTTTACTATTAGATAAGCCGATAGGCATAACCTCTCATGACCTGGTCGATAGGGTCAGGCGCGTTTTTAAACAAAAGCGCGTTGGTCATACCGGAATTCTCGATCCGTTGGCTACGGGTCTGATGGTGATGCTTTTAGGCAAAGGCACACTTTTTTCACAGCATCTTACCGGTTCGAATAAAAGGTACTCCGCCATATTATCATTTGGAAAAGCTACCGACACGTTCGACAGTGAAGGGATTATCACGCGGGAACAGGATCCCGGTAATCTTTCTAAAGATAGATTTAAAGCCGCTTGTGATAATTTTATCGGCGATATAGATCAGCTTGTACCGGCTTATTCAGCGGTTAAGCTCAATGGAAAACGGATGTACAAAGCGGCCCGGGACGGCGAAATACTGCCGGAAAAGTACAAGAAAGTCAGCATCTATTCGATTAGAATTATCTCTTATGACTGGCCCGATGTTAGTATTGATATTCAATGCGGTCCGGGGACTTACGTAAGAAGTTTAGCCCATGAATTAGGCCAAAAACTTGGCTGCGGCGGATATCTGAAAAAATTGGTCAGGACCGGCATAGGCGATTTTAAGCTTAATCAGGCTATAGATTTTGATAAGTTGGAAGCGGAAGTTGGCGCGGGCGAATTTAATTCAGTAAAACCTCTGGCGGATGCTTTCCCGGATAAGCCGACCGTTGTGATAAGATCGGAATACTGCAAATCCATCCTGGAAGGCAAGCCGTTTATCAAAAGATATCTTGAACAAACAAATTACAGAGGCCCCGGCGGCTGTTTATGCTTGCTTTTGGGCCCGGAGAAAAAAGTTTTGGCCATGGCTACGTTAAATTACAGCTGGGGAAGTTTCAGCCGGCTGGAAAGCCGTGATATTATCGGGAAATACGTGAGAATTATAGATGAAGGTCATTTGCGGAATTAGCGCGCTCGAAGCAGCGAACATACAAGCCGCCACGCTGACAGTGGGGACATTCGATGGCGTACACAAAGCCCACGTGGTATTGCTTAAACGGCTAAAACAAGCCGCCGCCGAGAACAACACGCCCTCGGTGGTGGTCACTTTTGATCCCCATCCCCAAATGGTGCTGGGCACAAGAGGCAGGACGGAGATTCTCAATACGACCGAGGAAAAACTGGAGCAGTTCGCGAAAATGAATCTCGATTTAATCGTAATTCTCGAATTCAATCAGCAGTTGGCTTCTCTTGAAGCGGAGGAATTTATCAAGAGAATTTTACATGAAGATTTACGGATGAAACATTTCGTGGTTGGCTATGATCACTGTTTCGGCCAGGGCCGGCGCGGAGATTTCGAACTGGTCAAAGCCAACGCCGATCAGTATCATTACACTTATGAAATGGTCGGTCCGGTAAATAATGGAGGAGACCCGATAAAATCCAGCCGGATACGGCGTGAATTGAAATCGGGCGATTATGATTTGGCGGTCGAAATGCTCGGCTATCATTATTTCGTGACCGGCGAGGTTGTTCGCGGCCGGGGATTAGGCAGAAGTTTAGGTTTTCCCACGATAAATCTTAATATCCCGCCCGGTAAGCTTCTACCGCAGCCCGGTGTATACGCCGCCAAAGTTATTGCCGATGGCCGCGAAATCCCCGGTATGGCCTACATCGGCGGGCGGCTGACGTTCGGCGATGAAACAATTACCGTCGAGGCCAACCTGTTTGATTTCGATGAGGACCTCGCCGGCAAAAAAGTGAGAATGATTTTGGAACATCATACCCGGTCTCCCCGCAAATTCGATACCCCTGAACAATTAATAGCGGCTTTGGCCGAAGATAAAAAGCAAGTTAAAAAAATGTTAAATATTTGAGGAGGAAATGTGCCCTTACTAAAAGGAATCAAAAGCGAGTTGGTGCAGAAATACCGGCTCCATGAAGCGGATACCGGTTCCGTCGAGGTTCAGGTAGCTATGTTGACACAGCGTATTAATGATCTTACGGAGCATCTTAAAATGCATAAAAAAGATCATCATTCAAGACTTGGGCTTTTAAAAATGGTTGGCCGTCGTCGCCGCCTGTTAAATTATTTGAAAGAAACCGATCTTGAAGCTTATCAGGCTCTTATCGAGAACCTGCAACTGCGTAAGTAAGCTTTTAAAAATTAGAGGAAATAATGTTAGATGAAATTTACCAGGTAGAATTACCAATAGGCAATAGAGTACTTTCAATTAAAACCGGTCATGTAGCCAGACAAGCCGGCGGAGCGGTGATGGTCCAATTGGGCGATACAATCGTCCTGGCCACCGCCTGTATGGCTGATACAATCCAGCCGGACCAGGATTTCTTTCCCTTGTCCGTCGACTATCGCGAGAAAGCATATGCCGCCGGCAAAATTCCGGGCGGCTTTTTCAAACGAGAGGGCAGGCCGACGGAAAAAGAGATTTTAAGTTCCCGTCTGATCGATCGGCCGATCAGACCGCTGTTCGCGGAAGGCTTTTTCAATGAAGTCCAGATACTGATTTCCGTTTTGTCTTCCGATCAGGAAAACGACGCGGACGTGCTCGGCATTATCGCGACTTCCGCGGCTCTGGCCATATCCGAGATTCCATTAGTCAGCAGCATCGCCGGTGTAAGAATAGGAAGAGTCGCCGGCAAATTAACGGTTTTGCCGACTATATCCGAACTTGAGACCAACGATATCAATATTATCGTAGCCGGATCGGCAAACGCGATTAATATGGTGGAAGGCGGCGGCTCCGAGGTTTCGGAAAACGACATGCTTGAGGCGCTCGATTTCGCCCACGGCTGGATCAAAAAAATAGCCGGAATAATCGATGAGCTTAAAGCCAAATGCGGCAAACCCAAATATGAATTTGCCCCGCCGGTAGTCAACGAAGCACTCGTTAAAACTGTTGCCGACCTGGCCACTGAAGGTGTAAAGGACGCTAACCGGACGACGGATAAGCACGAACGGCAGAATAAACTGAATGTTTTAATCAAGGAAATACAAACCAAACTCGATGAACAATTTCCTGAACAGGCCAATAAAATCGCCTCGATAATTCATGATATCGAGAAAAACGACATGCGGGCGATGATTCTCAATGATGGCCGCCGTATCGATGGCCGCGGCTATGATGAGATTAGGCCGATTACTTGTCAAGTTGGAATCCTGCCGCGCGTTCACGGCACGGCTTTGTTCACTCGCGGTCAAACTCAGGCGCTGGTGGCAACGACTCTCGGCACCAAGATGGACGAACAAAAAATCGACGATTTACTGGGCGAATCATTTAAAAGCTTTATGCTTCATTATAATTTCCCGCCGTTCTCCGTAGGCGAGGTGAAAATGCTTCGCGGACCGGGCCGCAGGGAAATAGGTCATGGCGCTTTAGCCGAACGGGCGATTGAGAAAGTAATTCCGGCGGAAGGCAGTTTCCCCTATACAATCAGAATCGTGTCGGATATTCTCGAGTCTAACGGCTCGTCTTCGATGGCTACGGTTTGCGGCAGTTCTTTAAGTTTGATGGATGCCGGCGTACCGATTAAAAGCCAGGTAGCGGGAATCGCTATGGGCCTGGTTAAGGAAAATGAAAAATACGCGATATTAACTGATATCCTGGGCGCGGAAGATCATCTCGGCGATATGGATTTTAAAGTCGCCGGTACCAGAGATGGCATCACCGCGTTCCAGATGGATATTAAAATTGCCGGATTAGATCGCGAAGTTATGAAAAAAGCGTTGGAACAGGCTCACCAGGCCAGACTTCGAATACTCGATAAAATGGATGAAGCCCTGGCCAAACCCAGACCCGAGCTTTCGCCCTTCGCGCCCCGAATTATATTCATGAAAATCAAGGTCGAGAGGATCGGCGAGGTGATTGGCCCCGGCGGTAAAATGATTCGCAGTATTATAGAGGAAACCGGCGCCAAGATCGATATCGAAGACGACGGAACGGTTTTAATCGCTTCGGTCGACCAGGCCGCCGGCGAGATGGCCAAAGCCCGAATCGAAAGGCTGTTAGAGGAAGCGGAAATCGGCAAGGTTTACACCGGCAAGGTTAGGCGGACAACGAATTTCGGTGCTTTCATCGAGATTCTTCCCGGCACTGATGGCATGGTCCACATTTCGGAATTGGATAATTACCGGGTTAATCAGGTTGAAGATGTTGTCAGAGTTGGTGATATGGTTAAAGTCAAAGTTATCGATATCGACCGGGAAGGAAAAATCCGGCTTTCGCGCAAGGCTGTTCTTAACGATGAGGGCAAGAAATAAAATCTGTGGAGCCAATTTATAAGAAAACAGTGTTACCTGACGGTTTAAGGATCATTTCCGAATCGATTCCGACAGTCAGGTCGATTTCCATTGGACTCTGGGTGGATATTGGATCACGCGATGAACCTGAGGGTCTTGACGGCGTTTCGCATTTTATCGAACATATGGTATTTAAGGGCACAGCCTCGCGGTCACCGCTTGATATCGTATCCTATATCGAATCCGTTGGCGGTGTTATAAACGCTTTTACCAGCCGCGAAAATACCTGCTTTTTAGCCAAGATTATCGATATTCAATTGCCGCGCGCCGTGGAAATTTTGGCGGATCTGGTTTTCAACGCGCGTTTCGACCAAAGCGATATCGAAAAAGAAAAGAAAATCGTAATCGATGAAATAAATGAAGTCAAAGACACGCCTTCGGATTTAGTTCATGATTTCTTCGCGCAATCGATTTTCGGTAATCACGCTCTCGGCAAGCCGATATTAGGAACATCTAAAACCGTTCGCGCTCTTTCCAGAAATAAGATTCTGGAATTTCTTCACGCCAATTACCAGAGACCTAAAATGCTGGTCGTCGCCTCAGGCAATTTGAAACACGAAGAGTTGGTTGAATTGGTAATGAAGTTCGTGCCGGAAGTCAGAACCAATCATTTCAAGCCGCTTAAAAGGACCAAACCTGATGCTTATACCGGTTTATATGTGAAGGGTCAAAAAACCAACCAGACTCATATTTGTATCGGTACGCCGGCCATGAATTTCAGCCATCCGCGAAGGGCGGCGTTGTTGCTCTTAAATTCGATCCTGGGTGGTAGTATGTCATCCAAGCTATTCCAAAAAATCAGGGAAGAACTCGGTATGGCCTATACCGTATTTTCTTATCTTGATTTCTTCAATGACGCCAGCGTAATCGGTGTTTATATGAGTACTGATAAGAAGTATACCGGCAAGGTTATCAATTCGGCCGTAGATGAACTCGATAAGCTGAAACATAATAGGCTTAGCGATATTGAGCTCGAATCAGCCAAAGAGCAATTAAAAGGCTCGTTGGTGCTGGGTCTGGAGAACACCTCTCACCGGATGAACCGTCTGGCCAAACATGAACTGCTTCTGGGCAAGTATATAACGGTCGATGAGACAATCGATGAAATAGACCGAATTACATCCAGGCAGGTTATTGATATCGCGAATAAATTGTTCATTAACGAAAAATATACGATTTCGGTGCTTGGCCCGAGCACAAAGCGCGAGATTGAAAATTCCATAAGTTGGTAACTGATGGTTTTATATTTTGGTCTGGCCGGTTTGTATGTCGGCGGATGGTATTTATTCTGGCGATATAAAAGCAATCAGGCCGGCAACCGCGTACTGGCTTTTCATGATATACGTGATCGCCTTGATCTATCTATTTCCCGCAATAGCGTTATCGGATTTAATAATATAATCGAATATCTGGCCTCAAGTGGTTTCTCCGGTACCAGCATATCGGGTCAAAAAAGCGAACATGACATCGCACTGACGTTCGATGATGGCTGGCTGGGATTTTATGAAAACGCCTGGCCGATTCTCAAAGACTACGGCTTTTCGGCTACGGTGTTTTTGATAACCGATTATGTGGGGCAAACGAGCGGCTGGGATTATAAAAAAGCCCCGCACCTTTCGTGGAATCAGATACGGGAATTAGCGGATAACGGCATCGAATTCGGCAGCCATGGCGCCAGCCATGTAGACCTTCGCCGGCTGGATGACAAACGATTTGCCTATGAACTGGCCGGTTCAAAACGGACAATCGAAGATAAAATCGGCCAACCGGTGAAATATCTATCGTACCCATTTGGCCGATATAATCGTCGAGTTATCGAGGCGGCCAAACGCGCCGGTTATGAAAGAGCCTACGCCTTAAGCGAAGGCGCGGGAGATTTCGCGGCAGGCCGAACCGGCGTTTACCTGTACGATACTCCTTACTCGATTTACCGCAAATTAGTGAAACATTCGTGGCCGGATGAATGCAAAGACTACATCAATAACTCGCTGGCGGGAGGAACGATTACCCTAAGGCGATTATTCCCGGCAAAAATTGGAGAAAAGACATGAAACATTTTATTTATAGAATGCTGATCACTTCGCTGGCAGTATTATTTGTGGCCGAAATTTTACCCGGCATAGAAGTTACCGGCCTATTGGGATTAATTTTAACCGCGCTTATTCTCGGCGTGTTAAACGCTTTTTTACGCCCGCTGATGGTTATCCTGACTTTACCGCTGACAATTTTTACTTTCGGGTTGTTTATTTTCTTTATCAATGGCATAATCCTGTATCTGACTTCGGCCATAGTTTCCGATTTTGAAATAACCAGTATTTGGATAGCCATTATCGCCTCGATTTTGATCTCAATAGTTTCATCGGCTATTAGCTGGCTGGCCAAGGGGTAGAATCGCGAAGGCTATAGGTATATTGAAAAAGTCATTGCGAGAAGTCCCGCCCAAGCGGGGGATGGTGCGGTAATCTGTTGCTTTTTAGCTAAACCCGACGACACAAGGAATTACCTTGACCCGCTCGCCCAAAACCGATATAGTACAATCCGAAACAACGCCCCCGTAGCTCAGTAGGATAGAGCGTCGGTTTCCTAAACCGCAGGTCGCCCGTTCAAGCCGGGCCGGGGGTAGTTTATTGTTAAATATTGTATATTTAAAAAATACCTTAATATCTTAGTCCTAAAGTCCTATGGATTTGACGCCGCTTTTCACTCCGGCGCCCACAGATACCGCTTGAAATCAATCACGCCGTAAAGATCGAATTTCACGCGCTCGCGCTCCAAAGGTTTTTACTATTTTAAAAGCACCATCTTTTTTATGTCTGAATATTCTCCTGCCTGGATCTTACAGAAATATACGCCGGATGTAAATTCTTCAGCGTTCCATTGTACTTTATAATAACCTGCCGGTTGTTGTTTATCAATTAATGATGTCACTTTACGACCGAGCGCATCGAAAATATCTATTTTTACCATTGATCGATAGGGCAACTCATATTTTATCACCGTTGTCATATTGAATGGATTGGGATAGTTTTGGAATAGCGAGAATTTATCTGGAAGCATTTCAGAATTATTAATATCCGTAAGATTGAGATCTAAAATTATCATAGAATGACAATTATTAATATAAGCGTAACTATTATAAACATAAATACTCCTGGCTGTACCGCGTGTGAAGTAACTTTCTTCCCATTTCGGTGACTGCGGGAAAGAAATATCGATGATTTGAATTCCGGAATCTCCATCGGCAATATAAGCCAAACCATCCGATATATAAACTCCCAGCGCTTGCCCGGGTGTCTCATAATTTGCGACTGCTGTGGGATTGTATGGGTCCCTGACATCAACGATCTGAAGTCCTAAATCATTATTAGCGACATAAGCATAGCCATTGTCCACATATACGCTCCAAGCCGCGTCTTGCGTTTTGAAATTTCCGGTAATCGATGGATTAGATGGATTAGAAATATCTATAATTTGCAGACCGTCATATTTATCCGCTACGTAAGCATAATTATCATGAACATATACATGCCGGCTACTGCCGGGTGTTTTACAGATTCCTGCCAACATTGGTTTCGATGGCTCCGTGATATTTACAATTACTAATCCCGCTCCGTCCGTTATATAAGCATAATCTTTGGAAACAAAAACATCCATGGCCCACCCCGGCATCTGGAACCTTCCTATCAATACCGCCGCAGTAGGTTCATTGATATCTATAATCAACAAGCCGCGACTCTTATTAGCGATATAAGCGTAATTACCAACTATATCTAAGCCATATGTATAATCGCGAGTCATCATTCTGCTGATAAAAACAGGCTTTTCAGGTTTGGTAACATTTAATACAACCAGTTGCTTATTATAAGCACAATAAGCTATTGTATCAATAACGATTATATCATGTTCGACTGACCACAGGGTGGTGCTAATATATTTTAATTTTACTATCTGGGCTTTAATAATTGACGGATTTACAGAACAAAATGATATTACTAAAAAAGCGGTGATTAAGGATAATTTAGTCGTTTCTTTCATTTCAGATCTCAAATTCATAATACATTTCAGTACAAATCCTAATGTAATGCTCTATTTATTATTTATACTGCAGTTTGAGCTATTTTATTCCATATTTTTTATTCTTTTTCGCGTCATTATATAATTAAAAGTGTTTTCAGTAACTCTAATCGATAACACATTCTTTCCCTAACTCGGCGCCCATAAATACCGCTTGAAATCGATCACGCCGCATATATCGAATTTCACGCGCTCGCGTTCCAGCAATTGCCTTTGCTCCTCATAGCCAAACCCAGGTTTCAATGATATCTTTCCCTGACTGTTTATCACCCTATGCCAGGGCAGCTTATCTTTACGGGATGAGGAGTGCAGCAGCCGCACTACCTGGCGGGCCGCCCGGGGACTTCCCGCGAACGCCGCGATTTGCCCGTACGTAGCCACCTTACCACGAGGTATTTGCTTGATTATGTCTTTGACTCGTTGACTGAATGGTTCCACCATAGATTTTGCCTCATTGTCCGTATAATTTATAAAATGAAAATGTCTTTGTCAAATACCATGATGTTGGCGTGTTGTCGGGTGCCCCCACCCGACAACCTTGCGCACTTCTTATCCATGCCAACTTTTCCGATTGATAAAAATGCCTTATGGGTGCGCGGCAGACGTCCTCGTCTGCCCGTCCGTTATTTACTTCGCATATCTTTTCACCTTTCCAATTGACATAAACCCTGTTTTCACGATATATATAGCCCCATGGAACGCAAACGGATAATCGGCGTGATCGGCGGCAACGAGGCCGATAACAACAGCCTCGAATTCGCCTACAAGGTCGGTCGGCTGATTGCCACAAGCGGCGCTATCTTGATTTGCGGCGGTCGGGGCGGTGTCATGGAGGCCGCCTGCCGGGGCGCGGTCGATGCCGGCGGCGAAACTATCGGCGTGCTGCCGTTTGACGATCCCGAAACCGCCAACGATTACGTAACCATCCCAATTCCTACCGGTATCGGCACCGCGCGCAACAAGATCATTATAAACACTGGCGAGGCTTTTATCGCCATCGCCGGCCGCTATGGTACGCTATCGGAAATCGCTTACGCTCTGGATACCGGCAAAAAAGTGATCGGCTATGGCACCTGGGATATTGAGGGCATTATCACGGCTTACACTCCTGAACAGGCGGTCAAATTGGCGATGGGGGAGAGTTGACGGCTGATTATGCCAGGGTTCATGGTTTAGTATCGGGTCGGGTGCAAGGAGTAGGTTTCCGCTATTTCACTCAAGACGTCGCGGCACAATTCGATGTTAGTGGCTGGGTGAAAAACCTTCCCGATGGCCGGGTGGAGTTTGTCGCTGAAGGGCCCAAGGGCATGCTTAATGAATTCGTGAAAACGATAAATCGCGGGCCGGTAGCGGGCTATGTTGCAGCGCTCAATGTTACCTGGGATAAGTATGTTGGAGAATTTAAAAGTTTTAGAATAAGATTTTGAGGAACCAAGATGAATCAAGAACAGCTAAAAAAGAAAATCAGAAATGTGCCTGATTTCCCCAAAAAAGGAATCGTCTTCCGCGATATAACCACGCTGGTTCAGGAAGGCCCGGCATTCAAAGCAGTCATGGATCACCTTTATGATCGTTACAAGGATAAAAAACTGAACGCTATATTGGGCATTGAATCCAGAGGCTTCATTTTCGGTGGCGCGCTCGCTTATCGTCTGGGTATAGGTTTCATACCGGCGCGCAAACCCGGCAAGTTGCCTGCCGCCACAATCTCCGAATCGTACGATCTGGAATATGGTAAGGCGACCCTGGAAATTCACCGGGACGCTATCAGCAAAGGCATGAAAGTCCTTATCATTGATGACCTTCTGGCAACGGGCGGGACGCTTGAAGCCAGCGCCAAGTTGGTCGAACGTCTGGGAGGAAAAGTAGCCGAAATCTGGGTGATGATCGAGCTGTCATTCCTGGATGGCATGAAAAAGATTGCCAAATATCCATACTACTCGTTGATTCAGTATGATTCAGAATAGGCAGACCTGAAATATCAGTAATTTGGTGTATTGCTGATGTCTCGGTAGGCCGCTTTTCTTTTAGAGTTGAGTCTTCTTAAATGTAATAAAATTGAGCTAAAAGAATTTTCTCTTTTACCGATTCAATTAGCAGGGGAAATGTAGTTGAGAAGTTAGCTAATGTTTGATTTTTTGCTGAATTTAAATCTCGGTTTGATAATAACGGTCAGCGTTATAGGGTTATTTTGCCTGGCCTTGAGCAACCGGCTCTGGCAAAGCTATGAAAACCGCCTTGTTAACAATAACTCTACATCCGAGTATATATTTGCCTACGCCTTAAAAGCGTTTACGATACTATACTTAATCTCGATTACTACTCTCGCTCTTTCTATTCCCCTTTCCATGCTGTCTGCCTGGTCATCGATACAAACGCTGCCACTGGAAATTGCCACAATCCTGACATTGGGATTGCTGATAATTGGTGTCAGCGGCCTGGCCGCGTTATACGTAGCATTCCAAAAGCCAAATCTCACTTTAAAAAACTATATTTCCGTTTCGCCGATGACAGAACCGTCTTTGCACAAAATGATCGCGGAACTGGCCGAGCATTTCCGAATCGAACCGATCGATGATATCCGCATCACGCCGGGGTCCGAAATCGAAATTAAAGAACCCGCCCGGACTTTTGATGATGTCTTTTCCAAACGGCCTAAGCTTATCGAGATCGGCCTGGCGAGCATGCAACTGCTGTCCGCCGGCGAATTAAAAGTTATTATAGCCCGCCAATTCGCTTTCTATGAATCCGATAACCATCCGCCGTTGGATTTTATCAAAAAGCTGAACTCCCGCCTCGAATTAATCTCAAATAATATATCGCGAGGCGGCTTGTTGTTTATGCTCAATCCCGCCGCCTGGATAGCAGCCGCCATGCGCCCGATTACATCGTTCATAACCGCCGATTATCTGCTGATGACTGAATTTCGGGCCGATGAGATTGCCGCTGAATATAGCGGATCCAAACGTCTGACCGGCGCGCTGGCCCGGTATAATGTCGAAACCGAAAGGTACCGTGAACTTATCGATATTGCCACCGATTTCAGCCGCTCAGGCGGCGGCGTGCTTGGTTCCAACATCTATGATATCATGAAACGGCCGCGCACCGAAAGTACGGATGAATTGAAGCTGATGATTGATCAACTTTACACCGGCACCCATCTTGGCCGCCAGGACCGTGGCAAGCGCTATCTTAAACTTCGGCTGAAACGCCTGCCGGAAACCGCCGATAGCCCGCTTGATATTAATCTGCCGGCCACCACCTGGCTAACCGACTGGCGCGCCACCGAAAACCGCATGATGAAGCTAATTAAGCTGTAGGATTTTAACGTTTCCTATTTTGATATAATTTTGCTTGACAGCTAAATTATAGCTGCTATATTTAAGTTGACATTATCAGGGGCAGTTGTTTTAGCGCCGGCTTGGTAATATTAAAGAAAATAAAAATGTATTTACAATATTCTCTCTAAACAGGGGTAACTGAAATGAAAAGAAACGCGCTATTTTTGCTAATCAGTGCGGGGCTATTTTGTTGTATAGTTTTATCATGCTCAAAAGATTTGTATTAGTCAAGCACAAATTGGACTTTTGGGTTGTTTTAGTTTAGAGCGATTTTCCTGTTTTAGCCTTCTTTGATTTTCCGATTTTCTATTTCTCCTGGCTT
>Ga0299912_10001338_pt1 | contig 19882 bp, 21 predicted proteins | sample RVTome_2_FD_207667 | JGI IMG/M metagenome (GOLD analysis project Ga0299912, IMG submission 207667) | Soil microbial communities from uranium-contaminated site in the Upper Colorado River Basin, Wyoming, United States - RVT95D214 (version 2) ... | reverse complement strand
TTTTATAAGATGAAAACCAACAGAATTTTATTGACGCTTTTTTATGCATTGCTAGGCAGTGTAATTGCAGGAATCATTGGCGGTGGTTCAGGGCTTTTTGTCCTGGGAGGTGCCATTTTTGGACAGATTTTGTCCTATTTTAATGTGGGTACCGGTACCCTGGCTTTTCTTTTACCACCCACATTGAAAGAAGCCAGGGAAAAAAGAGCAACCATTGAGGCGGAACTGAAGTCATGGGATGAAAATATTAAAAAGGAAAATCCCAAAAAGGAAATGACTAAAGAGGAGCTGGAAAAGTGGGATAGGATGATTAATGACTCAATCGATTTGAAACAGCACATTATAAGACTCGAGCAGACCGAGGAAATATTAAAAGATCAATCCCTGGCAATCGAGAAGCTTAAAGACAAGCTGAAAGGTAAAACAGACAAGTCGGATATTAACAAAACATTTGTTAAATATCTGAGATTTGGCATGCATGCTTTGAACCAGGAAGAACGTGAGTTGATGGTCACATTGGATGTGAATGGTGAGGAACTAAGGGCGCAAGGAGTTGGGACTGATTCAGCAGGCGGTTATCTTGTACCTGAGGGATTCTCCAATCAGCTGGAACGTGCTTTGCTTGCTTATAACAGCGTATTGCAGGCATGTACGATTGTTACAACAGCATCCGGCAATGACCTTCCCTGGCCATCGGTGAATGATACCACCAATGAAGGTGTTCTGGTCACTGAAAATCCGGTTAGCGCTATTAGTGAACAGGATGTAACCTTTGGAGGCATTACCCTGAAAGCATATGCATTCAGTTCATACATTGTAAAGGCATCTATCCAACTATTGCAGGATTCATACTTTGACATTGAATCATTACTGGCCAGCTTGCTGGGTGAAAGACTTGGACGTGTACTGGCTACATATTTCACAACAGGATCAGGTTCAAGCCAACCCAATGGCATTGTCACAGCTGCAACAGACAGCGGTGTTATCCCGTCAGCAACAGCAATCACAAGAAATAACATTGTTGATGTGATGTATTGCGTCAATGCTGATTACAAGGCACGGGGTGCGTTTATGATTGCAGATGCAACAGAAAAGGCTATCCGTAAGCTGTCATTTGGAACAAGTGATGACAGGCCATTATGGCAGGCTGCTATCAAAGAAGGATTGCCGGATACCATTGAAGGAAAACCATATTTTGTAAATAACAAGATGAGCGGTCCGGGAGCCAGCGCAACGTCACTTCTTTTTGGCGACCTGAAAAAGTACCTCGTCCGCAAGGTTAAGGGTGAAACACTTGTTGTTTTCCGTGAAAAATATATGGACCAGTTGCAGGTCGGATTTATGGCATATTGCAGGTATGATGGTAACCTTCTGGATGCAGGTACTCATCCTGTTGTTAAACTGGTACATCCTGCAAGCTAATAGCCATGAAAAAAATCAGATTTTTATGTTCTGTTGCCGGTGATAAGTATGCATTCGGCAGAGGCTGGACTGGCGAAGTCGAAGATTGGATTGCAGATTCTGAGATGAGGGCAGGCAATGCCGAATTCATTGATGAGAATGTGCCAAAAGGATTGCAGAAGCCTAAAAGAGTGCCGATAGTCGAATATCCCGAAGTGCATACCACCATCATAGGTAAGGTTACAAAACCTGTTGAAAAGGTTATATCGATTAAGAAAAAACCGGTTAAAAAACGCAGGTAATGTACCAGCTAGTTGATGGATGCACTGTCGAGCCAGTAGCCCTGAATGAACTGAAAAATCAACTGAGGATTGTTGAATCAGATACATCCAGGGATACTTTGTTGAATAGTTTAATCTCAACAGCAAGATCAAAGGCTGAGATTAAAACTAAAAGGTATTTACGTGTTGGCTCGACAGCTAAGGCAGCGACATATAAACTATACCTGGATGCATTCCCATCAAACAGAACCATTAAAATTTATAAATGCCCTGTCACAGAGATAGTTGATATCACATATTATGATCTGAACAATGTATCACAGACATTGGATGCATCATATTATGACAGCGATGTTGTCAATGAACCGGCCAGGATTAAAGAGGCATATGGCTACTGCTGGCCTTCCACAAGAGAAAAACTGAATGCAGTATGTATTCAGTTCAAATGTGGGTACCTGTTGGCAGCCAGTGTTCCCGATGATATCAAAAGAGGCATTTTAATGATTGCAGCGCACCTTTTTGAAAATCCTGCCGATGTGGTGACAGGAACACAGGTTAATGAGGTACCTGAGAGCAGCACGTTTTTACTGAATGACTATATAGTAAACACGATATGAACCCGGGTAAATTACATGACCTGATAACCATCCAGTACAATGCCAGCTCTACAAAGAATGATGGCGGTGAGATTGTTGATGACTGGAAAACATACATCACATTATGGGCAGAGTTCTCATACAAGCCAGGTGTTGAAGTCACCGAGGCTGATCAGCTGGTGGGAATAACAAATGTGGATATTAAAACCAGGCTGAATACAGGGGTGAAACAAGCTATGAGGGTTAAGGATGCCAGTAATAACTATTATGATATTGTTGGTGTTCAGCACCTGGACCGGATGTATATGATCTTAAAATGCTTTATGAGGGATAATAGCAATGTCTGATGTTCAGATAATAGGATTGGATAAGCTGGTTTACACGCTGAACCATTTGCCGGAACGTACAAGTTACAGCATACTTATCAGGGCACTGAAGAAAGCCAGCGCACCAATCCAGAGAGCAGCAAGGCAGAATGTTCCGAAGCGTACCGGGAACCTGATGTACAGCATTAAGACTTTTCCCGGTAAAAGCAAAGATTATCCGGCAGTATGGACAGGCCCGACATCCGGGAAAAGAGCAGGAAAACATGATGGATGGTATGCACATTTTTTTCATTTCGGGACGAAAGGGTTTGGTAAAAGAACAAGATCGGGTAAAGTTACAATTGGATATTCAAGAAAAGGTGGTGGATTAAAGGCTGTCCCTTTCATGTCAATGGCATTTGATGAGAAGGTCAATGAGGCTTATGGACTTATTCATAGTGAGCTTAGTAAAAGTGTGGTGAGGTTCATGCAGAAAAATTTACCAAAATGATACATGAGGCCATATACAGTCTTTTAAAAAGCGTTGATGCTGACTGCTATCCCGGCGCCATCGAACAGGAGGTGAAGCCACCATTTATCGCACACCGGCAGATGGCAATGACACCAAATCCGTCAAAAGATGGTAAAAGCAAACATGACTGGATATTTTACCAGGTTGGATATTGGGCTGAGAAAAAGAAGGATGTTGAAACATTGGCAGCATCCGGCAGGACAAAATTGGATGAATATTCAGGAACCATTGGAAGCCTTGTGATAGTGAAAATAAGGATAACAGACCAGAAAACGGATTTCGACGAGGCATCCAATCTTTATGCTGTGATTCAGAATTATAAAATTTGGGTTAAAACATAAAATATGAAAATAAAACTAATCCAGGATGTTGTTTTAAATAACATCTTAAAATCAAAAGGGATGGATATTGAGGTGGCCAATCCGTTGGGAATTGATTTAATCAATCAGGGCAAGGCTATCGATCTTTCCGGAAAGTTCAAAAAGCAAAAAACAACAACTAAAATCAATAAAAAATGACAACAGGAATTTTAAATGGAACCTTGATGGCTCTTTACATAAGTAATGTAAAGATTGCCAACCTGACAACCAATGGGTTCAGTCTGACCAGACCAACCAGGGAAACATCAAATAAGGATTCAGGTAATTGGTCAACTAAAAAGCATAAGCGTATGTCATGGAGTATGAATGGATCCGCGCATTTTGCCTTTGATGCTGGTTATGGTGCGAGTGATATTGACACTGCCATTAAAAATGGTACTGAAGTGGCTATCATGTCATCAACAGAAGTTGTGGGTGATAAGAAGTATTGGGGTAATGCTCTGATAACTGAATTTACACCGGATTTCCCGGATGATGACAATTCCAGTTTTAGTGTCACTTTTGAAGGCACTGGCCAGCTGAATGAATCACCGGTATTGACTTAATATGGAACTGAAAATTGGTGATAAGGTATATCCAGTGCAGCCAGGCTGGGCAGCCATAAGGAATTATTGTGTTTTGCATGATCCACCATTGGAATTTCATGAAGCTTTTGACCATTTCAAAGGGATGGATTTTAACAAGGTAACAACAGGCATGATCTATGATTTTGGCTTGCTGTTGTTTTGTTTCATCGAACGTGGATGCAAGAAAAAAGGCATTGAGAATGATTTGACAACGGAGGATTTGATTGACTGGATTGGAACTGACAAACAGATAAATCCAATCATTGAATTACTGTTCCAGAGTTATGGTGTTGATATCCAAAAAGCAAAGGAGGATATTGCTGATGATGGCTCAAAAAAAAAGGATTAACGTTTTATGAGATCGATAAGATCATACTTGGCAAAATTGGGATATCACCGGATGTCTTTGCTGATATGACCATTGTCGAAGTCACAGCAGCCATATGCGGATATAGCGAAAAGGAATATGACTTGTTTTATTTTTTTAAAAGAAATATCTGGGATGCTTGCAGACAATCAGTATTCGAATTATTAAAGCCACAATATAAGAAGTTAAAGAATCCCAGACAGATATGGAAGTTTGAATGGGATGAAAAGGAGGAGAAGGACATGAGCAAGGTCAGAGAACGACTAAAAAAAGCTGATGAGATATTTCCAAAACATTTCCCTGAAAACTTGAAATAATGGCAGGCGGGATACCACAGAATTTATTGGCAAATCTGAGCGTGAGGCTTGGCATGGATACCAAGGCATTTGACCTGGGAACCAAACAGGCTAATAAAAATCTATTAGGATTCAAATCAATGTTAGGCGGTGTTAAGGCTTTATTCGGTGCAGCATTTGGTGCTATGGCGATAAGGCAATTATTCACATTTGCAAATAGCGCAATTGAGGCATTTAAAATATCAAATGCAGCAGCGGTAAAACTGCAAACTATCATGAGGCAAAGGATGAATGCCAGTGATAAAATGATTCAATCAGTCAAGGATTTAGCAAGTGAACAACAAAAGTTAGGTGTAGTTGAGGATGATATACAAATATCAGGCGCACAAATGCTGGCTACATTTTTACATAAGGTAGACGCTTTAAAATTGTTGATACCGGCCATGAATAACCTGGTGGCTCAACAATCAGGTTATAATGCAACAGAGCAGGATGCCATTAAAGTGGCAACAATGATGGGAAAAGTACTGGATGGAAATGTTGGCGCATTGAAACGTGTTGGTGTTTCCTTTACCACAGCACAGCAAAAAATGTTGAAATCCGGGGATGAGATGCAAAGGGCAGCGACACTTGCGCAAGTTATCACTGATAATGTTGGTGAGATGAATAAAGAGCTTGCTAAGACAGACCTGGGGAAAATCAAGCAGCTTGAAAATTTAATGGGAGATTTAAAGGAGGATATTGGCGAGGCAGTTTTGCCGATAAAGGTTGATTTGTTTTCTGATTTTTATGATGACCTGGTTATATGGAAAAGCAATGAGATAACATTCTGGAATAAGGTTGCTACATTATTCGATAAATCAGGTGAAAGAACTCAAAAGGCATTGGATAAAATTGCCGAGAAGTCAAAAATATATGACCAATGGGTGAATGAAAATACAGACCTGGTTGCATTGCAGAATCTTTTTATGACAGATCAGGAAAAGATTATAGCAGATTTGGCAAAGGTAGGCATGGATAAAACTGAAACTGATAAAAAGACAAATGTTGTACTGATTAAACAAATACCACTGCTTGAAAACATCAATGCACAGATAAAGGAAAAACAGGATTTGTTTGATGCATCGTTAAATGAAGCCGAATTGAAACATTGGGGGGAAGAACTGCAATACCTGAAAGATAAGAAAAAATATTTGGAAAGCCTGGGGAGCCTGGAATATTTCAAGAAACTGGAAGAAAAACAGGGTTTAAAGTCAATGAAAGGCATTACAGCACAGGTAACACCAACCACACCGGAAACTATTCCGGGAATAACACCGGCTGGATTGGAACCATCACACCTGGATTTTAGCTGGTGGGAAGTTGCAGCAGATGATCTGGAACGCATTAATGATGAGATTTCACAAAGTTTTGCGGATCTGGCTGTTGATATGACTGATGCATTTTTTGAGATGGCAGCATCCGGTGAAGGATTTCAACCAGGGAACCTGTTATTACCGATTGCCAATGTTGCTGAGAATCTTGGAAAACTGGCCATCAGCACAGGTATTACAACTATTATGATTAAGAAATCACTTACTGCATTACAAGGTATTGGCGCAATTGCAGCCGGCATTGCATTGGTTGCATTGGCAAAGATGGTTAAGGCAAAGGCAGCAGCGATGGCCGGTGGCGGATCTGTTAGCCCGAACTTACCAACATTTCAACAGGGAAGCAATACAGACAGAGAATCCACCAGGTATTATGGCGAACCAATAAAACAGGAACTTCATGTGACTTTTGAGGATGCTAAAATAACCGGTGAAATAATCAGACTGGGGGTTAAGAGGGCAGAATTAAAACATACAATGCAAAGCTGATGGCATATTTGACGAAATATATTATGTATTACAAAAACACGCTGGGCAAAGATGGTGTTGTAGCCTTCATGAAAAATAACTATTCAGGTGAATATACCGAAATAATAGGGACAGCGGAACCGGTTGTCGATGGATTTAAAGGCAAGGATGATGAGGTTGAAACACCGATAAAAGTAAAATCCTGGACAATAACAATATTTGATATTTCTGTTGCCACATACGATGAATTTTTTACATCTGATAGCCGGATGTTTAAAATCTTAATAACAGAAGATGGCGGTTATGTGGCTGCCGGATGGCTGGATGTGGATAATTATACCAGGCCGTTGTTTAATTACCGTGAGGATATTCAGATAACGGTTAATGATGGCCTTGCCGGATTAAAGAATGAAGCATGGCGGGATATAAATGGTGATGATTTTACCGGATATGTAACTCTAAAGGATGCCATTTGTGCCTGTTTATACAGGACAAATCTTGGATTGCCATTATATGAAAGCTGTGATATCTATGAAGCCGGCATGGACGAAACTGATGCCGATTCACCATTCACACAGGCAAAATTTCAGGCTGATCTATTTAAAAAGACTGATGGGACATTCGAATCCTGCTACGATGTTTTGGAACAATTGTTAAAACGGTTCCAGTGTGAAGTTTACCAGCATCTTGGTAATTGGCACATTACCCGAATTAATAACAGGATTGATTCATTCATAAGGAGATTATTCAATTATAATGCCGGTAATTATACATATGCATCAAATGCATCATGGGATCCGGTTGTGGAAATAGAAGGCACGACCAGATGGTTTTGGGATACTCCGATGATAACACCCAGGCCGGCATGGAAGAAATTCATATTAAAACAGGATTATGGTTATGATGCTAATCTCTTAAGGGTTAGAATTGGTGATTTGAAAGAATTTGCATTGGATTGGGCATTTTTGCCATCCGAAGATAAGTTGACAAAATTTGCTGCTTTTAAAGGATTGCAATATACGGCTTATAATAATGGAATTTTAAAAATAAATCGTCGTAATACTCTTTTTGAAAGTCAATATTTACAAGCATTGGTATATATAGAAGATTATAGTGGTCAAAGATTTAAACTCAATCTTTCGTTTGAAGGTAATTTATTTGTTGCTATCAGGGCAATGTATATATCTGGCACAAAACAATATTTTCTTGATTCGTTCGGTGTGTGGTTTGAAAATGATTCAAGCAAATATATATATAGATCACATCCAGGAGTGAATCCTTTTAATCCTATTTATATAAATGATTTACCTGGAGATGGTATTTTCATTTTGAGAATTTATCCACCTTATTCATTAGCTTATGAAGGTTATCCATCAATAACATCTCAATATGCAAATGGTATTTTATCTATAAATCCAGAAGATATAAAACTGGAACTGGAATCACTTGTTGGTTTTGATGATTCTATCACAGAAACCACAGCAATAAACGAAAATAATTTCTATGTGCCGGATCCGCTGGAATTGGATATTGGTGATATCCCGGACATCCCAAATGCACATCTTATCTATAAGGGTGGTTTATACCTGGATGATGGAATAAACCATACATCATCCTGGCATTTGAAAGATAATCCGACAGTTGAAAAAACATTGAATGGGTTATTAAGTGATGAGATATCCTGCAACCATATCTACTCCAGCTTTATTATTTCAGGAACGATGCATGGTGATATTGAGGTTGGTAATACTATTATCGTTGATGGCATTGTGTTTATTATCACAAGGGCAAGCCACAACAGGTATGAGAATGACATTGATATTGATATGATCCAGATTGGCATAACCGAAGAAAAACAAGCATTCCTGAAACTGAAGAGTGGTGGATATATAAGACTTAAGGATGGTGGCAAAATAAAAATAGGAACATGAAAAAATTATTATTTCTCATAGGTTTGATGGTTATTGCATTCAATGCATTTAACCAGACAGATTACAGTGTTGATGAATTACCGGCAAAAACAACCATTTCAGCCAATGCAACAGAATACATATATGTTCTGGATGGCACAACTGATAAGCATATTTTGCTGGTGACAATCTTGAACGTTGCAAAGGATAGTGTTGATGCATTGCAAGCAAAAATGAATGACAGTCTGGCAGCACACTGGGCAGCTATCCAAGGCGGTGGCGGTGCATGGGGTAAAACCGGCAATTATATTTACTTAACAGATTTGGGTGATAGTGTTGGCATTGGAATAGTTACACCACTATATAAATTACATATTGATGGCAATGGTAAGATTGACACATTATACGCATCACATGTTGATGTTGATGGTTTAGCAGTTGGCAATACCGTCACAGGTGGAATATTGACATTGCTGAATAATATGTTTGCTGATGATAACCAGATATACTGGCAAAATAATAGCGCAATTACCGAAGTCGGAACTGAGCTGTATTTTTATTCACCTACATCAGGAACAAAATCATTGGCAGATGTTGGAGCCTCAATTACCGGTGGCAGTGCAATAACAGTAGTGAATATTGGTGGCGGTGGTAAAAGCATTAAATGGAATGGTTCGTTGACAGAAAATACAACCATCACAGGGACATCAAATTATTATCTCTATTTCAATACTCTAAAAAATTTCAAGCTCGATCTTGATTCGCTTTATCTTTTCCGGTTTGATAAAGATTCTATGTTAATAGGTAACAATCCATATTTGGGAATCGGACTGGCCATCTCAGACAATAGAACTTATCCGAAGGGGTTGGTATATGCACTGGATTATTCATCTACAATCCAATTAAATGACCGAAGTATTCCCGATGTAGGTACTGTGAAAAGAATGTTCTATGACACCATCCGATATGATAATGGTTTTATATATCAGTATAGTAATGCAGTACTTGCATTAAGTCCCAATGGCGATGCAGATTTAGTAGATCAAATAAGATTTTCAACAAACACAGAACCCGTTGGTGTGTTACTATTGGGGATGGATGCTCTGATTTTTAATAAAGGCAATTATCTTAAAGCCTTCCGTAACGACTCGACACGTACCGCTTATGATGATTCAACCGCTTGGAGTGCTCAAGCTATTAGGGATTATGTTGCCGAGAATGGCGGTACTGGCAACCCTGTTTTAGCGGATGTTGATGCTGCTGATACAACGAGATGGGGGACAGGTGGTGAAGTAGGCATAGAAGGGACTCCTTCTCTTAATAAAATGACTATGTGGCACAATGGAACTCATATTAAAGCAATGGATAATTTTATATGGGAATCCGGAACTAATGATTTTCTTATAACTGATGAAGTTATCGTAAAAGATGATGATGGATTTGTAGTCCAAAAAGCAGATGGAGAGAATATGCTTGTTGTAAATAGTGGTGAGTACTCAGAAGTAATAATTGATGTTGATAGTATTTTTTTTCAGCTTAATCATGAAAATGGAGGCATGGTATTTTGGGCAGATAAGGCAAATAGTGGAGATACTTGTTGGATGTCTTTGTTGCCTCATGGCAGTGGTGATGGTTGGATTGCTGATACATCTGAAACTTCTTGGTCAGCTTCATGGGCAACTTATTTGGATAGCATTGGTAAGTTTGAATTATTTTTTGCAACCAGGGATTCATTAGGAGAGCTTAATTGGCAACGTTACAAAGGAGATTGTTATCATAAGTTAAATGCATTGACTGCTTTCAAACAATTGCAAATTGCAATTGAGAAAAACTTTGCATGGGATAATGAAGTAAGGCAAAGATTGGATTCATTGGAAATGATAGTGAAAGAAAATCCCGCGATTAAAGTTACACAATTTCAGATTCCACCTGAATTTAAAGCAGCTATGTATGCTGTAATTATTTTCTTTATTGGCCTTCTTGTAGTGATTATAAGGCAGCAAATTCAAATCAATAAATTGGAAAAGAGATGAAACGACTGCTTTACATATTAGCCTTTTTGCCATTGTTTGGATTTAGTCAATGGAATGACTGCCCGAAGAATGACATTATGCATGATCAATGGTTTAAGGCTTATGAGGGGATTCCTGTCAATCAAAGAACAGGTTATATCCAATGTAATAATAATTGTGATACAATTACAAAAATCACTTATTCCATTGCATCAGATACAAGTGGACTTTTTGGGATTGCCGGAGATTCACTTTATTTTGTTTCCGTAACAGGCCTCCAAACATCAGTTACTTATTGGATTCAATTCAAAGGAGTAAATGGTTCAGTAAGCGACACGGCAAATGGATATGTTTATATCATTGATGCAGATAGTTTAATTAAATGGAATGGTCAATATGATTCTTTTGATGCAGGATATTATTATTGGTTTAAAAGGGATTCAACTTATAGTATAGATACGACTATCAATATTGATGCTAATAAGGTGAAATTATTTGCTAAAGGATACGGTGATTATCCTATTTTGAATTGTAATTATGACGATGGTTCTTCTCAGGATTTTTTTGGAGTATATGGAGATGACGTTGAAATCCGTGAATTAGAAATGCGTACAAACGGAAAGAAAGCTTATCTGTCAACTGGAGTTCATTGTTATAATTATGTGGATCGTTTCATTTCTGATGATAATCGATGGATAGGTACAGAAGGGCAGGAATGGGTATTTCTTTACCGATATGATCGTGATGTAGCAGGATATGATCATAGAATCACTAATGATTATGGAGAATATCTTGAACTTACTGTCGGGACTTATATGAATATTCATGGCTTGGAATATATTTCCAATTATTTTATTTATTTAGGTTGCGATGATTATGGAGGAGGTGTGCCATGTGCATGCAATGGATTGATGACCGTTGATGATTATGATCATACTGAAATAGACGCCCGGTATAATTATATTAATCATTCTCATCATCCGAACAAAGAAGGATTCAATCTTTCAAATAATGATGGTATAGATGCCTTTGATACAATTGTTAAAAATCGAATAATAGGGCCGGGAGTATTAAATGGTATTCTTGGTTACGGGTTTACAGGTATAGGAATTGACGGACATTATGTTTATGTTGGTTATAATGAAATTGATTCTGTTGAACGTGGATTCACAGGCGTTGTCCCGGGACATACAATGAAACATATTCGTTGGGAGGATAATATAATAAGGGGTGCACGACAATTTGGTATATTAATATTTTCATATCAAATTGATTCAAGTTATGTTCTTCACAATACATTTACCGACCCAAATTTTTCGGAAGGTGAGACATATTATGTCGTGTCGGGCAATTGGACAGCACAGGATACCATAGCTAATAATATATTTGACATTTCAGATGGCCAAAATGTTTATCAGGATGAAGATGCTATTCGTATGTATAATATTTATACTGATTTAACAGGCACGGGTTATACAAAAACAGCCACAGAGATTGAAGGTGATCCATTATTTGTTAATAAAGCAGCGGGCGATCTTACATTACAAGTGGGTAGCCCTGCCATTGATGCAGGATATGACTTTGGAGTTGTTTACGATTTTGCGGGGAATGTCAGGAATGATCCTCCCGATATTGGCGCTTATGAATATCAGGAGGAAGAAGAACCACCTACATCAACAATAACAAAATTAGATGGGAAAATAAGGGTTACAAAATTAGATGGAAGAGTGAGAATATTTTTAAAACCAAAATAAAATGAAAAAATTAATAGTAATAATTGGTATGATGGTAAGTGTTAGCACGTTTGGCCAACCTTACTATATTTATCAGGAATTTGCAGGTGTTGAGCATCCTGATTGCATTGAACTGGAAGATAAAGCCATTTCATTTTCAAGTTCAGACAAAGTCCTGTACTTAGCGATAAGCACTGACTTACTGGCTGCCGGAGATACCATAAAAGTTGTAGGCCAGCAAACTACGATTGATGGTGAAACATTCACAGGCATGAATTTAATAACAGGCCAAAAATCAGTAAATCTTGGTACAGGAATAGGATTTATTGATAATTTGACAATAACATGCATCGGGAAAGGCAGGATTTGTATAACTAAACCTTAAATATTATGAAAAGATTAATTGTACTTATAATCATATTATCCATACCAATATGGTTATATAGTCAATATTTTGAAGGTGGTGGTGGAAATGATTCCCCAACAGCAGGCTGGGGAATTGTAGAAACTGCAAATGCAATGAGGGTGGATACTTCAACAGGGAAAGTATTTACCAAGTCAGAAGGCACATTGAAAACCGACAAAACTCAAACAGATACCATGCCGGGTGATGTCGAATTGGCTAATAAATTGGCTTTGAAAAAAGCATCTTCAGACTCAATTGATAGTGATGGATATGTGACACAATATGATAAAAGTGTTCTTCAAACCTTAATTCTCAATGCAATACACGATAGTTTAATTGTTATAAAAAATCAAATAATAGATTTATACTTGGCGTTAGCAGGAGAAACACCACCTAGTTTAACGGCTTATTATGTATCAACAACGGGGGATGATGATGCTGCCGGAGATTATTATCATCCCTGGGCAACTTGGAATTATGGATTGAGTCAATTAAGTGCTGATGATACTCTTTATATTCGTGGCGGTACATATTATGAAAGTTCGGCAGTTGCTCAAGGTTCGACAAACGGTTCTGTTGGACATATGATAAATGTATGGAATTATCCTGGGGAGACACCAATACTTGATTGTTCTGGAAGAACTCAGACGGTTATTTATAAAGCGGGTTTCGAGTTAAATAATTGTGACTATTGGTATTTGAAAGGATTGCATTTAACTAATTTACCGCAAAGTGATAATGGATGGATTTGTTTTGGATTTTTATTTTATCAAGTTAATAATTGTGTTTTTGAAAATTTAGTTTCTTATAATAATGAGGGAGTTGGTATTGAATTGACAACAGAGGCAGGAGAACATACTACTAATAATCTCTTTAGAAATTGTGATGCTTATAGTAATTATGATCCTTATACTGATCCTATTGGTGGTGATGCAGATGGGATTCAGTTTACTGAAATTTCATTCAGGGAAGATTCAAATACTATTATTGCTTGCAGGACATGGGATAATTCTGATGATGGTATTGATTTATGGAAAAACGAAGGAGCTGTTTATATGGATTCTTGCTGGTCTTTTTCAAATGGATATATGAATGGGGACGGTAATGGTTTTAAACTCGGTAGATCAGATAGTACCAGTAATGGAGATACAACAAGATATGTGTATCATTGCGTTTCTGCTATTAATGTAAATAGTGGATTCGACCAGAATTATTGTACCGGTTTAATTAAGTTATGTAATAATACGGCTTACTTAAATGGGTATAGAGGATTCATAATGAGAACACCAGACATAGCATTTTCTTTAACCAACAATTTATCTTATGCAAATGTTAATTCTAATTATAGTGAAGCCGGTAGTACGAATGATACTTACAACTCATGGAATAATCCTCCTAATGTAACAGTAACAGATGCGGATTTTGTTAATTTATCTTTGTCTCAGTTAGAAGGCACAAGACAGTCTAATGGCAATCTTCCAACAATAACATATTTAACAATAGCAGCAGAAAGCGATCTAATAAACGCAGGTACAGATGTAGGATTGGATTATGAAGGTGCTGCCCCAGATTTAGGATTTGATGAAAGAGAATGAAACACTTTACCACATACATATTACTATTCTTAACGGTGACAGCATCAGCTCAGATGAGTCTTACCCCGCCAACGATTAATTTTGGGTTTGGGGGGAGTGAGGGGGATAATATTCCCATTCCCGAAACTAATCTTAATTTTTATTGGGATGGGGGAATTTCTGCAATAGATTCAACTCTTTTAAATAGGATTACTGGCACTTATGACTTAAATTTTAAATTGCTTTCTTTTGATGGTAGTTTAGATAACAATTACCTATCAACAAAATCAACTACTCTTTTAAAAGTATACGGTGATACCGTTCCGGTAGTTTGTCTGTTTCAGAATTATAATTATGCAGATACATTATTTTTTAAACAGGAAAGTCAAACAATAAATACTGATTCAACTGAGATATATCCGCAAAGAATTTCTGAAATAGCTCATTATACAAGTGAGGTCGGTTCGGCAGACAGCATAACTTTATGGACGTATTTTTCGATTCCAAAATTAGCTACAAATGGATATGTCTATGTTGGTGCTGGAGCAAATGATTCTGCAACTATTGAATTAGCTATATCAGGAGCAAGTGCTAATGATACAATCTATGTTAAGACAGGAATTTACAGACCGGCAACAACGCTGGCAATTAATAAAGTCCTCACAATTATCGGGATTGGTAAATCTGAAATGAGAACTGCTGCCGGAACTTACGCTGTCCAGTTTAGTGCTAATGGAATTATTTTTAAAAATTTTATGTTTACAGCTAAGACGGTTTCTGGAATTTACATGACGGTTAATAATGGACACACGGTAAGTAATTGTTATTTAACAGGATTTACAACAAATTGTATCTGGGACAGGACATCAGGAAATACATTCAACAATATTTATCTTAATGCACAAGGTTCGGCAAATGCCTTATATGCACAGGCTAATGGAAAATATTATAATTTTCTTATAACAGGCACAGGGACACAAAATCCAATTTATGTTCTGGCCGCGTCAGGTACTCCAAATATAAAATATTATTGGTTTGATATTCAGGCAAAAGGTACTGGTTCGTATACTCAAGTATTCAGATTCAGATATGCTGGGGTTTATAATATTAAGTTTTCAAAAATAAGAAATATAACTCCGTCAAGTTTGTTTTATCAAGATGCGAGTATTGGGAATACCATTTATATCGAAGGAAATGAAATCAATCCCACATCATGTACAAGTTCGTTAATTAATTTCACGGCATCCAATAATCTGGGTAGGTTTTATCTTAAAAATAATACGATAACAAATAGTACCACTAATAATACTATCTATGTTGATAATTTCAAGTATTGCTATATAAATGGTAATACAATAAACAATACAGGAAACGCTATGGATATTTTGGTTCAGGATGGTGTAGATACCTGCATTATAAGCGAAAATACCATTAGTTCACATGGGGCGAGTGCGGGAATTATACAAACCGGAGATGTAACAAACGGATTGGAAACTTATTATTGTTTAGTGGAAAAAAATGAAATCTATGGAGGTAAATATTTTGATCCGGAACAAGCAAATACACAACATGGAATCTTTAACTCGGCAGTCATAAATCAAATTACTATATATAATAAAATTTATGGTTCGAATCTTTCTGTTGTTTACAAGGGGGATTCGGTTAATAATACTTCAGCTCTGATTGCCTATAATATTTCAGATCATAAATTATTATCAAAAGGTCAGCGAAATATTAAATTTTATAATAATACTGTTTCAGCCGAGAATTATTGCATCCATATAATGAATAATAATGATGTTGAACCAACAGATTACGATGCAAGAGGTTGTGATATTCAAAATAATATATTATATAATAATACCGATTATCCATTAATTTATATCGAACATGAAGAGTGTGATTCTAATTTAATATCTGATTATAATGTATTCTTTAATGACGCATCTGATTCAATAGCTTTAAAACAGACAGTATATATGGATTTATCTACATGGCAGGGAGAAGGATTTGATATTAATTCTTATAATTCTGATCCAAATTTTAATTCAACTACAAACCCATGGCCTGTTGCTCCAAGTGATGCAATAGATAATGGAAAGAATTTGGGAGTTAATTATGATGACGGATTGAATATAACAACTGTATGGCCGTCTGCTATTGTGTCTAAACAACAAGGTACTAATTGGGAAATAGGTGCTTATGTAACGAATGACGAATGAACCTCCTAACCCTAATATAAATATGCAGAAAGATGAAACTATTTAAAATATTGATATTGTATATACTAATTAAATTCTTAATTCAGAAAAAATGATCAATCAAGTAGTTTTATCCGGCTGGATGGCTTCGGTAATTGGAGCAATATTATTGCTTATGCTGTCTATAATTTCTTATTTTCTAATCAGGTATTTTAATGGTCAGGATAAAATTAACGAAAAGCTTATATCAAGCATTGACAAGCTTTCAGGATGTATTACAGGAATGAACGCAACAGTAATAGCTAACACGTTGGAAATTGACCATATCAATAGAGACAGGGAAAAACAAGTTGAGATTTGCACAAAGAACTTTGAACGTATTGAACAGGATTTGAAATGAGAACCATTAACAAAATAATAATCCATGCGACAGCATCCAGGGAGGGGCAAGAACAAACAGTTGAGCAGATAAGAGAGATACATATTAAGGAACGCCATTTTAAAGATATTGGCTATCATTATGTTATTTATCTGGATGGTTCAATTCATGAAGGTAGACCGATTGAAAAGATTGGTGCTCATTGTAAAGGTCATAATGTGGATTCTATTGGTATTTCTTATGTGGGTGGAACAGATTCAAACGGTAAACCAAAGGATACCAGAAATTATGAGCAAATAATATCATTGGATAGTCTAATTCGACATTTAAAAAAGAAATTTCTAACTGCTGAAATAAGAGGACACCGGGATTATTCACCGGATATTAACAAGGATGGGAAGATTGAACGATGGGAATGGATTAAAGCGTGTCCCTGTTTTGAAGTATCAAATGAATATTAATGAAAAAATAAAATGAAAAAGTTCTGGGGTTATTTAAGCGCATTTTTAGGCGGTCTGGCGAGTGCATTCCTTATAACGATACTTATCCTGAAAAACAAAATATCGCAAGCCACAATCGAGATAACAAGACCAAAGATTAAAAATTCACCTGAAGCTAAACAAGATTTCACATCACAGATAATTGATGCTGTAAAAAAATCCAATGAAAAACTCAAAAAAGAAATCCGCAAGGAAAAAAGACAGAAACGTAAACTAAAGAAAGGAGGTTGATATGTTTGCTAATGTTGATATCGGAACTATTATAACCCTTGTTTTGGGTTTGATAGCTACATTTGCCAGTACATTCTGGGTTCTTTCAAAAGGTAAAATTGGCCTTATTGCAACAGCTGCAAAAGAACTGGCTGATGTTGGTAGTGCTTTAAGCAGAGCATTGGAAGATGACAAAATCACAAAAGAAGAAATTCAGGACATTAAAACTCAATGGCTTGAAGCAAAAACTGCTTTAAAAGCTATCGTAGGAAAATAGTATTACGCACTCATAATGCACGCAAGGAAAACAATTGATTGTTTGAAATGCTTACTATTTCTATGATACAGGATTTTAACTGAATTTCTCTTAATCACGGTGTCCAGGGTTCGAGCCCCTGCGGACCGGCAGACTTAAAATGGCTGAATTTATTTGCCTTCATGGAATGGCAATAATATCACAGCCATTTTTTTATTATGTGATTATATCAAATTTTCATACATTTGTGTTCGTTTGATATAAAAATGCACGCAAAACGCACGCAAAGTTATGCCAAATTTTAAAGCACAAATCAGGGTAAAAAATAAGGATGAAGATAGGGATAAAGTTATAAATATCAAGATTAGAATTTCGCATAAACATAAAACCAGGTACATTAAGACAGCTTATTATCTGCATCCCTATCAATTTGACAATAAATCAGGCAAGGTGATAGGCAGGTACCATACCAATGCATCGTTTCTTAATATTGAGCTGGCCAATATAATCAATGGATATGAAAGGAAAATGATTGAACTTGGACCCAAGGTCCATTATATGAGCATCAATAACCTTGGTTCCTATTTGAAGGAAACCGGATCCGGAATAACCTTTAAGGAATTTGGCGATTCAATAGTGAAAAGGCTGAAAGAGAATGATAAGGTCCAGTATGCATTATCCATTGAACAAACTATTAACAAGGTGGATTCATTTTGCAGCAGGGTACCATTCTCATTTGATATCATCGATAAGTTCTGGCTGGATGATTTTGAAAATCATTGCAGAAAAGAAGGCAATGGTGTCAATACAATCGCATTGCATATGCGCAATATCAGAAAGTTATACAATGATGCCATTGACAAGAATTATGCCAGGTTAGATTTATATCCATTCAGAAAGTATAAGATTAAAAGCGAAGGTACCAGGCACAGGACCTTAGACGATGATTTACTGGCATTCATTTTCACATGCCAGCCGGTAAAGAACAATGAAAGGATTGCAGTTGATATGTTCAGGTTGAGCTTTTACCTGGTAGGGATGAATTATAAGGATATTTTATTTGCCACAGCTGGCGATATGAACCATGGCCGGTTAAATTATATCCGGAATAAGACAAAGCGTGCTTACAATATAAAGATTGAGCCGGAGGCGTTGAAAATCATCAGAAGGTATAAAGGCAGGAAATATCTGCTCTGTTTCATTGAAAGGAAAATAAAGAGGACTTTAAAAAAGAACAGGACAACAATACCATACAGGGATATGGTGAGCAATTACAGTAAGCTACTTAAAAGGCTGGTCCGGGAAAACAAATATGATGATAGTATCAGCTCATATTATGCCAGGCATACCTGGGCAACAATCGCACATAAAATCGGTATTGAAAAGGATGTAATAAGGATGGCGCTTGGCCATGGCCAGAGGACTGTAACCGATATATACATCAACTATGATATTGAGAAGATTGACGTAGCAAACCGGATGGTGATTGATTATGTTAATTCCTTATCAGTTAACATTTGATACCCATAATTTGTTAACTATTTTATTTCAAAAATAATTTGTATATTTGCAAAGTACAAATACGTTTCATTTTAGTATACCGAAGTTCTTTGATAATCTGTATGTGGTGAAAAGAATAAAAACCTGGGAATACACCTGACTATTGGTTACAAGTTCGAATCTTGTCGTACAGATTATTAATTTGAGTTCGTCCTTCCAATTGGAGGAAAGAAATCGAAAAACGCAAGCCTCGATGTTTTGCGTTTTTTGCCAATCAGTCATTTAGTTATTAGACTTACAAAAATAACTTGGTGCCCGAAACGAGCAACCGGACGGATACAAACGAAACGAAGTCCGGTTTTTTATTTTTCATTTTTGTTAACTATTTTTTTATTGCTAATCCAGTTATTAAAAGTCCATCCTGAATTTGTCCATTAATTGGCGACTTTTGAGTTATTGTTTTAATTTCCAATTTAATAATTCCATTAGCATTCAATTCCTTTGCTGATTTAAATAAGAAATCAAGTAAATCATCAATATAACAGTCTTTATAATAATAATCTTTTATTCTATATGTTTGTGAAAGACTATAATAAACATCATCATTGTACTTTTTGTTCTCAGATGAGATTGGCTTTG
>Ga0299912_10001337_pt1 | contig 19892 bp, 15 predicted proteins | sample RVTome_2_FD_207667 | JGI IMG/M metagenome (GOLD analysis project Ga0299912, IMG submission 207667) | Soil microbial communities from uranium-contaminated site in the Upper Colorado River Basin, Wyoming, United States - RVT95D214 (version 2) ... | reverse complement strand
GTGGATATTCGTGACGAAGTATTGAATATATCTCGCCAGCTGGGGGTTGACATTGCAATCAATGCGAATCAGGGAAATCCCGTAGATGTAATCAGGGAAAAAACTCATGGTATCGGGCCCGATGTCGTGTTTGACTGCGCAAGTGGTAGCCCTGAAGTAGGCTTGTCAGGTACAAAGACGTTGTTTCAGTCTCTAGACACTGTGCGAAATGGGGGTAAGTTAGTGCCCGTCAGTTTACTCGAGCCAAATGCAGTCATAGGATATACGCCATTGATCAATAGACGTTTGCAGTACAGACACTCGAGGCCTTGCACGTCTAAAGAGAGAAGTTGGATGCTTCACCTCATAGCCTCGAAAAAAGTTCAAATAGAGCCGCTTGTCACTCATGTCCTAGAAGGACTTGATAAGCTACCGCAGGCCATTGAGATCACGTCAAACAAGAGTAAATATGGAGCGATTAATCCAGCCCAAGTCAGGGTGGCTTATTAAATTGGCGCTGTTTGTCTGCGCTGAATAAGATGAATGATAGGTTTTTTTGCTCAACATTTTTTGTAAATTCGATTCAGCAAAATTCAAACCCTCGAAATCTAAATTATTAGAGGTTGCCATTAGTCATGTTTGATCCCATTTTCGCCAGAAACACGAGGACTCTTTAAGTTACCTAGCACACCTAAAAGAGTTGCCTAAATACTGAGCAAATACAACCGTTCCATGTCGTTGAGGTGAGGATCAGCGTTTGAGGGCACCTTCTCGTGTCAGCGCCTCAAGGACATCGCGCATGGTCCAGCTCTGTTCGCCATGCTCAGGGTAACGCTCGGTAAGCTTGAGCCGTCCAACGGCAGCAAGGATATTCTGGGTGGCCCGAGCCATCACTGAGGAGTAACCGTAGTACTCTAGCATCTCGGCAAGTTCAACCATCTCGTCTGCTCGCCTGCCTGCGTGAAATGGATAAGTCGGCACTAACTGTTCGAGTGCCTGCATCACCCCAGGCAGAAGAGCCGTGTAGAGGCCCAACAATTCATCGAGAAAACTGAACTCCTGTGCTGCTACCGTGAGTTCAAAGAGTAGAGCGGCCAACCCTTTGTTCAAACCAGCGAAAGTCATCTTAAAAGCTGAAGCCTGACCGATCCGATCACCGAGGATGTGCGTTTGCAATGATCGACCGAGTCTTTCTTCAAATATGTAGGCATTTGGGCCGCTCACGTAGAACGTGCACTGATGACGCACCTCACGAGCTGGACCAATGATACAGGCATCGAGATAGGGCGCTTTTGCCCCATCAATGATCTCTCCAACCTCCTGAGCCGTCATTGGTGATTCGGCATTGCAGTCAACGAATAGGGGTTTTCGACTACTGTGACTTACCGTTTTGGCAAAATCTGCGGCAACAGATTTCACAGAGGCAGGGGGAACGACAGACAGTATAATATCTGCTTGGTCAACCACGGCCAGCATGGAATCAAGTGCCATTATTTTCGCGCTCGCACACAATCGCCTTGTACGCTCACTGCGGCCGACAAGGGTCGTTACAACTCTGAAGCCATCTTCCAACAGCACTAGGGCGACGCTGTGGCCCATATCCCCAGGATAGAGAATACCGATCGTTTGTATACAGTTCTCCTTTCTATTGCAGGCCAGCGGATTTTTCCTTGAACATCATCAACCAGATTGTGTATTTGACGGTAGTCGTGCCTTATATAATGAGAAACGCAACAATCACGAGATACATCACAAGAACAAAAAAGACGAAGGTTATTTTTCAACAGTTTATTAAGGTAACCCTCAATATTTCCGGCTAGAACCTAATTCTAAGCTAATCTTGTTAGCCATTTGGATGGCTAACGTTCCATGGCCTAACGCCACCTCCGGAGTAAATCTAAGCAATGGTCCAATGATAGATATGGCACCTGCAACCGAATCTTCACGACCAAAGATTGGAACAGCCACAGATGCAGCACCTATAGCGAACTCTTCAGAAGCCACTGCAAAGCCTTGATGCCTAATCGCCGGCAATGCCTCCCTAATCTTGTCAGCATCTACTGTTTTACCCGAAGGTAAGACATGTACACCTGATTTCACCATACGATCGAGCACTGTCTCTATTTCGTTAGGTTCCAGATAGGCTAATATGGCCTTGCCGGTGGCGCCAGCCCATAGTGGCATAATTTGACCCAGTTCCACTGCACCACGCACCGCTTGTAATGATTGTATCTGTTCTATACATACCCGTTCCAGATCAACACGTATGTTCAAAATTACCGTCTCCCCAGTGAGACGGCGTAACTCATTCATATAAGGTAGACTAATATTTCTCAGATCAATACGCGATAAGATAGAGAGACTTAATTGGATCATCTTGAAGGAAACCTTATATTTTTTTGTATTTATATCCTGTGCTACCCATTGTTCATTTTCTAAAGCGGATAATGTTCTAGAAACGGTACTCTTGCCGATACCCAATTGTTTGCTAATTTCGGTTACACCAGTAGGTCTTTGAGCTAATAAATTCATGATTGATAATACTTTCTTTGTTATTTCCATTGTGAATCAGTACTCCATTATAAATTTATTAGCGATGACAGCAGCAGTGGTACCATTACCTACTGCTGGGCAATCTGTATTAGTAAATTTTAGCGTATATCTCCTGCAGCAAAAACTCCTGAAGTATTTCTTACGATATATGGACCCGCTGTCAACAAAGAGGTGTCTGAACCAATGATTACCACATCATAGACTGGGTCTGTGTTTGCTTCTATTAATCTTACTTTACAAATATACAACCAATGACTTGAAAACCATTATAAAAATATAAAATAAAAATGTCAATAATGGAATTATGTTGCATATATTTTCTGTATCAATTTCAAAAAACTATTTTTTATTGACAAAAATTGAGGTTTATGATAAAAACAGTAACACAATATTGAAAATGTGAAACTTAGTTGCTAATAATTTATGTATGCATTTTTTCCCAACAATCAAGAAAGAGAATCAAATAAGGAGGAGAATATGAAAAAGAATGAAGTATTATCAATGTTAATCAATCTTTGTATAGGTCTTTGTTTAGTGGTCTTCATGGCAATCTCATTTCCTACCTTGAATGCTGCACCAATTCAGCCATCAGGCCCCCGATATGGAGGATTACTGAAAATTGCTGACTTGGCTGACGGCCTATCTATTGGTTATCCTCCAAAGCTGGTCGGCGTTTATAGTAATAGGCAAGTAGCCCCCGCTATTGAGACACTCTTTCGAACCGATAAATCAGGCAAGGCAGTACCCTGGTTAGCTACAGGCTACAATAGCGATGTAGCGGCCAAGACAATCACACTTAAACTCAGGAGGGGGGTTAAATTCCACGATGGAACAGATTTCAATGCTGAGGCGGTGCGGTGGAACCTGAACCAATGCATGTCTGCAAAGACTACAGGAACCGACAAGTTCAAATCGATTGACGTTATTGATGATAGCACCGTTCGCATCAATCTCACTGAATGGGATAATACTGTCACGAGTAACCTGGCGCAGACAATAGGTATGATCATATCACCAACAGCATACAAAAACAATGGGGAGCAGTGGTGTGCAAATCATCCGGTGGGTACCGGCCCATTTGAATTTGTCAATTGGGAAAAGGATGTCCGCACGACTTATAAAAAGTTTACTAACTACTGGCAGAAAGGTAAGCCCTACCTGGACAGAATAGAATGGACCATCATAAAGGATTCACTTACACGGCAACTCAGTCTGAGAAAAGGAGAATTAGACCTCATGATAAGGCCGGACGCGAAAGATATACCGGGCTTGGAAAAGGACGGCTATGCTATTTCCCGCACCAAAGTGGGTTCTGGTGCAATGTCTCTCATCTTTGATTCGGCCAACCCAAAATCTCCTTTTGCCGATGTCAGGGTAAGGCAGGCGGCCCAGCACGCCATAGACACAAAAGAAATAGTCAGAGTTATTTACCTCGGAGAAGCCGAGGCTGCGAACCAATGGAGTTACAAAGGACATTGGGCTTATAATCCGTCGGTACTTGGTTATCCTTATAACCCTGCTAAGGCAAAACAGCTCCTAACTGAGGCTGGTTATCCGAATGGATTTAAGACCACACTGTTTTATCGGACTACCCCCCAAGACGATCAAGCATTTACCGCAGTTCAGGGCTATCTTAAGACAGTTGGTATTGATGCGCAGCTGGAACCCTTGGCACAGGCAAAGTGGTATCAGATATGTTTCCAAAATGGGAAGTGGGAAGGCTTACTGCATAGTGGCCCCACAACGAATCCAGATACTGCCGCAGTTCTGGCTTCGAGGTACTCGGGCGGTGGCACGTATTTCACGCAGATGGTCATACCAGACGACTACGCTAAGGCAGCCCTAAACGCAGTTACTGCTCCGGATTTTGAGACGAAGCAGAAATGGACCCAAGAAATAATGAAGTTAATGATAGACAAGTATTGTCTACAGATTACACTTTGCAGTTGGTATGAAGCTGCAGCTCATGGATCTTACCTTCACAATCATGGGTTGATGGGGGCGCCGGATGTTGCATGGTGGACACCAGAAGAGGCGTGGATCGATAGGTGATTCGAATCATAGGGGTAGTCGGGAGATCGGCTCCTCCCTGTTTGGGTTAGTCAACATTATCTTGGGAGGTTCGATAGCAAGGTTGTAATGATGTTGGGTGGGGTTAAAGTATTGGAATATTGCCAATCCGTGGCTGGCGCTTACTGTGCCAGACAATTGAGTGATCTAAGCACCGAGGTCATAAAGATTGTAATACCGGAGGTTATAGAATAAAAAATATAGCATAAGGAGGAACAAATTCGTATGGATCATGGACGAAGGGACAACAGGACAAACATTATTAAGGTGCCCCAGCTGGCATGGCACGGGCCCAGAGACCTTGAACTCTCTTTTCCTGATGGTTGGAAGGTGGATATATATAACATGGCTGGTTTCAACCGTCCATCCATGAATGACGACCAAATCAGGGCCTCTGTCGCCAACCCCATTGGTATGCCACCTCTCAGAGAGTTCGCAAGAGGCAAAAAAGAAGTGGTCATCATATTTGATGATATAACCCGTGTCACCCGGGTAAGCAGAATAATACCATTTGTCCTCGAGGAATTAGCAGAGGCAGGTATTCCTGATAGCAAGATCAGATTCATTGCCGCTCTTGGTAATCATGGGGCAATGGACAGGGCAGGCTTCGCCAAGAAACTGGGAGAGGCAACTCTGGCCAGATTTCCAGTTTACAACCACAATCCTTACGAGAATTGCGTTTATGTGGGCACCACAAGCCGTGGTACGAAGCTTTTTGTAAATGCGGAGGTGATGCATTGCGACTTAAAGATTGCTATTAGCGCTGTGACACCTCATCCAGGGGTTATGTTTGGGGGTGGTGGCAAGATGATTCTCCCTGGAGTATCCTCTATAGAAAGCATTACAACTAACCATGCCCTCCCACGAGGAGACTATGATACGAATCAAACACGTCTCGATATGGAAGAGATTGCTAAACTCGCCAGTCTAGATGTTGTTATCGAATCCATAGTTAACCTGTGGGGGGACACGGTAGCCATTTTCGCTGGTGCCGAGACAGCGGCCCATGAGGCCGCTGTCAAAGAAGCCAGGGCTCACTACCTTTGTCCCAAGGCAGAGGGTAAAGACATTGTCATCGCGAATACCTATGCCAAGGTGATGGAATCGGTCATAGGCGTAAAGACTGCTGCCTCATTAGCTCAGAAAGGTGGTTCTCTTGTGATTATCGCCAACACACCTGAGGGACAGGTAGTTCACTATCTCGGCGGTCCGTGGGGTCGAAGGACTGCAGGTAGACGGCCCATTCAATTTCCTGTTCCTCCGAAAGTACATCGTCTCATTGTGTATACTGAATATTCTGATATTGCCAGTCTGGCATATTTTGAGTCACCCGAAAAGATCCTGCAGATGAGCAATTGGAATGATGTCATAAAGACTCTTCAGGGATTTCATGGGGATAATGCAACCGTAGCTGTTTATCCTAACGCCGACATTATGTGTTTCGGATAATTATCTCTTTTGAAATCAAGGGGTGATGAATCACGATCAGACAACATGGTTGCAATGGTGGTCTCGATGAGGTTCGTCATGTAATCTATATTTTTGATGGACCCAAGAGCAAAGGGTTAACAATCTTTCAAAACGAACTAGACCACCGACAACAAATACAAATTAATAAAGGGAGGTAGAGAGATGAGAATCACAAAGACAATAATTTTTACCTTGATGGTATTAGTGCTCCCTGAAACCATGGTTTGGGGTGGTTCTGTTACGACTGAAACTCTAACTGTGGCTTTTGCGAATTTGGGCGAACAGACTTTCTTGCCTTGGAATGGTACTATAACCCGTAATCCCTATATGAACCCAATATACGATTTCTTAACTTACTCGGAGCCAGGAACTGGGAATATAATACCTGGACTGGCTACAAGATGGGAAATGTCATCAGATGGAAAAACTTGGACTTTTTGGATTCGTAAAGGTATCCAGTTCCAAGGAGGGTGGGGCGAACTTACCGCTGACGATGTTGTATATACCATAAGAAGGGCATCTGCTCCTGAAATCCAGTATGGCACAGGAAGTCAATTGCGAGGGTGGTTAGATAAAGTCGAAGCTCCGGAACCCTATAAGGTAATTTGTCATCTGAAAACAGCGTTAGCTGACTTCCACGCTGCCAGCCCAGCCAATACTCAACAACTTGGGATTGTATGCAAGAAGTATGTGGAAACTGTCGGTGATGAAAAGGCAAACTCTCACCCTATTGGGTCTGGCCCTTATGCTTTTATTGAGCATAAAAGGGGGTCATATATTAAGTTACAGGCAAGAGATGAAAAGCACTGGCGCGTCATACCACAATTCAAAAATATTAATTTCCTACTTGTACCTGAAGAGTCCACCAGAGTAGCTATGCTGAGAACCGGAGAGTGTGACCTTGCCCCCATCTCCTATGACTCTGTAGACGCTATAAAGGCATCAGGATTAAATATTATTTCCGTTCCAAAAACATGGGCACCTGCAATTAAAATGGGCGGATTGGTAATGACGGATCCGAAGCGCTATAAGGCGAGTAATCCTTGGGCCGATAAGAGGGTACGCCAGGCGCTAAACTACGCTGTGGATAAGGAAGCCATTGTGAGAAAAATATTTCATGGCGAGGCATCACCCATAGGAGCTACTCAGATTATACCCGAATGGTATGACATAAAGCCTTACCCATATGATCCAACAAAGGCAAAGCAGCTGCTGGCTGAGGCTGGTTATCCAAAGGGATTTGATATCACTTTGAAGACCTTTCCCTCGACTCCCGGAGCAGAGCTTCCTATTATGGGCGAGGTTGCAGCTATGTATTGGACCCAGATAGGTCTCAACGTAAAAATAGTCCCAACTGATTGGAATACTGTAAGATCAGAGTGGAATAGTGGTAAGTCACTCGACTATGTCTGGACGCATAGAGGCGCGGCATTCCCTAGCTCGGCGACCGGGGTAAGCATCGAGCATATAGCCAAGATGGCATATGCAGCCTTTGTGACTGAGAAGACAGAGACGATGGTAAGCAACATTATGAAGGAACTTGATCTTAACAGAAGAAGTGCCATGGTACGTGAAATGGGTGAATATTTGCGTGATGAGGCCTGGGCAGTCTTCATTGCTTTTGCTAATGAACCTTATGGTGCCAGCAAAAGGGTGGGGAGATGGCCAACTGTACCAGGAAACATAGTAAATATGGAGCATATTACTCGTCCGTGAGGTGAAGCTCCCCTTGAGCCGATCCATTGAATGTCACTTTTATGAAGCAGTCGTAAAACAAAAGAAGAAATAAATTCATAATAGGACTGAATCCAGGGAGGTAGGAATGAATGATAGTTTCGATATCATCATTATTGGATCTGGACCTGCAGGACTGGCAGCTGGCTTATATACAAGCCGGAGCAAGTTACATACATTGATTTTAGAAAGAGAAAGCTTTGGTGGAAAATTGTCGAATAGAGATTTGATAGAGAATTACCCGAGCTACCCGGATGGGATCTTGGGTCCAGAACTTGTTTCGAGAATGTTAGACCAGGTAATTAATTATAGGCCTGAAATTCAACTAGGCGAAGTTGGCTCAATTCAGATCAATGGCAAAGATAAAGTCGTTGAGACATCCTTTGGGGAATATGCTGGCAGTGCAATCATTATTGCTGGAGGGGCTCATAACAAGGCCTTGAGAGTGCCTGGGGAACAAGAATTCCTTGACAGAGGAGTATTTCACTGTGCCACATGCGATGGCCCCAAGTTTACTGATAAAGTAGTGGCTGTCGTGGGTGGAGGGGATGCCGGCATAACGGAGGGACTTCTTCTTTCTAAACTTGCTGCTAAGGTCGTCATCATTGAAATGTTGCCTAAATGCACTGCTATAAAGATTCTCCAGGAGAGAGCCTTTTCCAATCCAAGAATAGAAATCAAATGTAGTACCAAGGTAGAGGGCATTCTTGGCGAAGAAACGGTTCAGTGGATTAAACTGCTCGATATGAAGACTCATCTGAGGAGCAATCTTCAAGTGGATGGAATCTTAATTTACACTGGTCTTGAGCCTAATACCAACTACTTGAGAGGCTTTGTACCGCTGGATAACGAGGGTTATGTCCTGGTTAATAAAAAAATGGAGACTAAGATACCCGGAATTTTTGCAGCCGGGGATATTCGTCATGACTCTGCATGGCAAATCGCAACAGCAGTGGGAGATGGTGCCACTGCTGCGATCTCTGCTGAAAGATTTCTGGCAAAGAATTGAGATCATGAACATAGGCCAGGATCTACACTCAGGAAGCTTCAATGAAGGGGGTGTCTTATGGAAGGAAGATATCGCATTGTTCGATTTCAGTGGGCAGGAGAGACAAGATATGGCATTGTCGACAAAGACGATGTATTTATGGTGGAAGGCAGTATATATGACAAGTTTGGTATCGGTCATAGGCTTTGCAACTTAAGTGACGTGAGGTTGCTCTCACCTATTCAACCCAAAAACATTATAGGCGTAGGGGGAAACTATCTTTCTGCTGTCAAACAAGTTGGAAGAGAAGTTGCAAAACAACCGCAATTATTCTCTAGGCCAGTTTCGACAGTCATTGGTCACCTGGATAACATCATATATCCAAAAACCTCTAAAATAGTTAACTATGGCGCAGAACTTACCATCGTCATTCGATCTCAAGTATGGAACGTCCCTGAAGACAAAGCTTTAGATTATGTCCTGGGGTACACCTGTGGAGTTGATCTAACAGCATTCGATTTGCTTCAGGAGGATGGATTCAGGCCATTCCGTGCAAAAGCGTTTCCAACTTCCCAACCGTTAGGGCCTTGCATTGCAACCGGGATAGACGGAGATAATGTCGGGATTACGTCTAAATTAAATGGTGCCGTCATTGAAGATGGCTCAACAAGAGACCTGATATTCAACATAAGCAAGCTTGTGAGTTATATTTCGAAGTACATTGTATTGGAACCCGGAGATGTTATCTTAACGGGTCAAATGAAGACAACCCAGATCAATATCGGAGATACCATTGTAGTGGAGATGGAAGGGATTGGGGCACTGGAGAATACAGTCATATCAGGCTGATTCACAGGCCTAAATATCCGACAATAATTTTCAAAAGGAGTGTAGGTATGAGTTTAGAACAGAATTACAAATACATTAATTTTAAGCAACGTGAAGGAGGCATAGGTATCATCACACTGAACCGGCCGGAAAAGCGCAATGCCCTAATGGAGCCTATGGTAGAAGAAATAAGAGCAGTTTTAGAGTTTATGGAACATGATCCCTCATCCAAGGTCCTGATCCTTAAAGGGGCAGGCCCGTCATTTTGCTCCGGCTGGGACTTGGACACGCAGCAAAAAGAGGCAGAAGAAACACAATTAGATGCCTCGAAGATGATGTTCCAGGAGTTGGAGACCCAGTTCTATGGAACATTGGCTAAAGTTCAGCAACTTTTGTGGGAGTCACCAGTTGTTTCTATAGCTCAAGTTCAGGGGTATGCTATTGAAAGCGGAATGGCTTTGGCATTGAAGTGCGACTTGGTTTTTGCTGCAGAGGATGCCAGGTTTTTCTGGAGACCTGTTGGCGGAGCAGGCATGTTGTGGCATCTTTGGCCTTGGACTATTGGACTTAGAAAAACAAAAGAGATCCTCTTTGAGGGCAACTATGTGACAGGAAAAGAAGCAGAAGAGATGGGCATGATAAATAAAAGTGTACCCCTGGAAGCCCTCGAGGATGAAGTGAATAGTCGGGCCAATAGAATCACAAAAAAACCAAGAGAATTCCTTTATTTGGATAAAGTATCTGTCAATACAGCCTTCGAAGCCATGGGGATTCATGAAGTATGTAAGGGTTCTGCAATTGCTCATATTCTTTCCCATCTGACAGTGCCAAGCATTGATTTACGGCAGAAATTGATGAAAGGCACAAAGGAACAAGTGAGAGAAGATTTGGATCGACGAGCTTCTCCATTTAATCGGGACAAAAATGATTAGGTTCAGGTGGGAATGGCTGTAATTTCCCTTGACAAACGTGTGAGAACGAAAGGCATCCGTTTGGGATGAAGAGAAACAGAAAGGAGGGAAAACATGCCAGAGTTGAAGGTTCTGAATCCAGTAGCCGATAAAAAGATAGAAAAATCTAAGCTTTCTCCAAGGCTTACCGATCTCATCGGAAAGACGATTGGTCTTTACTGGAACGGTAAACCCGGAGGTAAAGTCCTGCTTGAACAAAGTGCCAAATTGCTGAGCCAAAGGTATAGTGGGATTTCGTTTAAGAGTTATATCGGGGCTGGGGGATCACTGATGAGACAAACAACAGCAGAACAAGCTGATGCCATAGCCAGGGAATGCAATGCCGTCATCGGAGCGACTGCTGACTGAGGTTTCTGCACGTCGTGGCTTGTCCATGACATGTTTGAGTTGGAAAAACGTGGGGTGCCAACCGTAGGGTGGACAGCGCAACGGTTTGCAAACGATGCGAAAGCAAGTTCTCGAGCTTTTGGGCTGGATGATATTGCCCTGGCTATTATTCCCCTTCCAGCCACTAACCAGTCTGAGGAGACTATCACGAAATGGGCAGTTGATTCGATTGACCAGGTCATTGACGGGCTCACTAAACCCATGGTGCCTAAACTTGATAAAGTCACCGTGCGAACCAGTGAAATTTTGGAGTTCCAAGGCGAGGATCTTTTAGAAGCATCCCAAAAGATGAACCAAACTTTCTTAGAAAAGGCTTGGAGCGACGGTCTACCCTTGGTCCCACCAACACCCAAAGCAGTGGATGCGATGTTATCCGGTACATCACTTGGTCGAGACAGAGTCCTCTGTCTTTTAGAACCGGATTTTGGCATAGCTACTTTGGAGAAAATTGCCATTAACGCGGTTATGGCTGGTTGTAGACCGGAGCATCTCGCGGTGGTCATTGCAGCTGTTCAGTGTCTTGCCGATCCAAGGATGATGTTGCGTAATTTTGCCATGTCCACAGCACCCCATGCGCCTCTGATACTGATCAATGGCCCCATAGCTAAGAAGCTCAATATTAATTCAAAATCATGCGCACTGGGCCCTGGGTCCATATCTTACGCCAATACGGTAATAGGACGGTCGATCAGGTTAATTATGATGAATGTAGGACATTGTTATCCTGGAACGGGCGATATGGATACGATTGGCTCACCAACGAAATTTAGCATGTGTGTGGCAGAAAATGAAGACGACAGTCCTTGGGAGCCATTTCACGTCGAGAGAGGATATGACAGGGAAACAAGCACAGTGACCGTACACTTTAATTACGGCTTATGTGACTTGGCTGATGCATTCAGCAAAACCCCTGATGGTCTAATCCGAACCATTGGTGGTTCGGCCACCAACCTCGGACACATAACTGTCGGTACCTGGTTACAAGGACACAGGACAGACCAAAGATATAATGTCGAAGTAAAAGATCATGACATGATCCTCATGTGCCCTGACCATGCACGTCTTTTTGCCAGTTTTGACTGGAATAAGGACAAAGTTAGGCAGGCTCTCTGGAAGGCTGCTCTTCTACCTGCCAAGCTTTTGTTCAAGGATATAGAACTGATTAAGGTAGGGCGTCCCGAACTTATGTGGTTGGAGAAAAACCCTGATCTGGAGATTCCGATACTTGAGACACCGGATTGTTATCATATAGCGGTTGTAGGTGCTGATGTTGGGCGGGGTCTTTACACTTGGGGTGCAGGGGATGCAGTGACTAAACCCATTGAGGCGAAATGACGTCATTCCAGAAGGGCTTGCGATATTTCTAAAAATCTACGTGTTTCTTCAGATGGTTATAAGTCCTATCGTCGTTGGATTAGTAGATGCCAAGTACTTTCATAACTGAAATGTCCCACTTTTGCTAAAGGAATAAACCGGGAGGCATGAGAAAGGACGGAGCGGTTCAAAATGGCATAATAGACCGTTGTGCTTCATGCTGGCGTTGTGTTGATCCCAGTAGCTTTTGCTATAGCTAAGAGGATTGAAGAGGTGAGTGGTTTGGATTGATTCTTGATTTGGAAAAGGTGAAAGATGTGAGCCAGATTGTGCAATGGCTTTGCTGATACCTAATTCACCACACTTCGCCAGGATTCTATGAGGAAGGTTGAAATGATGTTGGATGGAGTTAAGGTATTGGAATATTGCAATTCTGTGGCCGGTGCTTATTGTACCAAACAATTGGGTGATCTTGGTGCCGAGGTGATCAAGATCGAAAATCCCATCAGAGGTGATTGGGCCAGAAGGGCAGGTCCTTTCCCAGGGGACATTCCACATCCAGAGAAAAGTGGCCTGTTCCTCTATGTCAACATGAATAAATTAGGAATAACCCTCGATCCTGCTGTGCCTACGGGCCAAAAAATATTTACTGAAATAGCCAGGACCTCAGACATCGTTGTTGAAGACAATCCACCGCAATATCTGGAACAGATCGGTTTGGGTTACACAGAGCTCAACAAGCTGAGGCCCAATATCATCGTCACTTCCATAACCCCCTTCGGCCAGACTGGTCCTTATACTCACTATAAAGCTTATAGTCTTAATATCTTTCAAGGGAGTGGAGTCGGTCACATCACACCGGAAGGCTATAAGAATCTAGACCGACCGCCGCTTAAGCAAGGGAAATTTGTTACAGATTATCATGTTGGGATAGGGGCGACCTTAATTACCTTAGGGATGTTGTTCAGCCGACAAACAACTGGCCACGGTCAGCACATAGACTTCTCTATGCAAGAGTGGGAAATGAACTTGCTGAAGCCAAAATGGGAAATGTTTATCTACGAGGGTTTTATACCCAGTAGAAAAACAGTGGTACGTCAGGGGAATGCCATGATCCCCTGTAAGGACGGTTATGTTACCATCATATTGCTGGAGGAGCACCAGTGGCTACGGTTTATCGAGTTAACCGGGAAAGAAGAGTGGTTGACGGATGAAAGATTCCTCGATCCCTATAGGCGTGCAGAGCATGGTATCGAGCTCAATGCACTCATAACAGATTGGGCAAAGGATTACACTATGAAAGAAATCTATCATCGGGGGCAGGAAATGGGAGTCCCCATTGGTATGGTCAATAGACCCAGCAACCTTTATTCATCCCAACAGTTGAGAGAACGTCAGTTCTTTGTTGACATAAACCATCCCCTAGCCGGAAGACTCAATTATCCAGGTACGGCCTATAAGTTCTCAGGCATGGTAAGCACGAGGTACAAACCGGCTCCCACGCTTGGTCAACATAACGAAGAAATTTACTGCGGGCGACTCGGATACACAAAAGAAGATTTGGTTGCTCTTCACCAAGCTTGTATCATTTAGAATAGAAGGTCTCAACAAATGGATTGTTTATCTGGAATAAGAGTCACAGATTTTTCTTGGGTTGGTGCTGGTGCCTATTGTGCTCTGCTCTCGAGGTTTCTGGGAGCAGAAGTGATAAAAATTGAATCCAGGCATAGGCCTGACGTGACTAGGCTGATTCAACCGAAAGATAGACCATTTGATCTAAATGGAAGTGCCCTTTTTAATGAAATGAATCTTGGTAAGCGAAGTGTAACGATTAATCTCAGTAGGCCTGAGGGGATTGAGCTTTCTAAGAAATTAATTAGTATGAGCGACATCGTTGTTGAAAACTTCAGACCGGGAGTAATGAGAAAATTAGAGTTGGACTATCCATCGATCGTTAAATTTAAACCGGATATCATTATGGTCTCCTATTCGCTATCAGGGCAATCCGGGCCTGAAGCCAACTACTTGGGATATGCTCCCATAGCAGGTGCACTGAGTGGCTTGAGCCATTTAAGTGGTTATAACGGCCCTGATGAGTTGCCCAGTCCTGTGGGAGGTGAATTCGACCTGATTACTGGTGCTGCGGCTCTTATTCCAGTTCTTGCTGCTCTGTATAATCGCCAGAATACAGGCAAGGGTCAGTATATTGACTTTTCGTCTCGAGAAGCAGGTACTTCCTTTATTGGTGAGACGGTTCTAGACTATGCGATGAATTCCAGGGATCAGGTGCGATGTGCCAATCGTAATGATATGATTGTTCCAAACAATTGTTATCGTTGCAAGGGAGAAGATATGTGGATCAGCATCGCAATTTTTACCGATGATGAATGGAGGAGGTTCTGCTACATTATCGCACATCCCCAGTGGTTGAACGATGAGCGTTTTTGTGATGCTTACAAAAGATGGGCCAATCAAGAAGAGTTAGATAAACTCATTGAAGAATGGACTGCCGAACAGACTGACTACGAAGTCATGAATGTGCTTCAAAAAGGTGGAATCGCTGCTATTCCGTCTTTCAATACAAAGCAGTTGTCTACCGACCCTCATCTCAGGGAGCGGGGTATTGTGCAACAGATAGAGCATCCTGTCATCGGCAAGATTGGCGTTCTCGGAGTGCCTTGGAAGCTCTCAGGAACTCGCCCAAGCATTCCGCGAGGGCCCCTGTTGGGAGAAGATAACCAATATGTATTTCATCACCTACTTGGTATGAGTAAAGATGAAATTAGACACCTTGAGGAAAGTAAAGTCATTTATTGAGGCACTTGTTTCTATTCGATTAAGTGCTATAGAGTGAAGGAACAGGTATGTTTTGCGAAATCAGTAGGTTAAGCTTGCTATGAAAAAAGGCGTGTATGGATAATCAACAAATTTTAAGGTGGTGCTTTAAGAGTATATAAGCAGTTTGCTATATGGCAGAGATCAACATGATAAAGGAGGAACGACAAATGAAGAACCAAAAGTTATTATCTATTATGCTGATGGGAATAGTGCTTTCACTTACCATGTTCGTGGGTGTCCGAACAACATTTCCCGCTGTCCCCACCGACACTCTGACTGTAGCCATGGCGACCTTAGGAGACGAGACTTTCTTACCATGGAATGGAAGTGGAACCCGTAGTTGCTATTTGAACCCAATATACGATTTTCTACTTTACTCCGAACCAGGGACAGGGAAGGTTCTTCCCGGATTAGCTACAAGATGGGAGATGTCGGTGGATGGGAAAACCTGGACTTTCTGGCTCCGTAAGGGTGTACAATTTCATGAAGGCTGGGGCGAACTTACCGCTGAAGATGTTGTATATTCCATGAAAAGATTTGTTGGTCCCGAATCACAGTCTGGTCCGGGACGTCAATTGGGAGGGTGGCTGGATAAAGTCGAAGCTCCGGAAACGTATAAAGTGGTTTTTCACTTGAAAACATCATTAGCTGACTTGCCCGCTGCGTCCCTAGTCGATACTATGCAACTTGGGATCGTATCCAAAAAGTATCTGGAGACCGTCGGTGACGAAAAAGCAAACTCTCACCCTATTGGGACTGGTCCTTATACTCCTTTTGAGCATAAGAAAGGATTTCCTATTAAGCTCACGACCATTTCTGGTGTTGAAAAGCACTGGCGTTTAACAACACCACAATTCAAGAATATCAATTTCCTAATCGTGCCAGAAGAGTCCACACGTGTAGCTATGCTGAGAAGTGGGGAAGTTGACCTTGCCCCTATTTCCTATGACTCTGTGGAAACCATAAAGGCGTCGGGGCTCAAAATTATCTCTATTCCAAACAGCTGGGGGCCTGCAATTAAATTCGGGGGACTGGTAATGACGGATCCTAAACGCTATAAGTCGAATAATCCCTGGGTTGATAAAAGAGTACGCCAGGCACTTAATTATGCTGTTGATAAAGAAGCCATAGCAAAAGGAATATTTCATGGTGAGGCATCACCGACGGGAGCTGCTCAGATATTACCTGAATTCTTTGATATAAAGCCCTACCCATACGATCCATCGAAGGCAAGGCAGCTACTGGCCGATGCCGGCTACCCTAAGGGCTTTGATATCACTTTGAAGGCATTCCCTCTAAGCCCTGGAGCCGAGCTTCCTATTATTGGCCAGACTGTAGCCATGTACTGGCAACAGATAGGTCTCAACGTAAAAATAGTTCCGAGTGACTGGAATACTGTCAGATCAGAGTGGACTAGTGGCAAGGCACTCGACTATGCCTGGACACATAGAGGTGTACCGTTCAGCAGCCCGGCGAGCGGGATAAGCGTCGAACATACTACTCAGATGACATATGCAACTTTTGTTACTGAGAAGGCAGATTCTATGGCAAGAACAATTAGCAAAGAACTTGACCTCAAGAAGAGAAGTGCACTTGTTAGAGAAATAGGTGACTATCTGCGAGATGAGGCATTTGCGGTTTTTTTGGTGTTTGCTAATGAACCTTATGGCGGCAGCAAGCGGTTGGGAAAATGGCCAACTCCAACCATGTCCAATTACCCAATAAATATAGAGTATATCACTCTCATGAAGTAACAGATCAATTACTTATTGGCTACGAGTTATAGAAGATTTATATACGAACTTTCTGATAGATAGCTATTAGAACCCCTAATACACACGGCGATGGACTTGGTTAAACAAGGGGGAACCATGAGTATGATAATGAAGTAGCGCAAAACAGCAACAAATACGGTTACACCTGTGCTTGTGGATAATGTCCTGAGAAAGGAAATAATCCTCTGGGGAGTGACACACAAGGACATTAAGTCAAGACGGGTCATATTCAAGGTGGCTGAGTCCGGAGAATATCGAGCGGAAAAGATAGGGACCCACAGATTCTCCCAATAGAAGTGGAGAAAGCAATTCAAAAACAGCCGATAAGATACTTGGCTCAAAGCCAGCGGAAAATGTTGTCATCCCATAATAGCACGGGCAAACACTCAAGCTGCCCGAAAAGGATACTGACATGGTGAATATAGACAAACTTCTCCAGGGTTCCATAGACATGCATCTCCACTGCGGTCCCGATTCATTTGTACTACGCCGGGTTGATGCTGCGGAAGCAGCCAGGCAAGCCCAGCAGATGGGGATGAAAGCCATTGTGTTAAAAAACCATCACTATCCCACAGTTCCCCTGGCAACGACGGTAAAACAACTGGTTCCTGAAATTAATGTTTTTGGAAGCATCTGTCTCGATTACGAAATTGGCGGTCTGAACTCCTACGCGCTAGAGTCCTCGGCCTCCATGGGAGCAAAAATGGTATGGATGCCTACCATTTCCTCAGCCAACTCAAGGCTCAAAATGAGACAGCTCACACACATGAAGCTAGAGGGAGACGGGTTGTCGATATTGAATGATGATAGCAGACTCGTACCAGAAATGGATGGCATACTCGCATTAGTAAAGAGATACAATATGGTACTGGCAACCGGCCATATGTCCCCGGCGGAGATCTTCGCTTTGGTTGAGCGAGCCCACGCGATGGGGATAGGGAAGCTGGTCATTACCCATCCGGTACTGGAAGATGTCATGGAGAAGATTCTCAGCCTCGAGGATCAACAAAGGCTAGTGCAGATGGGGGCGGTTATTGAGCATACTTACGTTGACTTCTTGCCTAACCAGGGAAGAAAGGATCCGCTACATATGGCAGAAGCCATCAGGTCTGTTGGTGTGGAGCATTGTATTATCACCACTGATTTAGGTCAACACCCCAACCCGCCACCAGCCGAAGGCATGAGGATGTTTATAGCTCTCCTACTACGGATGGATTTTAATGAAAAGGAAATTGAAATAATGGCCAGAGTAAACCCGGCCCGACTTCTCGATTTAGAATAACGAAGGTCTAAAAGAAAGCAAGAGACTTCAAAATGGCAAATAGAGGGCCGATGAGATGTGCAGTCTATCAAACTCTATCACCCGAGAAAGTCATTCTGCCTTCCGAGTTCTTAAACAGGGCATCCGACTCTGTTGGTGAGCTTAGGTAACTCTTACAAATTTGCACTGTGATTTCTCTTAATAAGGTTTCGCTCTAAAGTTTTCCAAACGGCCCATTTTTGTTAAGGCGGGACGTTTTTTTCTTGTTTTTAATTTTTTTAAAGAGACTTAGGGGTTACAATAAGGATCACCAAAGGCAGGGTCACAAATTGCTCTGCTTTTTCTGTATATTCTCCATTCAATCTTTATAATCGAAATTGTTAACTCTCGGACTCATATGGCAATCAACATTAGGGAAGTGAAATAAACAAAGGGGAAGAGGCAGAAATCCTTTTTGGGGAGGTTTCAATAGCTGCTATATAGTCTCTGCTTTGAGTCGTTAAGGAAAGGTTTTGGTCTGATCTTCATATATTGACCCAAAATTCTGGATTTGGAAGTATATTTTTGAGAATGCAGTGTAGAGAATTTCGTCTGAACTTTGGTGAACAATATGTAAGGATTTCAGAGGATTGTTAGGGACTTAAAAGGATAATCAGATTTGGTTTAACCATTTAATATTATTAACTAAACAGCAAGAATCCATTAATTGTTGGGCAGCGTTGCATCCTGCAAGTTTTGGGACTCAAAATCCCCCTTTCTAACGGGGTTTATTGCGAATTATATCTCGATGCCTTTTCGGGCCTTGATCCCCTTATGATAGTAATGCTTCCGGTCCACCATTTCTGTGACCAGATCGGCCTTATCCATTATCTCAGATTTGGCATTTCTGCCCGTCAGGATGAGTTCTACTGCCTTTGGTTTGGAATCGATGAGATGGAGAAGATCGGATAGAGGGATCAAGCCATAATCAATGGCCACATTGATTTCATCAAGGATGATGATATCATATTCTTTATTGGCAATAGCTTTTTTTGCTAAAGCAAATCCATCTTGAGCTAATCTTATGTCAATGGGATCTGGGTTCGTTTTTGAGACAAAAGTCTCCCGACCCATCTGTTTGATCGTTAGATATGGAGAGAGCTTCTTGGAAGATTCCAATTCACCGTAGTTGATATTTCCCTTCATGAATTGGATGACTAAGACCTTCAATCCATGGCCGACCGCCCTCAGGGCAAGCCCCAAAGCGGCAGTAGTTTTCCCTTTTCCATTTCCTGTATAGACCTGGATAAAACCCTTTTCCAACGAAAACCTCAATGCAAAATGGTCAATGATCAATTCTCAATGATCATAGGGAATTTTTATGTGAATATTTTTTAATTTAAAACTCCGAACTCCTAACTCCGAACTCCCCCCACCCTCACCCTCCCCCCTTGTGGGGGAGGGAAGGGAAGGGGGCTAACAGACCTCTCGGATTTCGGCAATGATCTGTTCGGTCTTGAAGTGCCTCAGGCTGATGGCACCTGAGGGGCAAGTGGCATTGCAGGCCCCGCATCCCTTACAGAGGGCCTCGTTGACCGTCATGACCTTTCGGTAAGGATCGAGTTTCAGAGCCCGAAATTCACAGACCTGTTCACAGAGACCGCAGCCAGCACAGAAGGAGACGTCCACCACAGATGTGATCGGCTCGATCTTGACTCTTCCTGCAAAGAGGGGAATGGTTGCCC
>Ga0299912_10001336_pt1 | contig 19894 bp, 29 predicted proteins | sample RVTome_2_FD_207667 | JGI IMG/M metagenome (GOLD analysis project Ga0299912, IMG submission 207667) | Soil microbial communities from uranium-contaminated site in the Upper Colorado River Basin, Wyoming, United States - RVT95D214 (version 2) ... | reverse complement strand
AACAGCCTCGTGGAATGTAAAAACGGATTTGGGAGGCTGATGTTTAGAATTGAATCAGATCATAATTAAATGGTGGATAATTTTCATCTATTATGTCGACATATTGATTGATCACCGTGAAATTCGAAAGCTGGCGGCATGCCGCCTATTAAGAAAACTTCAAGGAACTTGAAAAATATTCAGGATGTTATTTTTAATAGCCCAAAGGAGCCAGTGATGAGATTTGACAATATTATCGAGGCAATCGGCAGGACGCCTCTAATAAGATTGAATAAGTTGCCCGGAGCCAATTCGGCAACAGTCTATGCCAAAATGGAGAGTTTCAATCCCTGCAGTTCGGTCAAGGATCGAATTGGGGCGGCCATGATCGAAGCCGCCGAACGTGAGGGCAAGCTTAAGCCGGGCATGGTGATAATCGAACCGACATCCGGCAATACTGGAATCGCGCTGGCCATGGTCGCCGCGGCCAAAGGCTATAAAACCGTGTTTACCATGCCGGAAACCATGAGCCTGGAAAGACGCAATATTTTGAAATTGTTCGGCGCGGAATTGGTTTTAACACCTGGCCCAGAAGGGATGAAAGGGGCCATCGCTAAAGCCGAGGAATTGGCGAAACAGCCGGGATATTTTCAGCCGCAACAATTTTCCAATCCGGCCAATCCGGACATTCACCGCCGGACGACCGGACCTGAAATAATTGAGGATCTAGGTACGATCCATCTTGACGCCTTTGTGGCCGGCGTGGGCACGGGCGGCACGATTAGCGGCGCCGGGGAGGTAGTCAAGGAAAAATATCAATGTCGGGTTTATGCGGTCGAGCCCGAGGATTCACCGGTTTTGTCCGGCGGCAATCCCGGACCTCACCCGATCCAGGGAATAGGGGCCGGCTTTATCCCGAAAAATTATGATCCGGCTGTCGTCGATGAGGTAATCAGGGTAAAAAAAGAGGATGCTTTTGCCACGGCCAAAAGACTTGCCAAAGAAGAAGGGATATTGGCCGGAATTTCGTCGGGCGCCATTATCTGGGCGGCACTCCAGGTGGCCAAAAGACTCGGCAAAGGCAAGACGGTCGTGACTTTCGTATGTGATACCGGCGAACGGTATTTGTCGACACCCCTTGTTGAATAAATGGAAAATTGAGGTAAACTCAGGAAAAGGCCTTGCCGAATAAGTAGAATATGTTGTCGATTATCGAGGATATCAAGGCGATCTATCGCAACGACCCGGCGGCCAAAAATATCGAATTTTTGCTCTATCCCGGGTTTCAAGCGATTCTCCTGCACCGGCTTAATCATTTTTTATGGAATTTGGGATTGCCTTTTTTGCCGAGATTGCTTTCTCAGATAGGGCGTTTTCTGACCGGCCTTGAGATTCACCCGGGAGCCCGGATCGGCAAGGGATTTTTCGTGGATCACGGCGCGGGGGTCGTAATCGGCGAAACGGCCGAAATCGGTGATAATTGTGTGTTTTTTCATAATGTCACTCTGGGGGGTACGGGCAAGCATCACGGGAAACGCCACCCCACCCTCGGCCAGAATGTCCTTGTGGGAACCGGCGCGATTTTATTAGGTCCGATAACCGTCGGCGATAATGTTAAAATCAGGGCTAATAGCTTCGTTTTTATGCATGACATACCCTCAAATACAACGGTCGCCGGTATTCCGGCCAGGATCGTGAAAAAGAACGGCATCAAGTGCAGTGAGGAATTGCCAATTACGCAGTACGAGATGCCGAATTCGATTTTTGGGGAACCGGCGGAAATCCATTTGCCTATCGAGCCGAATCCCAAATCATAATATTAATATTACTTGAATAACGGGATTTTCCGCGATACCGCGCTCGATTGCGATAGGGATTCGCATTTGATGATTGGGTCAAAGTAGCTCAGCAGGTAGATTCCCCCCATCTGGGTTGTCGCGGGTACGAGTTGCGAGCAAATCGGGCATAGCGTTTTATCTTGACCACTGTCAGAGTTGTCTATATTTTCAGCAAAGATGCGGGAGTAGCTCAGTAGGTAGAGCACCCATCTGGGTTGTCGCGGGTTCACGACATAAACGAGCGATTTATGGCTTATTACATATATGTGCTGCAAAGCGAGCGAGATGGCCGTTTATATATAGGTCAAACAAAGAATCTGGCGGCTCGAATAACTGCTCACAATGCCGGCAAAGTCAAATCGACCAGGCATAGAAAGCCGTTCGAGCTTATCCATCATGAAGTTTTTGACACGCGGGAACAGGCCATTGAGCGGGAGCGTCAATTAAAGAGTATTGTCTGTCGTGATTTCAAGCGGCAGCTCAAACGGGCCCGCGCGGGGGATAAGGCGTTTTATTCTTGACCCTTAATAAGGTTACCTGTATTTTCATCCTGATGCGGGAGTAGCTCAGTAGGTAGAGCAGTAGCCTTCCAAGCTACTTGTCGCGGGTTCGAAACCCGTCTCCCGCTTTATTGGTTTAGCTTTCTTTAAGTGAATTATCGCTGGCCACGGAATTGATATATTTTAAAAGGTTAATATATATATAACTTCGGTGAGCTTTTTTCGGCGGCGCTCAGCTTGCGCAAATAATCGATATCCATATATCTGACGGCAAAGCCGGCATTTTTTGCCAAATTTTCCAAATATCGCCTTAATATTAGGGCAAAGGAATCTGATGCAAGTTTGTTTTTATAAATCGAGGGATTTTTAATGAGCCTTAATATTCTAATTAATCGGCTTTTTAGCGCGGCGTTGCGCAGGGCAAGGTTCCGAATGGGCAAATAAAAAGGCAAAATGGGCGAATCTAATCTGAGTCCCCAATTAGCATATTTTATTTTAATAGATTTCGGATCGAGCTGCTTGAGAAATTCTCTGTAAATTCTCCATTTGGCGAGATATTTATTTTTTAATTTAAACGCGTAGTTTGTGAATTCATTACTATAAAAGGGTGTCGTGGACCAAAAAAAATGACGCACTCTATCCTCACCCTCCATAGAAAATCGAAGAAGGTGTTCATAAAAGAAGAACTTATCATACTTATGGACATAATCTTTCTCCGGATATTCGGAAAAATGTGCTGCTAATTTGTCCCGATAGCACTTTTTATCAATGCCAAGCAAAGCGCAGATGTCCCCCTCGGCCAGAAGACTATTGCCAGAGACCAATTGGTTCAAAAATTCATCCATCGACGTTATTTTTTTACCCGCATTCCTGGGGCCTACGATATATCCGCCACCATCACCGGTAAAGTATACCATATTTGGACCGAAACTCTGCAGGATTTTCTCTAGCGATTGCAGGACAAATCCCATAATGAGATTTAGACCCAGACCGTCTTTCATTTGGATCAGCCTTTCCATGTAAGTTATACTGTTTTCCGGCAATTCGAATTGATGGTGCCGAAGACCGTATAACGCCACCAGGCGATCGACAACTGGCAAGTCCCGATTTGATATATCCTGTCTGTATTTGAATGTCACAGTTTCAAGGTTCGCATAACTTTGAAGCATAGATAACAAAACCGCCCTCGAATCGAGGCCGCCGCTTAATGCCAGCAGGTGTTTTCGATCATGGAAATATGAAAGTCTGGTCGCAGTCGCCCTAAGGAATGTTCTCTTCAAATGGCCGGCATAATCTTTTATATTTTGATCATCATGGCGTTCATCGAAATTATGTTCCAATAAAGTTTGACGTTCAAATGTGCCGGATTCAAAGTCGATGTTTAATAAGGAGGCTGGCGCCAGTCGGTTAATGCCTTTTAATAATGTGTTCATTCCAAGGGGAGCCAGAAAGGTAAAATAGCCAGGCAGTGCGTCTCTGTTAATCTCTACATTAGACAAAATTGCGGTCGCAAATTTATAATCGCGAGCCAAAATCGTTTTTTGCAAATCTTGATAAAAATACAGGGGCATTCTGCCTAAACTATCATTAAAAGCTACAAAATGTGAATGGAGTGAATCGATTAGATAAATTAAATATTCGCCATCCGTATCCAGTATAAATTTTGTTAAAACATTATAGTCATCTTTCTTCATCATGGCAGGAGCTATCGAACTGAGTTCCTTAGATAATTGTTTTAGCGACTTATTGTAGATAGCCCCGTCAATTAATATAGCTATATCCCCTGCATGCATCGTGGCATGCGGATATAATTCGTATCCCGAAAATAAAGAAAGTACATGTTCATTCTTAAATAAAATATTTGTAGAATATGATGGCAAATAGCGCATTTGGACGGCAACATTATCTATTTTTTCATCTTCAGCTGGAGTTCGCAGTCTGTAAGTGATAAGAGTATTAATTCCTGGCATCAGCCCACCTTAAGTGATTCTGTCCCCTGGCGCTCAGCTGAAATCCTTCCCCAGGATGACCGCTATGATTACCGCGATTATGGCCAGGGGCGCCGTGTATCTTAAGAAAAATCGGAAAAGCCTGTAGGTCAGCCTGGGTGTCCCATCAGGCTTGATTAAACCCAACTCTTCATCACAGATTTTTTTATCCAGCCGCCAGCCGACGAATATCGTAATGCACAAACCGCCGACCGGGAGCAGCCAGTTGGCAGCGACATGATCGAGTGTGCTCAGCATGCCCGCTTTCCCTTTGCCAAAAAGCGACCAATCGGAGAGAAAACCGACTGCGCCCAGCGAAAGCGCAGAAAAAACGGAGATCACGAAAGCCAGCCCGGCGCCAATGGAGGTCGCAATATGGCGTTTTAAGCCAAGCCTATCAATAAACAGGGCGACGATTACTTCCAGCAAAGATATCGTCGAGGTCAGCGCGGCAAAAGCCACGAGCACATAAAAAATCGGGGCGATTATCTGGCCGAAGGGTATATGAGTATAAAGAAGATCGGGAAGGGTTATGAACAACATCCCGACCGTCGAACGGGCAATGCTTTCCTTTACGCCGGGGACCGAGAAGATGATCGTGTACATGACAATGCAGGCGCAAATTGCCACGAAAGTGTCAAGGAAAACAACCATCCCCGCCGCCCTGGATATCGATTCCCGGCGATCCATATAAGAACCATAGGTAATCATCACGCCCATGCCCAGGGATAAGGTAAAGAACGCATGCCCCACCGCCTCCAGAATACCTTCGCTGGGCAATTCGGCAAAATTCGGATTGAACAGGAATCTGAAAGTCTCGCCTCTTCCAGGCAAAAACATTACCATGATTACCAGGTATATCAATATCCCGAATAAGATCGGCATCAACACCTTAGTCGTATTCTCTATACCCTTGTTGATCCCTTTCCAGATTATGATCGCCGTGGCCCCGGAAAAAATAAAGGCCAGCAGAAGCTGCAGGGAACCGTTGCCGATAAAATCGCCGAACGCCGACTCGGGCGGTTTGACATAGCCGGCAAAACTCCATTTCATACATGATATAAATGAAGTTATCGTCCACCCGGCGATTACGCTGTAGTAGCCGAGGATTATAAACCCGGTTGCCACACCCAGCCAGCCAATTGCGCTCCAGCGTCTGGAACCAAGGATTTCGAAGGCGGGCACAGGGCTTTTTTGAGTTTTGCGGCCGAGCAGAATTTCTGCCATCATAATGGGCCAGCCTATGATAACCACGCTTATCAGGTAGATAATGACGAAGGCGCCGCCATTATTATGCCAGGTTATGTAAGGGAATTTCCAGAGGTTGCCGAGGCCGACGGCGCTGCCGGTTGCCGCCAGGATAAAGCCTATTTTGGATCGCCAGTGATCACGCGGGAGCTGCTGCATTAATGCTCCCTGGCTTTGGCCGGATTCAATGGTAGTTTCGCGTTTTGCGGTCGCTGAATTTGATCGGGAATTGATTGTTCACTCTTTAAACCGAGGATTGATCCGTGAGAATTCGGCATGGGCATTATTAAATAACCTGACTTCCAAGCTGTCAAGAAATAATCCCAATTTGAGAATGCGAATTGGAGGGAGCGGCGATAGTCGGTTAGCCTCGATATCCGGATTAATCGGTAAATATTCTCGAGGGAGATTGAAAAAGCTACCATGGCGAAAATTTCAATTTGGAACATTTGGATATTGGCCCGGGCTTCCGATATTTTGCCGAAATCTGGTTAAGCCGCGAAAGGCGGCCTGATCGAAGTTGTATGTCGTTGCGGGATAACCGGTTGGCGTAACGATTAAAGTGTTAAGCAATTGGCCTGCCAAACCGATAAAAATAATTAATATTAGCCAAAAAAGTCCTTGACACGATTTTGCGGAATTTTATATTGCAAGTCTGTCATTTAGAGGAAGTTAACACTTTCTCTTTTTGATTATCCGCCCAAGTAGCTCAGTTGGTAGAGCACATCCTTGGTAAGGATGAGGTCACCGGTTCAATCCCGGTCTTGGGCTGCGAGAATTATTTTCTTGCGAAAAATAAATCTGGCTGATTCGAGCTGGTCGTGATGCGACGTTGCCGGGTCGGTTTATAACCGTAATGGCAGGAGATTAAAATTCGATGGCCAAGCAGAAGTTTGAGCGGACGAAGCCGCACGTGAATGTGGGGACGATCGGTCACGTGGATCATGGGAAGACGACGTTGACGGCGGCGATCACGATGGTGTTATCGCGGAAGGGTCAGGCGGCGGTGCGGGATTTTGATTCGATCGACAATGCGCCGGAGGAGAAGGAGCGGGGGATCACGATTGCGACGGCGCACGTGGAGTATGAGACGGATCGTCGGCATTATGCGCACGTGGATTGTCCTGGTCACGCGGATTACGTGAAGAACATGATCACGGGGGCGGCGCAGATGGACGGGGCGGTGTTGGTGGTGAGTGCGGCGGACGGGCCGATGCCGCAGACGCGGGAGCACATTTTATTGGCGCGTCAGGTGGGCGTGCCCTTTATCATCGTGTTCATGAACAAGGTGGACATGGTGGACGATCCGGAGTTATTGGATTTGGTGGAGTTAGAGGTTCGGGACTTACTGAAGAAGTATCAGTTTCCGGGGGATGAGATCCCGGTGATTCGGGGATCGGCGTTGCAGGCGATGACGAAGGGCTTGGACGCGGGTGTGCCGATAGGGGATCCGGCGTTTAAGTGTATCCACGAGTTGATGGCGGCGATCGACAGTTACATTCCGGAGCCGAAGCGGGACACGGACAAGCCGTTTTTGATGCCGGTTGAGGACGTGTTTTCGATCATGGGCCGGGGGACGGTCGGTACGGGTCGGGTGGAGCGGGGGAAGATCAAGATGGGCGATGAGGTGGAGCGGGTAGGGATCAAGGAGACGCGCAAGACGGTGGTGACGGGGGTGGAGATGTTTCGGAAGTTACTGGACTATGCGCAGGCGGGCGACAACGTGGGATTGTTGTTGCGGGGGATAGATAAGGACGAGTTAGAGCGGGGGATGGTGTTGGCGGCGCCGGGGAGTATCACGCCGCACACGAAGTTCAAAGGTGAGGTGTATATTTTGACGAAGGAGGAGGGGGGCCGGCACACGCCGTTTTTCAATGGCTATCGGCCGCAGTTTTATTTTCGGACGACGGACGTGACGGGGACGGTGAAGCTGGATGAGGGGGTGGAGATGGTGATGCCGGGAGACCGGGTGACGATCGAGGGGAACCTGATCACGCCGATCGCTCTGGAGAAGGAATTGCGGTTCGCCATTCGCGAAGGCGGCCGCACCGTCGGCGCCGGCGTCGTCGCCGAAGTGGTCGAGTAAAATATATGGAAGCTCAAAAAATAAGAATCAGGCTTAAAGCCTACGACCACGTCGCCCTCGATCGGTCGACGATGGAAATCGTCAACACGGTGACGCGCACGGGCGCGAAAATATCGGGCCCGGTGCCGTTGCCGACCAAGCGGACGATTTATACGGTTTTGCGCTCGCCGCACGTCGATAAAAAATCGCGCGAGCAATTCGAGACGAGAATTCATAAAAGGTTAATCGATATTTACGATTCAAATCCTCAAACCGTCGATTCGCTCATGCGCCTCGATCTGCCGGCCGGCGTCGACGTCGAAATAAAAGTCTGAGGACCCTGATCTAAAATGAAGACTTTATTTGGAACCAAAGTGGGCATGACAAGGGTCTTTGACGAGGCCGGCAACATGGTGCCGATCACGGTGCTTAAGGCTGACCCGCATGTCGTGATCGATGTTAAAACAAAAGACCGGGACGGTTACGACGCGTTGAAGCTGGCTTTCGGCGCGATCAGGTCAAAGCTGGTGAACAAGCCGCAAGCCGGCCAGTTCAAAAAGCATGATATCGGGCCCCGGCGGTTTATCCGCGAGATCAGAATCGGAGAGGTTGAAAAATTCAAAATCGGCGACGAGTTGAACGTCGGCCTTTTTGCGGCCGGCGAAAAAATAACCGTGACCGGGGTATCCAAGGGCCTTGGTTTTCAGGGAGCCGTCAGGCGGCACGGATTCAGGGGCGGACCCAAGTCACATGGTCAATCTGATCGGGTAAGGGCTCCCGGTTCGATCGGGCAATCGTCTTTTCCGTCGAGGATATGGAAAGGTCAGCGGATGGCTGGCCATATGGGTAACAAGCAGATTACGGTAAAGAATCTGCAAATCAACGCGGTCGAACCGCAGCATAATTTAATCCTGATCCGTGGCGCCGTTCCCGGCAAACCGGGCGGGCTTTTAAAAATCTTTAAAGCGTAGGTGTTGAGGCGATGGCCGAGGCAAAAGTAATTGACGCACAGGGAAAAGTAGTGGACAGCTCAAAGCTCGACGGCAGGCTGTTTAATTCCGAAGCTAAACCGCATCTGCTTCATGAATATATTGTGGGCTACCGCCGCAACCAGAGGCAGGGCAATGCAGCGACCAAAACCAGGACGATGGTTCGAGGCGGCGGCAAAAAGCCCTGGCGCCAGAAAGGCACGGGCCGGGCTCGCTCGGGTTCAAATACATCGCCGGTTTGGGTTGGCGGCGGTATTGTCTGGGGTCCCCACCCCAAAAATTATTACAGCCCTCATCCGAAAAAATTCAAACAGGCGGCCTTGAGATCGGCCTTTTCGGATAAGGCGGCCCGCGATGGTTTGCGTATTATCGATCTGCCCCAATTCGAAAAACCCCGGACCCGCGCGGTGGCCGATTATTTGAAAACTCAGGAAATCTATCATAATCGGGTTTTGATATTGATCGAAACGGCCAATGAAAATTTCCTTAAATCGTGCCGCAACATTAGGTGGCTCGAGGTTAAACGGTCGATCCTGGTCAACCCGTTCGATCTGGTTTGGGCTGAGTTCGTCTTGATGACACGCGACGCTCTGCAGAAGATCGAGGAGGTTTTTGAAAAATGAAACCGGCCAAGGATCTGGTTTATCAGGCGGTTATATCGGAAAAAGGCACGATTCTCAGAGATAATGAAAATCGTTATGTCTTTAAAGTTCACACCGAGTCGAATAAAATCGAAATTAAAAGGGCGATCGAATCGGCCTTCGGAGTCAAAGTGCTCGACGTGAAAACCATAAATATGAAGGGCAAGGTCAAGAGGCTGGGGCGCTATGAAGGCAAAAGATCCGCCTGGAAAAAAGCCATGGTGCGGCTGAAACAAGGCGATTCCATTGATATATTCGAGAATGTATGAGGCATTGAATGGGTATTAAAAAATTTAAACCTATTACTCCCGGCCGCCGATTCATGACGGTTTCGGATTTTGCCGATATCACCCATCCCTATCCTGAAAAAAAGCTGCTCACCCCACTGAAAAAACAGGGAGGTCGGGGCAATACGGGCCGGATAACGTGCCGTCATAAAGGCGGCGGGCACAAGCGTTTTTATCGGCTGGTCGATTTCCGACGTGAAAAGCACGGTATTCCCGCGCGCGTGGCGGCGATCGAATACGATCCTAACCGTTCGGCGCGTATCGCGCTATTACATTACACCGATGGTGACAAACGCTATATAATCGCGCCGCTGAACCTGAAGATCGACGATGTTATCAGGAGCACCGACGAGCTGGAAATGCAGATCGGCAACACGCTGCCTTTATCGGTGATTCCACTCGGCACCGGAATCCATAATATCGAAATCAAGCCCGGCAAGGGTGGACAGCTGGTCAGGGCTGCCGGCGTCATGGCAACCCTGCTGGCCAAGGAAGGAAAGTACGCTCATATTCGTCTGCCCTCGGGGGAAGTGAGGCTGATAACTCAAAACTGCAAGGCCACCATCGGCCAGGTCAGCAATATTGATCATGAAAATATCGTCATCGGCAAAGCCGGGCGTTCCCGCTGGCTGGGAATAAGGCCGTCGGTCCGGGGCGTGGCCATGAATCCGGTCGATCACCCGATGGGCGGTGGCGAAGGCAAATCATCCGGTGGCCGTCACCCATGCAGCCCCTGGGGGAAAATCACCAAAGGTCTGAAAACACGAAAAAAGCAGTGGTCCGATAAGATGATAATCAAGCGAAGGGGCAAGTAACATGGTCAGCCCAAATCGTGGAGGTTTTTAATGGCCAGATCCCTTAAAAAGGGCCCCTTTATTGACCTTAAGCTAATGGACAAAATTCAGGGCCTGAACGAGAGCAACGAAAAGCGAGTAATTAAGACCTGGGCTCGGCGATCGACTATCCCGCCGGAATTCGTCGGGCATACGCTGGCCATCCATAACGGCAATAAGTTCATCCCGGTATATATTACCGAAAATATGGTCGGCCATAAGCTTGGCGAATTTGCCCCAACCAGAATTTTCCGTGGCCATTCCGGCAAAATCACCGAAAGATCGACGACTCTGAAGTAGGTTGTGAAATTATGGAAGCAAAAGCGACTTTAAGATATGTCAGGATGTCGCCCCGGAAAATCCGGCGGGTGGCGGCCTTGATCAGGGGCAAAGGCTACACCGACGCGATGGCGATACTAACTTTTATCCCCAAAGCTGCCGGTAAAGTTCTGTTGTCAACCATGAATTCGGCGGCGGCCAATGCCATCTCCCGGGAGGGAACAGCCAAGATCAAGGTCGAACGACTATTCGTCAAGCAAGTCTGGGTCAATGGCGGGCCCATCATGAAGCGGATCAGGCCGGTCGGCATGGGCCGCGCCTACAGGATTCGCAAGAGAACCGCCCATGTCAGCGTGGTGCTGGCCGAAAAAGAAGTGGCCGTCAAGAGTCCGGACAAGGAGGCTTAGTGGGACAGAAAACTCATCCCTACGGATTTCGACTGGGAATTATCAAAGGCTGGAAATCGCGGTGGTTTGCCGCCAAAAATTTCGCTCATCTGCTTCATGAGGATCTTCTCATCAGGCGCTATACGAATAAGCGCCTGGAGCATGCCGGAATCGGCGATATCCAGATATTGCGCGCACCCAAAAAGGTGACAATCGATATTCATACCGCCAAGCCTGGCATCGTCATCGGACGTAAAGGCGCCGAGGTGGATAAGCTCAAGGAAGAATTGCAGCTGCTATCCGGCAAAGAAATTTTATTGAATATTATCGAGGTGAAAAAGCCTGAGATTTCCGCCCCGCTTGTCGCCCAATCGATCGCCCTCCAGCTTGAAGGCAGAGTTTCATTCCGCCGGGCGATGAAAAAGGCGGTCGCCGCTGCCATGAAAAGCGGCGCTGAGGGCATTAAAGTTATGTGTGGCGGACGTCTCGGTGGCGCCGAAATCGCCCGTTCGGAAAAATACCATCAAGGTAGAGTGCCGTTACATACGCTAAGAGCGGATATCGATTATGCCACCGCCACCGCTCATACGACCTATGGTTGTATCGGGGTCAAAGTCTGGATCTGCCGCGGCGAGGTCATGGATAAAGAGAAAGTGCAGGCGAAGCTGTTGGGTGAATCGGCGGAAAAAGAAGACAAATCCCTGGAAGCGCGGCGCAAGCCGAAGCGCAGGCGGCCGGGGGGCGAAGATGCCAGAAGACCATTCCCCGGGGACCGAAAGCCCTCGGCCAAAGCGATGGACAGATCAAAAGAACGAGGGCGCGCTGATTCGAGATTCTTTGGCGGAAACGAGAGTGTCGGTGACGGTGAGAAAGAGCGCGGTAAGCGTCCAAGAGTAGACCGAAGGCCAGCCAGGGACACCAGGCCACCAAGACCCCCCGCCAGCCCGGGTGAGCGGCCCCGGCCTGTGGAGCCCCGGGAAACGGACTCGAGAGATAAGGAGAAGAAGTAGCCATGCTTTCCCCCAAGCGCGTCAAATTTAGAAAACAGCAGCGCGGGCGGCGGCGCGGTAAAGCCTATCGCGGCAGCAATATCGATTTCGGAGAGTATGGCTTGAAGGCCCTTCAACCAGCCTGGATTACCAACCGCCAGATCGAAGCCGCCAGGGTTGCGCTGACGCGGTATGTCAAACGCGGCGGCAAAATCTGGATCAGGATTTTCCCGGATAAGCCTGTTACATTCAAGCCCGCCGAGACCAGGATGGGCAAAGGCAAAGGTTCGCCGGAATACTGGGTGGCGGTGGTCAAACCGGGCAGAATCATGTTCGAACTTGAAGGCGTGACCGAGGATATGGCCAAAGAGGCCATGAGGTTGGCGGCCGCCAAATTGCCCATAAAAACGAAATTCGTCACCCGGCGAGATATAGTGAAGGATTAATAATGAAAGCCAGGGAACTAAGAGACATGACGCTGGATGAGGTCCTACAGAAAAAGGCCGAGATCGAAAAGGAAACTTTCAACCTGAAAATCAGGCAGACTACCCGTCAAATAGACAATCCACTGAAAATCAGGCAACTGCGGAGAGATTTTGCCAGATTGAATACCATTATCCGCGAACATCAACTAAAAATAAGAACTCTGGCCGAGGGGCATGAAAAGGCGATCGACAGGCAGGCAGGTGATGAGAAACAAGCGTAAAGTCAAAGTAGGCAAGGTGACCTCAGCGAGGATGAATAAAACGATCATCGTTTCGGCCGAAAGAAGCCTGAAGCATCCGCAATATGGCAAGGTCATCAAAAAAACATCGAAAGTGTACGCCCATGACGAGAAGGGCGAAGCCGGCGTCGGGGATCTCGTAATGGTCATGGAAACCCGACCGGTATCCAAAACCAAGAGATGGCGATTGACCAGGATATTGGCGAAGGCCGAAGAGCAGGCAGTGTAAGCGTATGATTCAGGAATATTCCAAACTTACGATCTGCGACAATTCAGGCGCCAAGGTTGCCATGTGCTTCCGAATCCTCGGCGGCACCCGGCACCGCTACGCCCGGATCGGCGATATCATCGTCGTAACCGTCAAGGACGCGATTCCCGGCGGGACTGTCAAGAAAAGCGAAGTCTGCAAAGCCGTGGTGGTCAGGACCAGAAAAGAGGTCCGGCGCAAGGACGGTTCCTATATCAGATTTTCCGATAATGCGGCGGTTATACTTAACGAAGCCGGCGAACCGCGTGGCACGCGCATATTCGGGCCCGTAGCCAGGGAGCTGCGCGAAAAACAATTCATGAAAATCGTTTCACTTGCCCCGGAAGTGCTTTAAGCGTTTGCTTCGACGGAGGTAGCGATGAAAATTCGAAAGGGCGACACGGTAAAAATTATAACGGGTGACGATAAAGGCAAAACGGGGAAAGTGCTGAAAACGCTGCTGGATGCCAACCGGATCATCGTAGAGGGCGTGAATCTGATCAAGCGTCACAGCCGACCGAGTCAAAAGAACCGCAAGGGCGGCATTATCGAAAAAGAAGGTTCGATTTCCGTAACCAATGTTATGTTGTTTGACCAGAGGATCAACGCGCCGACGCGCGTGGGCTATCGATATTTGAACGACGGCACCAAGGTCCGGATCAATAAGAAGTCAGGGGAGATCATAGAATAAGCCATGGCCAGATTAAAAGAAAAATATTTGAAAGAGATCAGGCCTGAATTGCGCAAAAAACTCAGCTACGGCAATATCAATCAGGTTCCCAAGCTATTGAAAATAGTCGTCAATTCCGGCGTCGGTGATGCGATTGCTGACCATAAAAAGCTCGAATCAGTTTCCGCAGAGCTGGAGTTGATCACCGGGCAGAAACCGGCAGTGCGCAGGGCCAAGAAATCGATTTCCAATTTCAAGCTCCGCGAAGGGATGCCGATCGGCGTTACGGTAACTCTGCGGCGGGAAAAGATGTATGAATTTTTTGATCGCCTGATCAACGTCGCGATTCCCAGGATCAGGGATTTCCGCGGCGTGCCCGGTAAATCATTTGATGGCCGGGGCAATTATACGCTGGGTATCACCGAACAGATAATTTTCCCGGAGATCGATTACGACAAGGTGGAAAAAATCCGGGGTATGAACGTGACAATTGTAACATCAGCCAGGTCAGATTCCGAAGCTTATGAGCTTCTGGGGTCTTTCGGCATGCCGTTTAGGAAATAATAGAGGAGTTGGAGTGGCGAAAAAGTGCAAAATTGCCGCCAGCCTGAAGAGGCCGAAATTTGAGGTGCGCCGCCATAATCGTTGCCAGCGCTGTGGGCGGCCGCGAGCTTATTTGAGGCGCTTTGGCCTGTGCCGGATATGTTTTCGTGAACTGGCCTTAGCCGGTGAAATCCCCGGCGTGGTTAAGGCGAGCTGGTAGGAGGATGGCGCTATGACTATGACAGATTCGATCGCCGATATGCTCACCCGGATAAGAAACGCCAGCCGGGCTTCCATTCGTCGGCTGGATATGCCGGCCTCCAAACTAAGGAAAAGAATCGCCGAAATTCTGCTGGAAAACAACTTCATTAGATCCGTCGATTATATCGAGGATGATCTCCAGGGAATACTCCGGTTAAGGTTGAAATACACGACCGAAGGCAAAAGCGTAATCAGTGATATCCAGAGGCTCTCCAAACCGGGCCTGCGCCAATTCATGAGTAAAAAAGACCTGGTTAAAGGTTCAAGAAAGCCAGGCATGTTCGTGCTATCGACATCTTCAGGATTAATGACCGGCAAAGAGGCCATCCGCCAGGGGCTCGGCGGCGAAGCGATGTTCAGGATCTGGTAGGAGGTAACCCGGCTTGTCACGAATAGGAAAATTGCCGATTGCTGTACCCAAGGGCGTGAAAATTACCCGCGCCGATGACGTCATCCACGTCGAGGGGCCCAAAGGTAAATTAAGCGAAAGAATTCGCCCGGAGATACAGGTCGAGATATCCGATAGCGAAATAGTGGTCAAACGGCCCTCCAATATCAAATATCATCGCGCCCTGCATGGCCTGACCAGGGCCCTTCTGGCCAATATGATCATCGGCGTCACTAAAGGTTTTCACAGGAATCTGGAGATAATCGGCGTCGGTTACAGGGCTGAAAAAACCGGCAAAGGCATAACCTTCTACCTGGGGTATTCTCACCCGATAGTATTGTTGCCGCCGAAAGAAGTGTCGGTGGAAATCGCCGGGGCCAATAAAATTACCGTTTCCGGTACAAATAAGCAGGTTGTCGGCCAGATAGCGGCCGAAATCAGATCATTCCGGCCGCCTGAGCCTTACAAGGGCAAGGGCGTGAAGTATGCCGAAGAACAAATCAGAAGAAAAGCCGGTAAGACGGCAGGCGCGTAACTATGGCGAATTATCAAAAAATAAAAGCAAAGGCTCACCAGAAGCGCAGGTATCGTTCCAGGAAAGATAAATTCGGCACCGCCGATCGGCCCCGATTGACGGTGCACAAATCGTTAAAACATTTTTATGCTCAGCTTGTGGACGATCAACGCCAAATCTGCCTGACCGGCATATCGACGCTGACCGGCGAACTGGCCAATCTCAAGCTGCCCAAAACCAAAGTTGCCGAAAAAGTCGGCGAGTTAATGGCGGCCCGGGCCAGGGAAAAAGGTATCGAGACAATCTTATTCGATAGATCAGGCTATCTGTACCACGGCCGGGTCAAAGCATTCGCCGAGGGGGCCCGCAAAGGCGGCTTGAAGTTTTAATGTTTGGAAGCGAGGTCTAATTGGCACATTTCGAAAACGTCGAAACTGAATTCGAAGAAAAGGTGGTGAATGTCAACCGCGTCGCCAAGGTGGTGAAAGGCGGCCGTCGATTCAGTTTTACCGCCCTGGTCGCCACCGGCGATAAAAAGGGGCGGGTTGGCATCGGCCACGGCAAGGCTGCGGAAGTGGCAGAAGCGATCCGCAAAGCCAGCGAAGCGGCTCGAAAAAACCTCATCTCGGTAAATATCCGCAACGGCACGGTTTCCTATGAGGTGACCGGCCGGTTCGGCGCCGCCAGCGTCCTTTTAAAGCCGGCTTCGCCAGGTACTGGCGTCATAGCCGGCGGCCCGGTTCGGGCCGTGCTCGAATCTGCCGGAATTCAAGACGTGCTAACCAAATCGCTTGGCTCGCCCAATCCCTATAACGTGATCAAGGCGACTATGAACGGGCTGTCCATGCTCAAGGAAATCGAGAGCCTGATTGAAGCCAGGGTCAAGGTGGATAAGGCCGATGAGTGAGCAGATCCAGATCCAGCAGATAAAAGGCGTGGCCGGGACCTCACAGCATCAAAGGAGAGTGCTTCGAGCGCTGGGTTTGCGGCATCGCGAGCATACGGTGGTGCATAACGATTCAAACCAGATCAGAGGCATGGTCAATAAGGTTGCTCATCTGGTAAAGGTGACCAGGAAGTAGAAGGGTGGATATGAATCTTCGCAGCTTATCGCCGGCCCCGGGTTCAACGAAAAATCGCAAACGAGTTGGGCGCGGCCCCGGATCCGGAACCGGATCGCAAAGCGGCAAGGGCCATAAAGGTCAAAAGGCAAGATCAGGCTATAAAGACAAGGCCTGGCGTGAAGGCGGTCAGATGCGCCTGGCTCGCCGACTGCCTAAACGCGGCTTTACCAACATCTTCAAGCAGGAATTTCAAGTCGTCAACATTGGCTCGCTAAGTAAATTAAGTGAAGAGATCATCGACCGGGAGATCATGCTGAAAAACCGGTTGATCAGAAACAAGCGCTTACCCTGCAAGGTGCTGGGAACGGGCGATCTAACTCGGTCATTTACCATCAGGGCCCAGGCCTTTTCCAAAGCTGCCGCTGATAAAATTCAACAGGCGGGCGGAAAAGCCGAGGTAATCAAGTGATCGAGAGTTTTCAAAATATATTCAAAATCCATGAGCTCCGGCAGCGAGTGCTGTTTACGCTGGGCATATTCATAGTTTATCGAATTGGCGGTCATATACCGGCGCCCGGCATCGACGCACAAGCTCTCGGCGAATTTTTCACCCAGGCCTCCGGTTCGCTGTTCGGCATGTATGACCTGTTCGTCGGCGGGGCCTTCAGCAAAGCGACTATCTTCTCTCTGGGGATCATGCCTTATATTTCGGCTTCGATTATCTTTCAGCTTCTCGGGGCGGTGATCCCGTACTTCCAGAAGCTGCAGAAAGAAGGTGAAGAGGGCCGGCGCAAAATCACGCAGTACACGCGTTACGGAACCGTGGTGATCGCTGCCCTTCAGGCCATGGGTACCGCGGTTTTTCTGGAATCGATAACGACCTCTTCCGGCCGGTCAGTCGTGCCGATTCCGGGAATCGGTTTTAAGCTGCTGACCGTGCTGACGTTCACCAGCGGCACCATTTTTATCATGTGGCTGGGCGAAAAAATAACCGAACGCGGCATCGGCAACGGTATTTCACTTATCATTTTTATTGGCATCATTGCCCGCTTCCCGCAAGGCGTCATGGACGAAGCTCGACTGGTCCTCGGCGGCCAGCGGTCGATCATCACCGAATTGATCATTGTGGTTTTGATGCTGGCGGTGGTCGCGTCAATCGTTCTGGTCACCCGGGCTCAGCGCAGGGTGCCGGTCCAGTATGCCAAGCGGGTCGTCGGTAGAAAAATGTACGGCGGCATGAGCACCCATATTCCGCTATCGGTAAATACGGCGGGCGTCATCCCGATCATATTTGCTCAATCAATCATGTTTGCGCCGTCGACCTTAACGTCGTTTTTCCCGAATTCCGATTTTATGCAGACGGTGGCGTCCTGGTTTAATCCGGGAGCGGCCTTATATTCAATGGCGTACGCTCTGCTGATAATCTTTTTTGCTTATTTTTACACGGCCATCGTTTTTAATCCGATAGACCTGGCGGACAACATGAAAAAGCAGGGCGGTTTTATCCCGGGTATTCGGCCCGGGCAAAAGACCGCTGAATATATCGATCATATTCTGACCCGGATAACGCTGCCGGGAGCTATCTTTTTCGCGGCGATCGCCATTCTGCCATATATCTTGATCCAGCGGATTAACGTTACCTTCTATTTCGGCGGGACCGGCCTTCTGATCGTGGTCGGCGTCGCGCTGGATACGCTCCAGCAGGTCGAATCGCATCTGCTTATGAGACATTACGATGGGTTTATGAAGAAAGGCAGAATGAAAGGCAGGTATAGCTGATGCGCCTGGTTTTCCTTGGGCCGCCGGGATCAGGCAAGGGCACGCAGGCCAAGATCCTGGCCGATAGAAAGAAGCTCAAACATCTTTCGACCGGCGATATCTTAAGGGACGCCGTCAAAAATGGCTCGCCGCTGGGCAAAAAGGCAAAAACCTACATGGATGCCGGCGACCTGGTGCCGGACGATGTAATCCTCGGGATGATAAAAGAAATATTGCAAATTAATAAAAATGGCTTTATATTAGATGGTTTTCCCAGAACGGCTGCCCAGGCCCGGGGCTTGGATTCCCTCATGGCGGAGCTTGATCTGGGGCTGGATGCCGTTGTCAATCTGGCGGTTAAAGATGCGGAGGTGCTCAACCGCCTGACCGGCCGCTTTTTTTGCGAAAAATGCGGCGCGGATTTCAACCTTAATACCCGGCCTCCAAAGACAAGAGGCGTTTGCGATAAGTGCGGCGGCGCCCTGCGTCAGCGTGACGACGACAGGACCGAAGTCATCACTAACAGGCTGAAAGTGTACCGGGAGAAAACGAAACCTGTCGAGGATTTTTATCGTTCACGCAGCTTATTGAAAGATGTTAATGGAGCCCAGGCTTTTGAAGACGTTACCGCGTCGATTTTGAAAGCTGTCGGCTGATCGTATGATCATTTATAAGTCGCCGAGCGAAATCGAGAAAATCAAGGCCGCCGGCGCCTTAGCAGCTCGGACGCTGAAGCTGATCTTTGAAAATATCAAACCGGGTATTACCACCGCCGAACTAAACGATCTGGCCGAGGACTTTATTCGTTCTCAGGATGCCCTCCCCTCATTCAAGGGGTATAATGGCTTTCCGGCGAGCATCTGCGTTTCCGTGGATGAGGAAGTGGTCCACGGGATACCCGGCCGACGCAAATTGCGTCAGGGCCAGATAATCGGAGTGGATGTCGGCGTACTCAAAGATGGGTACCATGGCGATTCTGCCTGGACCGTCGGCGTCGGCGACGTCGATGACGAAACGCAAAGACAACTGGCGGTCGGTGAGGAATGTTTGCGTCGCGGGATCGAGCAGGCCAGGATCGGCAAAAAGATCGGCGATATCGGATATGCCATCCAATCTTATGCCGAGCGGAATGGTTATTCGGTGGTGCGCGACCTGGTTGGTCATGGAATTGGCCAAAGCCTGCACGAAGAGCCCCAGGTGCCGCATTATGGCAGCGCCAATACGGGGCTGGAATTGAAATCCGGACTGGTGATTGCGATCGAGCCGATGATAAATGCCGGTGAATATGAGGTTAGGATTAAGAGCGATAATTGGACGGTAGTCACCGCCGATAGCCGGCGGTCGGTCCATTTCGAGCACACGGTCGCCGTGACTGAAAACGGCCCGATGATATTAACGACTTAGTTGAGGCTTAATGGCTAAAGAGGATGTAATAGAGGTTGAAGGCAGAGTTATCGAACCATTGCCAAACGCGATGTTCCGCGTGGAACTCGACAATGGCCACAGGGTATTGGCTCATATTTCTGGCAAGATGCGCATGCATTTTATCAAGATTTTGCCAGGTGACAAGGTTACCCTGGAGCTTTCGCCCTATGATTTAAGCCGCGGCCGCATTACTTACAGGCATAAATAGCGGCGCAGGAGTTTATCGTGAAAGTACGCTCGTCGGTCAAAATTCGGTGTGAAAAATGCAAGATCATTCG
>Ga0299912_10001335_pt1 | contig 19911 bp, 13 predicted proteins | sample RVTome_2_FD_207667 | JGI IMG/M metagenome (GOLD analysis project Ga0299912, IMG submission 207667) | Soil microbial communities from uranium-contaminated site in the Upper Colorado River Basin, Wyoming, United States - RVT95D214 (version 2) ... | reverse complement strand
GGCTGACGGACGCATTGTGGAAGGCCGGTCCGAGCTGAACGAATCGATCATCACAGGCGAATCAAAGCCCGTCCCCAAGACCGCCGGGGACGATGTCATCGCCGGATCGATGAACGGCGACGGGGCCCTCAAAGTCGAAGTCACGAAGATCGGCGAGGCGACGTTCCTGGCCGGCGTGATGAGACTCGTCGCGGAGGCCCAGGCTTCTAAGTCGCGTCTCCAAATCCTCTCCGACAAGGCGGCATTCTATCTCACCATCGTGGCGGTGGCGGCGGGAGGGATTACCTTTTCCGCCTGGCTTCTGTCGCGCGCCGGGTTCGCCGTCGCCACCGAACGGCTCGTGGCCGTGCTCGTCATCGCCTGTCCGCATGCCCTCGGCCTGGCGGTTCCCCTCGTGGCCTCGATTTCCACTGCGATGGCCGCCAAGAACGGACTTCTGGTCCGCCAGCGCCTGGCGCTCGAGGCGGCCCGGAAGGTCAACGTCGTACTGTTTGACAAGACGGGGACTCTTACGAAGGGCGCATTCGGGGTCCACGCCGTCATCCCTTACGCGAACAACACCAAGGAGCGAGTGCTGCAAATGGCGGCCTCGGTTAACAGCGAGTCCGAACATTCCCTCGCCAAGGCGATGGTCGAGGAAGCGAAGAAGCAGGGGATGACTCTTCTCGCGGTGAAGAATTTTGAGCGCCTGCCGGGGAAAGGGGCCAAGGCCGAGGTCGAGGGAAGAGAAGTACGGGTGGGCAACGATGCCTTGCTTAATGAAACGGGAACATCCGTACCTACCGAGCAGCAGTCCCTGATCGCCGAACTTTCGGGACAGGGCAATACTGTCATCCATGTCATCGCGGATGGCCGGCTTCTGGGAAGCATCGCTCTGGCGGATGTCATTCGCGAAGAATCCCGCGAGGCCATCCACTCTTTGAAGCAGCTTGGCGTCAAAGTGGCGATGATCACGGGGGATTCCGAAGACGTCGCTTCGTGGGTCTCACGGGAGTTGGGGCTTGACGAATATTTCGCCAAAGTCCTGCCGCAGGAGAAAGCCGAGAAGGTGAGAGCCCTGCAAAAGAAGGGGCTGAAGGTGGCTATGGTGGGCGACGGCATCAACGACGCCCCGGCGCTGACTCAGGCCGACTTGGGCATCGCCATCGGCGCGGGCACGAACGTGGCCATCGAGTCCGCCGGGATCATCCTGGTGAGGAGCGATCCGCGGGACATACCCAAGATCATCAGGCTCTCGCAATTGACCTACGCCAAAATGATGCAGAACCTTTTTTGGGCATCAGGCTATAACCTCGTAGCCCTGCCGATCGGCGCGGGGGCCCTGGCCTCAAAAGGCATCATTCTTCAGCCGGCCGTGGCGGCCATTTTCATGTCACTGAGCACGGTGATCGTCGCGGTGAACGCCTTATTTCTCAGGGGCAGAAACCTTGAAACGAAAAGGCGATATGAAACCTGAGTTTGTCTGGGGAGAATAATCATGGCTCAACGAAAACAGACCACGATCATGGTCTTGATCGGCGTAAGTTCCATCCTCATTGGATTGGTGGCGGGGTATCTGCTGGGCTTTAGATCCGGCTTGAACATGAACAAAGGGCAACCCTCAAGCCTTCAGACCATGTCGGCAAATCCGTCAAATCCAGCCCTCGATTTGATGTTCGCGGAAATCGTCAAAGAACTGAATTGTGTCTGCGGATGCAAGATGGAGCTCCAGCCCTGCACATGCGATGAACAAAAGGGGTCACAAGAAATTAGAGGGTTTGTTCGAATGCTTGTTCAACAGGGCCTTTCCAGGCCGGAGATCATCAAACGTCTCAGGGAAAAATACAATGAGGGTATTTTGATAAAAAAAAACCTAACGATCATGAATAGGACTTTCAATAACACACAGATAAAGGAGGTTTTAACATGAAGAAGATCATGACGGCAGTCTTATTGGCTGGCCTTGTCGGGCTGTCCAGCCTGGCAGCCGATATTCTCTCGTTCAAGGGCGATATTGTCGACAACATGTGTGCGGCTGAGAACAAGGACAATCTCGCGGATTTCCTCAGGACCCACACTAAAGAGTGCGCCCTGATGAGCGATTGCGTCGCCAGCGGGTATTCGATCTTCGCGGATGGAAAGCTTTACGAATTTGATCAGGCGAGCAACAAAAAGATCGAAGAGTTCCTGAGACAGCCGGACAGCAAGCTTCAGGTTGTCGTGAAGGCAGAGAAGGTAGGCAAAGAACTTAAGCTTCTTTCGATCGAAAACCAGAAATAATTTTCCCGGATATAGCCAGGCCCTCTCGGTTCATTCTTCTGCAGAAGCCTATCTGAAAGAGACGAAGTCAAAGGAATGGTCGGCTACGGGCGGGTTGACAGGGACCGGAAACCCCGCCTCGCGCTTCCGGGATGGGTTCGATGCCCGACTGAGCGGACCGGCGTCGAGTTCTGAAAAGCCGCTGAAAGCGCCGACGACCCCGCCGTTTCACAACCGTGACATGCCGGGGAAGGCTCAGTACGCTTCGATCCCCGCGCGGAGCTCGGCGATCAGCTCCTTGACGGAGACGACCTTGTTCACCCGGTAGGCATTCTGCCCGCAGAACACCAGGCCCCGGTCCATATCTCCCTGATACGCGCTTACCAGGGCTTGGGCGATGCAGTAGCGGGCTACTGCGATGTTGCACGTCGTCAGGCAGCGGTAGGGGCACTTGAGCCGGGCCAGGGTGTCGTTCTCGAGGTTCCGCAGGAATTGATTACGGATGGCCCGTCCCGGAAGCCCGACCGGGCTATCGATGATGACGATATCGTCCTCTTTGGAATCGAGATACGCCTGCTTGAACTCCGGGGCGACCTCGCATTCGTCGGTGCAGACGAAACGCGTGGCCATTTGGACGCCCGCGGCGCCCGCCTGAAGCATCCGGGCGATGTCCGCCCCGGTGAAAATGCCGCCCCCGGCGATCACCGGGATCTTTCGTCCGTGCTTTTCCTCGAACGGCTCGACCGCCGCGAGGACTTCAGGGAGAAGAACGGAAAGAGAGTACTTCTCGGGCTCCCGCAGCTGTTCGAACGAGAATCCCAAATGCCCTCCCGCCAGGGGGCCTTCGAGAATGACCGCGTCGGCCGTTCTCGCATAGCGCTTGTCCCACGTCCTGAGAACGAGGTCCGCAGCCCGGCCGGAGCTGATGATGGGGAGGAGCTTGACCGTCGCGTCGTCGACCATCTCGGGCAGCTTGAGGGGCAGGGAAGCGCCCGAAACGATGATCTTGATCCCTTCCCGGACCGATGTCTGGATCAAGTCCCGCGCGTTGCTCAGCACCCCAAGGATGTTGATAGCGAGAGGTCCGTCGGTCATGCTCTTGGCCCGCCGGATCTCATGGATCAGCGCGTTGCGGGAGACGTTTTCGAAATCGGTCTTAGACGCCTCGATATCGCCCAATCCGACGGCGGCGATGGTGCCGATCCCGCCCTCGTTGGCCACGGCCGAGGCCAGGCGGGCCAGGGAGACCCGGACGCCCATGCCGCCCTGAATGAGGGGAAAAGGAACGTGGATATCCCCGATGTCCAGGGGAGGGATCTTCATTGTTCGCCTCCGATCTTCGTGACGGCCAGGCAGGCGTTCCCTCCGCCGAAGCCGAAGGAATTGCTGAGCGCCGCTTTCAGATCAAGGTGTTCCGCCCGACCCGGAACATAATCCAGGGGGCACTCCGGATCTGGCTCCCGGTAGTTGATGGTCGGGGGAACGATGCCCGTGGATACGCTCATGACCGTGGCGATGAACTCGACCGCCCCGGCGGCGGCCATAAGGTGACCGATCATGGACTTGATGGAGCTGACTTTGAGGCGCCGTGCATGCGGCCCGAAGACCGCCTGGATGGCCGCGCTCTCGCGACTGTCGTTGAGGACGGTGGACGTTCCGTGGGCGTTGATGTGACCTACCCCCTCGGGTTTCAGGCCGGCATCGTCCAGGGCCCGCCGCATGACCCGGATCATGCCGTCGCCCGCGGGATCCGGAGCGGTGAGGTGATAGGCGTCGGCCGTGTTGCCGTATCCGGCCGCTTCGGCATAGATGCGGGCGCCGCGCCCTCGCGCGTGGTCGAGGCTTTCGAGCACGATGACGCCGGCCCCTTCTCCCATGACGAAGCCGTCGCGCCCCTTGTCGAACGGCCGTGATGCGCCCTCGGGATCGTCGTTCCGGCGCGACATGGAACGGTTGGCGCAGAACCCTCCGTAGGAGAGGGGCGTGAGGCAGGCTTCGGAACCGCCGGCGAGCATCACGTCCGCATCCCCCCGCTGAATGGTCTGCAGGGCGTCCCCGATGGCATTGGCGCCCGTGGAGCAGGCGACGGAGGGGGCGGAAAGAGGGCCTTTCAGACCGAAGCGGATGGAGACTTGGCAGGCGGCCATGTTCACCAAAACCTTGCTTACGAAGAAGGGGTCCAAGGACCCTGGCCCGCGCCGGTCCATTCGGGCGTGCCCGCCCTCGATGGTCTCCGAACCCCCGATGCCGGAGCCGATGATGACCCCTGCCCGGGGGGCGACGAACGGGAACCCCTGAAGTCCGCTGTCGGCCATCGCCATATCTGCTGCGGCAACGGCGAATTGGGTGAACCGGTCCATCCGGCCCGCGGACTTCCGGTCGATCCACCGCTCCGGATCAAAATCCCGGACCTCGGAGGCCATGGTCGAGGGGTATCCGGTCGGATCGAAACGGGTCAGGCGGGCGATCCCGTTTCTCCCGGACACGAGGCCGCGCCAGAATTCGTCCAGACCGGTCCCCACGGACGCGACGACGCCCATCCCGGTGACGACCACTTTGCGTTCGTTGGGCATATTGACTAATAAATACCCTCTCTGGGGCCGGATAGCAAGTAAACGCAATGACTCGCGCAATATAATCTTGACCCGCCCCCTGGTGAGGCGCCGCATCATTAAAGATTTCGGCCAAATCACGCAGGATGACTTGTTACTCCGGATCCGAAGGCAGAACTCTTAAACGAACATGTCCTCGAAAGTGGACAATTCCTTGCGCCCTGGGAGGGGAAAGCCAACTTCTAAAGGGCCCGGCTACCTTCGGCCTGATATGTTATAAGTAAATTAAAATAAATGAGTTAGCCTAATTCGTTTGGCAATTTTTTTCCTTTGGTACGGTTCTTGCTAAATAGTCTTATGGAACGACCGAATGAACGACTATCAAGGAGGAAAGGCCATGAAAGCTAGAAAGCTATCAATGCTGGTCCTGGCCATCATCATCCTGACGACCATTTCCTGTTATCGTCCCTACGGATACCATCTCTACCCCGATACGCCTCGTTTCGCGCCGACCAATCCTCCGGCCGTCGATCTCTTGAGGCGAGAACCGCGTCGCGACCATATCCGCTTGGGCGAGGTTTGGATCCGGCCCAGCCGCTGGGCGGACCGCTTCTATGTCGAGGGCCTGCTCCGGGAGAAGGCCGCCCTCATGGGGGCCGACGCGCTGGTCATCGTCGCCGACCGATATTTCCGCGATGGGATCGTTTATAATTATTGGCGTGGGCCGAGGCCGGTCTACAGGCGACAGATCGTCGGCATCGCCATCCGCTACCGGCGATAGCGGAACAAACCAACCCTACTTCTGCGGCCCCCTTTCCGCCTCGATAAGGGCCTTGAGGTCGATCTCCTTGACTTTGCCCACGCTCGACAGGGGCTTGTCGAACTTCTTCTCGTCGCCGACGACCAGGACGATCACCTTGGCCGGGTCCATGTACTTCTTGGCCGCCTCGAGGACGTCCTGCTTGGTGACCTTGCGGATGTTGTCGATGTAGGTGTCGAGGTAGCTGTCGGCGAAGCCCTGGAGCTTGAGCGCCATGACCCGCGACATGACCTGGTTCTTCTGCTCGAAGTTGAAGACGAAGCTGTTGATGATGGAGTTTTTGGCCGTCTCGATCTCCTCATCGCTCACGAGGTTCGTTTGGAGATCCTGGATGATGCCCTTGATGAGCCCGAGGGCCTCGGTGAACTGGGCCGCCTTGAGCTGGGAGCCAACCATGAAAGACCCGCGGTCGCGACCCGCGCCTATCCCGCCGTAGACGCCGTAGGTCAGGCCGCGGTTCGAACGGAGCTCCTTCATCAGCCGGGCGGTGAATCCGCCGCCGCCGAAGATGTCGTTCAGGACGTCGAGCTTGTACTGGTCGGGCCCGTTGCGGCGGACGCCGAGGTGGCCCAGGAACATGTTGGCCTGGGGCGTGTCCTTGTAGGCGTAATAGATCGTGCCGTCGGCCCGCTCGGTCAGGGGGGCGGGCTCGGGCAGCTCGACCTTTGTCTTGGCCCAGCCTTTGAAGACCCGGTTGAGGACCGCCTTGACCTGGTCGATCGGCACGTCGCCGGCGACGCCGAGCATGAGGTTCGTCGGGGAGAAGAACCGCCTGTGGAAGGCGGCCAGGTCCTCGGGTGTGATGGCCTTAAGGGTGGCCGGCGTCGCCCGCCGTCCGTAGGGGGAGTCGGCGCCATAGAGCTTTTCCTGGAACAGGGTATTCGAGACCTGGAAGGGCTGGTCCCAGCGCCGGCGCAGGCTCTCCAGGGACTGGTTTCGGGCCAGGTCGAGCTTATCCTGCGGGAAGGCCGGGTTCATGACGAGGTCGGCATAGACCTCCATGAGCTTGGCGAAGTCCTTCTTGAGGGCGCTGCCGGTCGCGGTCATGAATTCCGAGCCGCCCATGGCCTCGACCGTGGCCGCGATGAACTCGAGCTCCTCGTTGATCCGGTCGCCGCTGAGGGTCTTCGTCCCGCCGGTGCGGAGGACGGTCGCCGTGAGCTGGGCCAGGCCGGTTTTCCCGGACGGCTCGTAGAGGCTCCCTCCCCGGAAGTAGCCGAGGACCCAGACGAGCGGCAGTTCCGTGTCCTGAAGGTAGGCGACCTGGATGCCGTTCCCCAGGGTGAACATGACCGGCTTCGGCATCTTGAACGCGAGGGCAGGCGGAGCGGAGAGCTCGCGCGGGTGCCTCTGGCCGAGGACCGGCAGAGCCAGGACGAGGAAGGCGACCGCGAAGGCCGCGAAGACTTGCGTTTTGGTGCGTTTCATTGTCGTTCTCCCTTCCTCAGGACGCCTTGGCCTTCTTGACGAGGTAGGCCACCGTCCGGTTCTCCGGCGTGAGATAGGTTTTGGCGAAGTCCATGACGTCTGGCGCCGTGACCGCCGCGATAAGCTCCCTGTATTTCTTGAACAGCTTCCAGTCGCCATACAGCAGCTGGTACTCCACGAGCGTCATGGCGATGCCGAAGTTTGAGCTCATCGAGCGGATGTAGCTGGCGTCGATGTTGTTCTTGACTTTCTGGAGCTCCCGCTCCGACACGGGCTCGATCTTGACTTTCTCGACGTGCTCGAGGACGGACTTCTCGACCTCTTCGACCGTGTGGGGGAACCTGGGCACGGCGTTGAAGCCGAAGAGGTTCGGGTAGCGATCGCCGGGGAACGCCGCGAGGCCGGACACGGAAACAGCGAGCTGTTTGTCCTGGATGAGGTCCTTGTAGATGCGCGACGTCCGGCCCCTCGTCAGAATATAAGCCAAGACATTGGCCGCGGCGTCCTCCTTCGACGGGAAGTTCGGCTTATGGTAGCCCATCATGAGCTGGGGCTCGGCGTCGAACTCGAAGCGGACACGGCGCTCGCCGAGCTGTTTGGGCTCGACCGTGCGGAAGACGGGCGGGTCCTCGCCGCGGGGGATGTCGCCGAAGTACTTCTCGACGAGAGGGATGGCCTTCTCCGGATAGATATCGCCGACGATGGCCAGCACGCAGTTGTTCGGCGTGTAGTACTTCTGCTTGAAGGCCTGTGCCTCCTCGAGGGTCACCGAGTTGATGTCGGACGCCCAGCCGACGACGGGGTTCTTGTAGGGGTGGGCGATGAAGGCCGCGCCCATGAACATCTCGCTGAGGAGCCGGGTGGGGACAGCGTCGGTCGTCTGCTTGCGCTCTTCCTGGATGACGCTCCGCTCGATGTAGAACTCGCGCAGGACCGTGTTCCGGATGCGCTCGGACTCCATGAGGCAGAAGAGCTCGAACCGGTTCGCCGGCAGGCTGATCATGTACATCGTCTGGTCCGTGCCCGTCCCGGCGTTGAGCCCGGTGCCGCCGGCGTTGCTGTAGATGAGATCGATCTCGTCCTTGACGATGAACGCCTTCTGCTCCTCCTCGAGCTTGGTCAATTCGGCCCGCAGGCGGGTGACCTTTTCCTTGTCGCCCTGGTCTCCTTTGGCCAGCTCGACGCTCCACTCGCGGCCGACCTGGGCGATCTTGTCCATCAGGACCTTCTCTTTCCCGTAGTCCTTGGTCCCGATCTTGGGCGTGCCTTTGAAGGCCATGTGTTCGAAGAGGTGGGCGGTCCCAGTGATGCCGGGGTATTCGTCGACCGACCCGACCTTGAATCCGTACAACGTGCTGAAGACCGGCGCGCCGTGGCGCTCGGCGAAAATGACCGTCAGGCCGTTCTTCAGGGTGTGCGCGGTCACCTTCTCCTCCAGGCTCTGGGCCGGCAGAACGGCCGGGCCGAGGGCCAAAACGAAGGCCAGCAGAAGACAAGATTGTTTGATCCGTTTTGTGATGGTCATGGCCACCTCCCCCGATGATAGTGCGCCGCCCGCCCGCAAAAGTCAATCGTGCGGCCTCAGGGTTTTTCAGAGACCGCGCATCAGCCAATTCCGGTTGGTCAGGCTCCTCCTGCCGGTCAAGCCGCGGGCTTGTCCGATTCCCGGAAGGCCGGGTGGCGGGCGGCCGCCAGGTTGACGATGCGGCTGCCCATTTCGCCGTAGGAGTAGCCCTCTTCGGCCGCGGCGTAGGTCAGCGAGGTCTGTGCGTTGATATCGGGGTTCGGGTTGACGTCGAGGACGTAGAAGATCCCGTCGCGCAACCGCACGTCGATCCGGCCGTAGTCCCGGCAGCCGGTGGCCCTGTATGTGGCCAGCACGATCTGCTCCAGCGCGGAGCGGGCCGAGGGGTCCAGCTCCGCCGGCACGCGCAGGTCGATTGTTTCGTAGAGACGGGATCCCGGAACGTACTTGGCCTCGTACGTGAAGAGTCGGTCGCGGATGTCCGTCAGCGCGCCGTAATCCATTTCCGCCACGGGGAGCATGGTCACCCTGCCGTTGCCCCAAGCCGAAACGTGGAACTCCCGCCCATCGATGAATTGCTCGACCAGGGCGGGCTGCTTGTGTTCGTCGAGGATAAAGGCGATGCGGCCTTCGAGCTCGGCCGGCGAGGCGACGACGGACTCGGGGGAGATGCCGATGCTGCAGTGCTCGTGGGCCGCCTTGACGATGGCCGGGAAAATGTCCCATCCGTCGGCTCCCGGCTCGCCAAAGACGGCCCAGGGAGGGGTGGGCAGATTCCATTCCTCGAGAATGCGCTTGACCTGCGGTTTGTCGTGGGACAGGGACAGCACGTTGGACGGCGAGCCCGTGAAAACGAAGCCCAGCCGCTCCAGGACCGCGGCCACCTCCGGTTCGCTGCGGGGGACGCCGGGGAGCTCCTCGCACCAGTTGAACACGATGTGATCCCGGGGATCGTAGGATTCGAGCCGACCGGCGAGGCGTTCGTCTTCGACGGCCAGGAGTTCGACCTGATGGCCAAGCCCCGCCAGCGCGTCGCCGAGCATCGAGACATCCTGTTCGGCTTCCCGGCTTTCCTCCGGAGTCCAGTCGGGACTCATGTTGTGGAGCAGGAGGACCGGCAGATCGCGACGGAAGCTATTCATAGCCGTCTCGAACTCCTCTCTCTTTTTTACGGGAGGATGATGAGGACGTGAGCCGGGCGCGCGTTCTTATATTATCGAACGACGGGATACACTTGTTTTTTTTTCGTCGACTGAAGCGCTCTAACATGACTTGGTTTTAGATTAGCACAGACGACCCCACGTGATGCAAGGAAAAAAAAGAAAAAAAATTTTGGGCGCGCGGTCCTTAGCGCGAGACCTTGACGGCGGCCATCGCGGTTTTGGATGGATCGCTTTCGGATGTCGCGCGCAGGATTATTGTCGCCGACTTAGCGCTCTCTGCATCCCCGCGGGATACATAAACGGTCACCGGCCGGGACGCGCCGGCCTTGACCGCGGCCAGGCCGGTGAGCAGCCGCGCGGCCCAGCCCTTGCCTTCGACGGAAACGGAAAGCCGATAGACATCGGAATCGAAGTGCGCGCCCGGGTGCTTCGCCTGCCCGCTCGAACCCGCATCGGTCGTCGCCCCCTTGCCCGTGTTCGCCAACGTGAACATGACCGGGGTGTCCGGCTGTTTGACCTTCAGGCCTGGCTGCGCCGCCAACGCCGCGCCCCGTTCCCCCGGTCCCGCGCCGTCGAGCGACCGGACGGCCAGCGTGTAGACGAGGATCCCATCCTTATCTCTTCTGAGGTCGATCACGTAGAAGCGCAGCCGGTTGGGCGTATCTTCCCATTCGTATGAACTGCCCGAGTCGAGCCCGGCGTGGAAGAGGGCGTCGTTGAGCTGGCGGTAGTCGGCCACCGTCCGCGTCACCTTCTTGCCGTTGGGCTTGACGTAATCGACCATGGCGATGTCTTCAGGGTGGGCGTCGATAACCCAGATATAGCTGTTGAACTCGTTCGGGCCGCCGTTCCGGCCGCGCAGGCTGTCCTTGTTCTTAGCGATGAGGACGCCGTTGTCGGGGGTGAAGGAGTCGTAGCCGATGCGCTGGACGACCTCGAGCGAGTAGAAGTTGTAGTTCGGAGTTCCCGCGGATAGGGGATTCGTTGCGGGATCGTCGGGCGGCGTCCGATCGACGGGCTCCGCGCCGTCGAGCTTGACGAGGATTCCGGCAAAAGTGTCTGGAAGGGGATCGACGGCCCGCGCCGTGACCTCGGCCACCGCAAGCCCGGATTCCGCCAGGCCGCTCCTCGTGAGCGTCAGGAGCTCCGACTCGTCGATGAACTTGTTTTCCAGGCGATTACGCACCATCAGGCCGGCGGGCATGGCCGCGCCCTGGGTCGGCGGCACCACCCAGCGCTTGTGCGGTCCGCCCGGTCCGTTGAAACTTCCCCGGTCCATCATGTCCCACGGTCCGGCGGCGACCCGCCGGTAGGGTTTGATATACGGGTTGTTATTGAGGTCGGGGAGACGGAAGGCGAAATGACCGAGCTCGTGGGTGATCGTCCCCGAGTTCTCGCCCTGGCGCATCGAGGACAGCCCCCACTGCTGGGAGCCGGCCAGCCAGCTCGTCCACTCGACGTACCGCGTCGGGATCCAGCGGGGCTTGGCCGGGTTGGGATTGCCCCATTCGACCGGGATATCCTCTTTGGTGTTGAACTTCATCTCGCCGAATTCCTGCCAGACGCCCGTCTCGTCGTAGCTCGCGTAGAGGCGCAGGATGGCGTCGAAGTCCTTGCGGACGTCCCGGCCGAGCTCGGCCGCCCACACGGCGTCGCAATCCCTCTCCATGCGGCTGTCGGCCTTGCTGCCGTCGGGGGTTTCGTCGTTCTGGCCGTATTCGTTGAGGCCATAGGCCCAGATGGGTTTCGGCATGCGGTACGGGCCGAACACCTCGACCTCGGTGATGCCGAATTTCCCCCGGGACTGCTCCATCCAGTAGCCGTTGATGGTCTGGCCGTGATTGACCGGACTCGGCTTCATGAAGAAGTCAGCATAGAACTGCGGGACTTTCTCGCGGGCCATAGGTTCGATCTGCGGGTTGCCGAAGGGATCGGAGCCCTTGGGAAGACTGACCACGAAGGGCTGGCCCGGGAAATCGATGCCGACGACGGCCAGGCGGAAGCCGCGCTCCGGCTTGAGATACGGATCCGCCCAGTTGCGGCCGGTGATGGGGCGATAATCGGCCCAGGTCATGAGGTCCTGATCCTGGACTCGTTGGGGGTCGATGGGGGGCAAGGATCCGCCTGCCGGCTTGCGTGACTGGGACGCGGTCGAAGTCGATAGGATGATGGAGACGCAGGCGACTCCCAGCGTCGCCATGAGGCGGGTTTTTTTATGCTTGGCCATGGGTCCTCTTTTCCTTGGAGATCGGTTCATAGAGAAATTACCATATAACAGATGAAAAATTGGAGAAAATATTGACTATGATATACTCTCCCTGATTATTTTGCCCTGTAAGCCGCGCGGTTCGATCCGTGCCGGCGCGTTTGAGGAATGAGCTTCAGGGAGGATGTCGATGGCTAGGAAGCCGGCTCTCGGCGCGGCCATTTTATTCCTCGGCTTGGCGTCCGTTCCGTGCCCCGCCGGAACGCAAACCGCGTCAGGGGTTACACCCGCGACGATCGAAAAGGGCGATTTCCGGTTCTCCTGCGACGACCGCGGCATCTCCGGACTGGCCAATCCGCAAGACCCCTTCGGCGCGACCCTTATGCCGTCCGCGGCTACGGGAACACGTGGGCAGGGGGCTGGCCAGGACCGGGGCCGCGCGCCCGTCGCCGGCCTCATCGTGCGCTATCGCTCCTCCGGCTCCGGGGAGTGGGCCGACCTCGTGCCGCGCGGGGCGAAGTGGGAAGCTTCGCCCGAAGCCGGGATCGTATCCTACACGAGCGGCGGCCCGTTGGCGCCCCTCAAGGTCTTCGAGACCTTCAAGACCGACGGCCGTGTGCTCGACTGGACGATCAACCTCGAAACGACGGGGAAGCTCCCCGTCCAGGTCGGGGACCTGGGCATCAGCGTCCCTTCGGTCGGGCCGACGGGAGAAAACCCTATCCAGATCTTCGAGCGCGGCTTCCTCAGACACCAGTTCGTCTCCGGTCACGGCTCGTTTTTCTACTTCGTGCGCGCCTCGGGCGCCCCGCCGTTCCTGCTGGTCACGGTCCTACCTGGAACGAAGCTCGAATACACGGCCGGCGGCGGCGGACGCGGCGGGACGCAGGTCTTCGTCCATTCGGCCCGGACGGGCGGGGCCGAAATCCGCGGCACTTGGCGCCAGGCGCACACGTCCCTGGACCTCGCTCCCGCCGGCAAGCCTGGGAGCAAAGCCTCCTACGGCTTCCGGATGCAATGGGCCGGGAGTTACGAAGAGCTTCGCGAGACGCTTTACCGCGAAGGGCTCTTCGACGTCCGCGTCGTGCCGGGAATGACCGTGCCCGAAAACCTGACCGCCCGTTTCTCGCTCCACACCAAGGCGAAGATCGAAGAAATCAAGGCGGAGTTTCCCGGCCGGACGAAGATCAAAACGCTCGCTAGCCCCGTCGCCGGCCATCGCGTCTATGAGGTGGTTTTCGAAAAGCTCGGCGAGAACATGCTGACGATCGTCCACGACGGCGGCCGCCGGACCTTCCTCGAATTCTTCGTCACCGAACCGATGGAGACGCTGATCAAGAAGCGTGCCCGGTTCATTGTCGAAAAACAGCAGGTTAAGGATCCGGCCACATGGTGGAACGGGGTTTACGGGCCGTACGACATGGCGGCCAAGGTCACCCGGACCGTCGAGGACCCGGACATCTTTCTCGACCGCATGGTTTACGCCCTGACCTGCGACGACCCGGGCCTCGCGAAAGCGCCCTTCATCGCCTCGAAGAACGTCACCTTCCCCGACAAGGAGGAGATCGAGTCGCTGGAGTATTACCTGGAGCATTTCGTCTGGGGCGGCCTGCAGAGGCGCGGCGACGAGCGGCCCTATCCGTACGGCGTATACGGCACGCCCCACTGGTATGTCAACCGCGATCCCGCCCGCCGCAAGGCCTACGCCGAGTCGCTCGCATCCAACGAAAAGGCCCTGAGCGACCTCGACAAAGAACACGTCTGGCGCTCCTACGACTATCCGCACGTCGTCATGCTCTACTTTCACATGTACCAGATCGCCAAGATGTACCCCGGGATGTCGACGTATCTCGACGCCGCGGGCTATCTCAACCGCGCCTGGGAGACGGCCCGGGCCTTTTTTACCTATCCCTACGAGATCTACCCGGAATACTACGAAACTACCAAATGGGGACTTTACAACGAACTCGTCATCCTCGACCTCATCGAGGCGCTGGAAAGGGAGGGATCTCCCGCGCAGGCGGCTTGGCTTCGCGCTGAGTGGGAGAAGAAGGTCAAGTATTTCGTCTACGACGACCTCTACCCCTTCCGCTCGGAGTACGCTTTCGACCGTACGGCCTTCGAGTCGACCTACGCTTTCGCCAAGTACGGCGCGACGCGCGACATGAAGCCCGACCGGAACCTATGGTTCGACCTCAAGCTCAAAAAATGGTACTCGCATCCCCTCGTCCGGCGCGAGGACTCGAGGGCCTTCATGGACCGCCAGCTCGCTTCGGGCCTCGTCGTCAGGGGCTGGCTCAACCCGGCCTATTACACGCTCGGCTGCGACCCGGGCGTGAGCTACATGGCCGCGATGGGCGGCTGGGGGGTGCTCGATTTTGCCCTCAACTTCGCGCCGCGGCCCTTCGACTGGCTCCAGCTCGGCTACGCCTCTTACCTCAGTTCGTGGTGCCTGATGAACACAGGCCGGCCGGAGACGAATTTCGGCTACTGGTATCCAGGTCCGGAAAACGACGGCGCGTCGGGCTGGCAATTCCAGTCGGCCAAAGCCGGCGGCGCCTGGATGGGCTCGAGCTATCCCGGCGGTGTGACCGTGCCGCGCGGGCCGTGGCGCTACGACGGCGAGATCGATCTCGGTTACGGCGGCGCCCTGCGCACGGCCGCGACGGTCGTCACCCGCGATCCGGTCTTCGGCTGGTTCGCCTACGGCGGCGCGATGGTGGAACGGGGAGGGGAACTCGAGATCAATCCGCGCGACGGCCTGAGGAGGCGGTTCCATGTCGTCATCCCCGACGCGGCCCTGCCGTTCCCCGAAGACATCCGCCGGCTCAAGCTCGAGCTCGGGCGCGACGGATTCGCGGCCGAAGGACGGATCGTCATGGACAAAAGCCTCGACAAGATCGCTTTCACCGTCGAGAACCGTACCGTGGACGTCCATCATACGACCTTGCGCCTGTCGCTTCCCGCCCATACGGCCTACGAACTTATCCAGGATGGCCGGCCTGTGCCTATGGTCATGACGGGCGACTGGGATTATCCGTGGCGCGCCGAGCTCGAGGTCGGCGCGAAGGGCGCCAAGATCGAGCTCGTCCGGACAGACCGCCGCGTCATCGAGAAAAAGAACAATCATTGATAAGGGAGACTCCATGAAAAAGATTCCATCGTCCCTCGCCATTCTTGCCGTCCTGATTTTTCTTCTGGGCACGGTTCCGGCCCTTCAAGCCCAGAGCCGGGGCGTCGAGCACGGCAAGCGTTATGACCGGCTCGTCATCCGCAACGTCATCGTCATCGACGGCAAGGGCACGCCGGCCCGCGGTCCCCAGGACATCGTCGTCGAAGGGAACAAGATCTCAGCGGTCAGGGGAGCCAACGCGCAGCCGGACGCCTACAAGAACGAGAAGCATGTCCTCGATGGCACCGGCATGTATCTTCTTCCCGGTCTGATCAACAGCCACGTCCACCTCCAGGACGAGCGCGCCGGTGTCCCGCAGCCCTTCGAGTATGAATACAAGGTCTGGTTGTCCTGCGGTATTACCACCATCCGCGACGTGGGGAGCGACGTGAAGAAGACCCTCGTCGAACGGCGCAAGAGCCAGGAAGGCTCCATCGTCGCGCCGCGCCTCTACATCTATATGGTCGCCGGCGGCGCGACGCCCGAGGAAGGCCGCAAGGCTGTCCGGGCGATCAAGGAGCAGGGCGGTGACGGCGTCAAGATCTTCGGCATGGACCGCGACATCATGGAGGCCATCGTCGACGAATCAAAGAAGCTCGGCCTCAAGGTCTCTCACCACGTCGGGATCGAGGAGACCGACGCCCGGGACGTGGCCGCGTTCGGCGTTTCCACGCTTGAGCATTGGTACGGCATACCGGACGCCGCGCTCAAGGGCTCCCAGAACTTCCCGCCTTCCTACAACTACAACAACGAAAGCGACCGCTTCCGCTGGGCCGGCCACCTGTGGCGGGAAGCCGACCCCGCCAAGCTCGACTCCATCTTGACCGAGATGATCGCGAAGGGCGTCGCCTGGATCCCGACGTTCAGCACCTACGAGGCTTGCCGCGATATGACCCGGGCGAGGAACCTGCCCTGGTTCAAAGAATACCTACACCCGGCCCTCGAGGAGTACTTCAAGCCCAGCCCGGCTCGCCACGGCGCTTTTTCCTGGGGCTGGTCGACCGAGGACGAGATCGCCTGGAAGGAAAACTACAGGATCTGGATGAAGGCCGTGCGCGATTTCGCCGACAAGGGCGGATTGGTCGGGGCGGCCGACGACGCCGGCTTCATCTACACGCTCTACGGATTCACCTACCTCAGCGAGCTCGAGCTCCTGCAAGAGGCCGGGTTTCACCCCATCGACGTCATCCAGTGCGCCATCGGCAACAACGCCAAGCTGATGGGTCTCGAGAACCAGCTCGGGCGGGTGCGTCAGGGTTTCTTGGCCGACCTGATTCTCATCGACGAGAATCCGCTCGCCAACCTCAAATACCTCTATCCGACCGGCGTCCTCGACATCAAGGACGGAAAAGACGTCATCCGCGGAGGCATCAAGTGGACGATCAAGGACGGCATCGTCTACAACACGCCGACGTTGATGCAGGACGTCAAGGATATGGTGTTGAAGGCGCGAGCGGAGCGGAAAAGCCCTTGAGGCGGAATTAAGGCGCGCTTCGGCTCAGGCCGCGATCTCTTTTATCGCCAGCTTGGCGACATCCATCCGGCCGATGCCCCATTCTTTGCGCCTTGACAGGGGCCCAACCGTGCTGATATATCAGCTCTCTTGTCCACTATGCTATACACCATCCCCAGGCGGCACGAAGCTCCGCGGCGCGTCGCCCCCGTCTTTTCATTCCTAGAACCCCGCCCGTCCCAAACACCGCGCCGGGCCCTTCGATGCTGGAGAGTTGGCATCCTCCTAAGCCTCGTCCTAACGGCGGCCTCTTCTCTCATGGCGGCCGCGGACGTCACTCCCGTTCCCAAGGGGGCCGTCCCCCAAGAAAAGACGCCGGACCCGCGCACGGCCCGGACGATCGCCGCAGTGCCCGCGGCCGAAGCCATCACGATCGACGGCGTCCTTTCCGAAAGCGTTTGGAAAACGGCCGGCTCCGGCGGCTTCACCCAGAGAGACCCGCTGGACGGCCAACCTGCGACCGAGCCGACGACCGTTTGGATCGCCTTCGACAAAAAGTATCTCTACGTCGCCGCTCGGCTGGCTGACTCCGAGCCCTCCAAGATCGTCGGCCGTCTCGGCCGCCGCGATGAATTCGTGGAGTCGGACTGGTTCGACGTCGGCGTCGATCCTTATCACGACCGGCGGAGCGGGTATTACTTCGGCATCAATCCTTTCGGCTCGATCGAGGACGGCACCCTTTCCAACGACGAACAGATCGACTCGACCTGGGACGGCATCTGGGAGAGCGCCGCGCGGATCGACGACGGCGGCTGGGCGGTCGAGATCCGCATCCCCTTCGACCAGCTCCGGTTCAAAAGGCAGGACGTCTACGTCTGGGGCGTCAACTTCCAGCGGATTGTCAAGCGCAAGAACGAAGAGAGTCATTTCGCCTGGGCGCCGAAGGAGGAGAGCGGCCTCGTCTCGCGCTTCGCCGACCTCACCGGTCTCGCCGGCATCGCCGCCGGACGCCGCCTCGAGATCTCGCCCTTCGCCGTGTCCCAGGCGAGATTCAATCCCGCCGAACCCGGCAACCCCTTCCGCACCGGCCGCGAGCTCGCGGCGAACGCCGGCTTCGACCTCAAGGGCGGCCTGAGCAGCAACCTGACCCTCGACCTCTCCGTCAACCCCGACTTCGGCCAGGTCGAGGTCGACCCGGCCGTCATCAACATCAGCGACCAGGAGACCTATTACCAGGAGAAGCGTCCCTTTTTCATCGAGGGATCGAGCATATTCAATTTCGGCAGAGGCGGACCCAACGTCTACCGGTCGTTCGGCTGGGAGGACGCCGACTTCTTCTACAGCCGCCGCATCGGGCGCACTCCCCAGGGGAGTCCGGACGGCTTCGGCTTTTACGACGTGCCCGACTGGGCGACCATCCTCTCCGCGGCCAAGGTCACGGGCAAGGTCGGCCGCAACTTCAACCTGGGCGTCATCAGCGCGCTGACCGGACGCGAATACGCCCTCATCGACGATGACGGAATCCGCTCGCGCGCCGAGGTCGAACCCTTCAGCCACTACGGCGTCGCCCGCGGCCTGAAGGAATTCGATGAGGGACGGAGCGGGCTCGGATTCATCGCCACGTCGCTCCTGCGGGACCTCCGCGAGGGGCCGCTCGATTCATTCCTCAGCCGGAGCGCCCTCGCCCTGGGCGTCGACGGCTGGACGTTTCTCGATAAAGACAGGGGCTGGGCCCTGGCCGGTTGGGCCGGCCTCACGTCGGTCCGCGGCAGCGCCGCGGCCATGACCGGCCTCCAGCTTTCCTCCCTCCATTACTATCAGCGGCCCGACGCCGATTGGGTCGAGGTCGACGAGAACGCCACTTCCCTTTCCGGCTGGGCCGGCCGGATCTATGTCAACAAACAGAAAGGGAATGTCGTCTTCAACGCGGCCCTGGGCGCCATGTCGCCCGGCTTCGAGGCGAACGACCTCGGCTACCACACGCGCGGCGACGTCTTTAACGGCCACGTCGAGGCCGGTTACCGGACCTTCCACCCGGGTCGGCTCTTCCGCACCTGGACGGTCACGGGGTCTTATTACCGGAACTACGATTTCGGCGGGAACCGGGTCGGCGAATACATTTATCTTGACGGCAAGGGCCAGTTCCTCAACTACTGGACGGCCACTCTCCACCTCGACTACGAGCCGCCCAAGTACAGCCACTACCTGACGCGGGGCGGGCCCATTGCTTTCTACCCGGCCGGCGAAACGGTCCGCGTCACCCTGGCCGGCGACGACCGCAAGCCCCTCATCGTCCGCTTCACCGGATACTATCGGTATCACCCGAGCGGCGGCTACAACTGGTCGCTCGGCGGCGGACTGACCTGGAAGCCCAGCCCGAACTTCAGCCTCTCGGTCGGGCCGAGCTACACTTGGCGCTACTCCGAGGGCCAGTGGGTGAGGAGCGTCACCGACCCGCTGAAGACGTCGACCTACGGCGTCCGCTACGTCCTCTCCGACATCATCCAGAAGACCCTGCCCATCGAAGTCCGGATCAACTGGACCTTCACGCCGCGGCTGAGCTTCCAGGCCTACCTCCAGCCCTACCTCGCGACGGGCGATTTCCGGGCCTACAAGGAGCTCCACGCCGCGCGGACCTTCGACTTCGACTACTACGGGGAAGGCGATTCGACGATCACGTACGCGGACGGCGTTTACGCGGTCGATCCGGACGGGGAGGTAGGGCCGGCGGCGCCATTTACCTTCAGCGATCCCGACTTCAACCTCAAGTCCCTGCGCGGGACGGCCGTCCTGCGCTGGGAGTACCGGCCGGGGTCGATGCTCTATCTCGTCTGGACGCAGAAACGGGTGGACTACGCCAATCCCGGCGACTTCGAATTCTGGAGGGACATGGGCGACATCTTTAGGGCGCCGGGCGAGAATATCTTCATGATCAAGTTCTCCTACCGCTTCGAGCTCTAGGAGGAGCCTCCGCGCCGTTATCCTGACTTGAGGCGGACTTCGGTCGCCCCCCAGCCGCCGCCGCCCATCCCGGCGTCCCTGAAACCGGCCACGTGGGGATTTTTCTCGAGGAGGGAGTGGACGATCGTCTTGAGAGTCCCCGTCCCCTTGCCGTGGATGATCCGGAGCTCCGTGATGCCGCGGCGCAGGCATTCTTCGATGTACTCGGGGACGAGGTCCTTGACATCCTTCGGGCTGAACGCATGGAGGTCCAGCACGCCGTCGATGGGCAGTTCCACGGGGTCGTCGGAGTTCATCTTGGCCTTATCGGGATGATTCTAACCTAAGTCCGGGCCCTCGCGAAAGCGGCATCATGCAGCCTGCCCGCGGCCGGCACGGGCGTCGGGCCGCGGC
>Ga0299912_10001334_pt1 | contig 19930 bp, 20 predicted proteins | sample RVTome_2_FD_207667 | JGI IMG/M metagenome (GOLD analysis project Ga0299912, IMG submission 207667) | Soil microbial communities from uranium-contaminated site in the Upper Colorado River Basin, Wyoming, United States - RVT95D214 (version 2) ... | reverse complement strand
CGGTGGACATCTCCGCGCTCTGCCTCAAATCGGGGAATGCGGTGATCCTGCGCGGCGGCCGGGAGGCGCTCCACTCCAACGCCGCCCTGGTGGAGGTGATACAGGAGGGCTGCCGCAAGGCGGGCGTTCCGGAGGGGGCGGTGCAATACGTGCCCTCCACCGAGCGGGAGCTGGTCAACCATATGCTAAAAATGGACAAGGTCATAGATTTGATCATCCCCCGTGGTGGCGAGGAGTTCGTCAAGTTCATTATCGACAACGCCGTCATGCCCGTCATCGCCAGCGGAGCCGGCATCTGCCATACCTATGTGGATCGGGTGGCCGATATAGACAAGGCGGTGGCCATAGCCTATAATGCCAAGGTGCAACGTCCCACCGTCTGTAACGCCCTGGATGCGCTCCTGGTGCACGCTGAGATAGCGGAGCGGGCGTTGCGTCCCATCGCCAAGGAGTGGGCCAAGGCGGGCGTGGAGATGCACTGCGACGAGCGGTCGCTGGAGATACTGAAGGCCGTGGGCGATCCCTCCTTAAAGATACGCTCTGCTACCGCCGAGGACTGGGGTAAGGAGTTCCTGGCCCTGGTGGCAGCGATAAAGGTGGTGGATTCCCTGGACGAGGCGCTGGATCACATCGACCGCTACAGCTCCAAGCACTCGGACGCCATCGTAACCGATGACTATGCGGCGGCCATGCGCTTCCTGGCGGAGGTGGACTCAGCGGTGGTCTATGCCAACGCCAGCACTCGTTTCACCGACGGCGGTCAGTTTGGCCTGGGGGGAGAGGTGGGAATCAGCACCCAGAAGCTCCACGCCCGAGGCCCGCTGGGGCTTAGAGAGTTAACCACCTATAAGTGGACGGTAATGGGTAACGGGCAAGTTCGCCCCTAAAGGAAAGGAGATTATCATGGCAGACTACAATTTCGAACGGGATTGTCGCACGCCCTACTCGGAGGCCTATTATATTGAAGGCGCGGGTGACGAACGCCTGGGGCGGGTGGATATTCACTTCACCCCTACGGTGGTCTACGCCACCCTCAACGTGAACGAGGGCGTCAGTCAAGAGGAGATCCAGAACCTCATTGAGGTCATCGACGAACAGTTGGTGATGTCGGCGGATGTCCTCCGTGACGACTTCGTGGTCTCCGTATATCAGGGCCGCGAGGTGGGTGTTTTCAGCGATGAGGACCTGGAGGAGGAAGAGGAGGAGACAACCTAATAGCTCTGAAAGAGCTTACCCCATTCTGACTCTAGCGCCCTTGCTACCCGCCTCTTACCGATGAAGGGATACCAGAGGATATTGTGGTATATGTTGGAGGCGAAGTAGCTCCAAGGACTGATGGGGCTCCTCAGCAGGATATTCTCGAAAGGCTTGAGGGGCCCCCAGTAGATGAGCTTCTGGCCGCGGCTGGCGAAGGTATTCTTATTCACCTCGAAGTGCCAGTTGACCCCGGAAATGTCCTCGCCCACCACCTCGATCTGCGCGGGGTCGCCGCAGCCCAGTCCCCTCTCATGGGCCAGCCGAATGAACTTCAGGGATAGAGGGTCTATGCCCATCATCTTGGCGGCGACGGCGTCGATAGCCACCTGGTCGCCGCTGGCCAGGATCACGTTCTTGACATGCGGCGTCATCGCCCGGGGGCCTGGCCCATCACCGGCAAAGGTGCCGTCCATCACCGCGAAGATGCCGGGGTGGATCTCCTTCTGGATGGTGAGCAGATCCACCAGCGTCTCATGGATGACCGAATGCGTCCAGTGGCGGTTCAGGTTGAGCAGCCCCCCGAAGGCGTTCTTCATAGCGCCGGTCATGGTGGTGAAGACGTGGGTCTTCACCGTCGGCAGATGGACGATGTTCTTGTCCAGGAAGAGATCGGGTATGGTGATGCCCTTGGGATACACCTTATCCAATACCAGCATCTCGTGCTGAGGTTTGTAGGGGATCCACTGCACGGGAGGCTCCCCCAAGAAAACGCCGGTTAGCCCGTACTTTTGTATTACCACATCGTGTTTATTAGCCCTCTCTCCCTCGTGGGGATCTACCACCACCGTGCCATTGACAGCCGGGATAAGGCGCTGGAAGCCACCACCGAGGAGGGCTTTGGTCACACCTTCCAACTGCCAGGGGGTGGTGGAGCAGGCCGGGTAGAAATGCTGCCAGGAGATATTGGTCTTGAGCAGGGTATCAACGCCCGGGGCCAAGTGCTTGCCATACTCAGCCAGTTGCATCAGGCGCGGGATGTCCTCCAGCACCGTCTGAGGCGTAGTATAAAGGACTGCGACTTTCGATCTATTCATGGTTTTGGGGTCTGTTAGCTCCCCTCATTCTTGCGTCGGACTACCGAGCTTACAGCTTCTTCAATATCTGTGGCTGTCAACCCACGCAGCTTCAGCAGCTCCTCGGCCTTCCCCGATTTAGTATAAGTATCCTTGATAGCAATAAAATACATGGGCACAGGGTAATGCTCTGCCACTACTTGAGCCACAGCGCCCCCCAGCCCACCCTGTTGCAGGTGCTCCTCTGCCGTCACTAAAGCGCCTGTCTCTCTCGCCGCCTTCACGATAGCCTCGCTATCGATGGGCTTAAGGGTGGACATGTTAAGGACGCGACAGTGGATTCCTTCCTTTTCCAGCGCCGCGGCCGCCTCGAGGGCAGCAGCCACCATGATGCCGATAGCGATAATGGTGGCGTCCTCACCCTCCCTCATCGTAACTGCCTTGCCCAACACGAAACGATAGTCTTCACTATTGACAATGGGCGTCCGGGGGCGAGTCAGCCTTATGTAGAAGGGGCCTGGCGTTCCCGCCGCCACCTCTATCGCACGGGCAGCCTCGATGGCGTCGGCAGGCACAACGACAACGAAGCCGGGAAGAGAGCAAGCCAAGGACAGATCCTCAATGGCGTGGTGGGAAGCTCCATCCTCACCTACACTGATCCCCCCGTGGGTCGCCACTATCTTCACATTGAGGTGCGGTTGGGCGATGCTCACCCGAATCTGGTCGAAGCAGCGGCCGGTGGCAAAGACGGCGAAGGTGCTGGCAAAAGGCGTCTTCCCTGAGGCAGCTAGCCCAGCGGCAATGCCCATCATGTTTTGTTCCGCTACGCCGCAATCGAAGAAGCGCTCCGGGAACTCCTGGGCGAATATCTGGGTCATCGTCGATTTGGAGAGGTCGGCGTCCAGCACCACAATATCGGGATTCCTCCTCCCCAACTCGATGAGGGTCTTGCCGTAAGCTTCTCTTATAGATGCCTCTGAAACCATCGGTATTATCTGTCTTAGGAGTTTAGATAGAACTAGGCTCTTGGCGGCCCTACTCCAATTCCTCCAACGCTTTTTTCATTTCGTCCATGGTGGGCGCTTTGCCATGAAAATCGGGATTATTCTCCATGAAGCTGACGCCTTTGCCTTTGACGGTACAGGCGATGATGGCGGTGGGCTTTCCTTTCACCAGCTTTGCCTTTTCCAAAGCATCAATAATGGCGGGTAGATCGTGGCCATCCACCTCAAAGGTATGCCAGCCAAAAGAGCGCCATTTTTCTGCCAGTGGCTCTAAATTCATAATATCCTGAGTCCAACCATCTAGCTGAATGCAATTGTGGTCAACTATGGCCACCAAGTTGTCCAACTTGAAATGGGCCGCCGCCATCGCCGCCTCCCAAACCTGTCCTTCGTCACACTCACCATCCCCCAAAAGGACATATACCCTGTAGGGACGAAGGTCGAGGCGTCCAGCCAGAGCTACACCGATGCCAAAGGAGAGCCCTTGTCCTAACGCCCCCGACGACATCTCTACGCCCGGGGTAGTGGTCATATCGGTATGGCCCTGCAAGCGACTGCCCAGCTTTCTAAGGGTGGAAAGCTCCTCCACCGGGAAGTAGCCGCTTTCGGCCAGGGCAGAATAGAGGACAGGGGCAGCGTGACCCTTACTGAGGATAAAACGGTCGCGCCGTGCCCATTTAGGGTCGGCGGGGTCATGGCACATCTCTTTGAAATAGAGGACGGTGACGATCTCCGCGGCCGAGAGAGAGCCCCCTGGGTGGCCGCTGCCCGCCGTGGCGATCATGGTAACGATATGCCGCCGCAATCGCTTTGCCAACTCCCCCATCTCGGCCACCGAAAGGGTTGGGCCCTTCCGCTCCGTGGACAAAGAAGCCTCGGTGGAAACCCTAAGCGCCGAGGCTGATACATCGATGGCTTTTGTTGTCAAATCCGGGTCGGGAGTCACTTGACCTCCTAAGCCAGTCCATTATACGCTATCCTTGTCCACAAGTCCACTCTTTTCTGACTTTCAATCAACTAGGCCCTCACCATCTTCCTGATTTTACGACCTACAAAATAACCGTTGCCAAGCCATAGTAAGGTGCACTTGTGACCCACATGGACCGAACTATGAACCATGACCGTTGCAGGCCTAGGTAGGGTTGACATTATGTCTTTGTCTAGTTATCATAGTGCAAGATAGCCCGGTGGCCCGTTGGAGGAGGCATGGCCGTGAAGTGGGCCTAATTCTGCTATTAAGGGATTGGGTGAGTCTAGCTTATGACGCAGCTTCCGTTTCGGGCGCGAATCTTTATATTGGGCGTGGGTTTTGTAAGCCTCGCTGCATTGGCAGCTTACAGCCGCTCTTTCAGCTTGCCTCCGACACTGACACAAAGACTTATTATAGTCCTATTGGCCCTTACTGCTGTCCTGGCTGACGTCTTCCACGTTCACCTCCACTACCGCATCGAAACGACCATGTCCACCGCCGGAAACTTCGCCGTCATGTTGATTTTCGGCCCCGCCATCGCCTGTTGGATCGCCCTCGCAGGGAGCGTCATGGCCGATCTCACTCAAAAAAAGGCCTGGTATAAAATAATTTTCAATGCGGCTAACTTTGTCTTGTGCATCGGCCTAGGGGGGTTCTTATACAGCCTAATCAATGATGGAAATACTGTTCCTCTTAGCTCCATCAGAAACGCCCTTGCTATCCTGGTCGCGGGCATCGTATATCTGGCCCTCAATGCCGGGTTAGTATGCACAGTGGTGGGCCTCGCCGAAGGACATCGCCCCCTAGAGGTTTATCGAGCCAATTTGCGGGGTGTTAGCTTCCAATTGATCACCTTGATACCGCTGGGGACATTGATAACCATTGTCTATGCCAGCAATCCCTGGGGCCTGATCTTGCTATTCTTCCCCATACTGCTCGTACACTACTCCTTTGAACATTACCAGAGGCTTCGTACTGAGTCTATGCACACCATCGAGCTACTGGCCGAGGCTATTGATAAGCGAGACCACTATACCTTTCAGCATTCCCAAAAGGTGGCGGAATATTCGGAAAAGATCGCCCGCACGCTGGGATTGGATCTTAATGACATCGAGGCCGTTATTTCAGCAGCCCGCATCCACGATTTGGGCAAGGTCGGCGTTAACACCAGCATTTTGTTGAAGCCCACGGGGCTGAAAGACGACGAGTGGAGAAAAATACAGGAACATCCAACGGCCGGCGCTGAGATTATCAGCGGCCTCTCCCTGTACGACGAGGTAAAGGATTTGGTAGCTCATCATCAGGAGCGCTACGATGGCAATGGTTACCCCACTGGACTGAAGGGTGAAAAAATCCCCCTGGGAGCTCGCATCCTGGCGGTGGCCGACGCCTTCGATGCCATGACCAGTGATCGTCCTTATAGGCGGGCGATGTCCTACGAAAAAGCCGTGGCTGAACTGGAGGCAGGCAAGGGCACTCAGTTCGACGCAAAAATCGTTGAGGCCTTCCTGGCTGCTATGGAAGAGGAAAGACAGCAAGCTAGGGTAGCCAAACCTGACTTACTCGCCAGACCGCAGGGAGACCTGAGCTGAGCCTCTTTTATCTCTTCTTCATTATTTGTGGTATAGTTCTAGGGCTCCTCTTCCACGGTAGCTTCACCAAACTGGTGGAGAAACCCTGGCGCTATAGTTGGCTCATCCCCATAGCTTTCGTACTTCAGATAGTCATTTTTACCCCCTGGTTCTATTCCCTCAAGTGTGGCGATTGTTATACTCCGCCCCTCTACATCCTATCTGACATGCTGCTCCTGGCAGCAGTGGTCTTCAATTTCTCCTTGGGCGGCATTAAGGTATTGGGATTGGGGTTATTGCTTAATCTGAGCGTAATTGCGGCCAATGGCGGATACATGCCGGTCCCTGTTGATGTAGTAGAGGAGGCAGGATTGATGAAGGCAGCAAATGCGCTTAAAGATGTGGGCCACTACGCCAATTGGACGGCACTTAACGAGGGCACACGGCTGTCCTTCTTTAGTGACGTCCTTGCTCTGCCTTTCAGGATGCCCGGAGGACGACTTATCTTCAGCGCCGGCGATGTGTTCATCGGGTACGGGGTGCTGGGGTTGGTGTGGAGTGGAATGATAGGTAAGGATAGGCAAGAGTGATAATAGACTTTCACACTCATATCGTCCCACCCGCCATAAAGGATAGGCGCACTGAATACTTGGGTCGAGACCGTTTATTCGATGGCCTTTACGCAAACCCCAAGGCTAGATTGGCCACCGCCGAAGATGTGATAGCCAGCATGGAGCGCGCAAGGGTGGACATCTCCGTAGTCCTCAATATCGGCTGGACCACTCACGAGCTTTGTGTCAAAACCAACGACCATATCATCGAGGCCGTAGCTCGTTATCCTGACCGATTGGTGGGCTTCTGTGCTGTGCAACCACAGGCGGGGGAGGCAGCGGTGGCCGAGCTGGAACGTTGTGCCAAGGCAGGGCTAAAGGGCGTCGGTGAGTTGAGGCCCGACACGCAAGGGTTTAACCTTGCAGATAAAGAGGCGATGCGGCCTCTGGTTGAGGCGATGATGGAATACCAGATGGTCTTCCTCACCCACGCCTCGGAGCCAGTGGGTCACTCCTATCCCGGCAAGGGTATTATAACTCCGGATATTCTCTACCGATTCGTCTCCAACTTTCCCCAACTCACCATCGTGCTCGCCCACTGGGGAGGCGGCCTTCCCTTTTATGCCCTGATGCCGGAAGTGGCGGAGGCTTTGGGCAATGTCTATTTCGATACCGCTGCTTCCCCCTTTCTCTATCGTGATGCCATCTTCAAACATGTTATTGAAATCGCTGGGCCCGATAAGATCCTGTTTGGGACCGATTACCCTCTCATCAGGCAGGGCAGGCTCCTGAAATCCGTGCGCTCTCTCGACCTGCCGGAGGAAATCAAGGACATGATCCTGGGTGGCAATGCCCAGAGGATTTTGAATCTCCCGTGAGCTGACTAGAATGGAGCAGATTCGCACTTTCATCGCCATCGAGCTTCCCGATGATGTCAAGGCTGCCCTCATCCGTTTGCAGAGCAGCCTTAAATCGGAGCGCCAACCTTTCATGAGATGGGTCCATGTGGAGGGGATTCATCTCACTCTGAAGTTCCTGGGTAACGTCGCCGCCGAGAGGGTGCCTGAAATAAGGGAGGCCATGGCCAAAGCCTGCCGAGGCATCGTGCCCTTCCACCTGGAGCTAAACGGCTTGGGCGTGTTCCCCAACCTTCGCTCGCCGCGAGTGGTGTGGGTAGGTCTGATAGGAGAGGTGGGAAAACTGGCTGCCCTGCAGGCGAGCATTGAACAGGCCCTGAACCCCTTGGGTTTCCCTGCTGAAAACCGTCCCTTTACTGCCCATTTGACCTTGGGACGCCTGCGCGAGGGCACCACCAGGGAGGAACGGCTAAGGTTTGGGGAGCTGGTCGCCTCCACGCGGTCGGAGGGCATGCCCAGCTTCGAGGTGGACACCGTTAGCCTCATGAGGAGCCAACTGCGCCCTTCAGGCGCAGTTTACAGTCGCTTGGAGTACATAGCTCTCGAGAGGCTAGTTGAATGAGTATGCTTGGCGGTATAACCATCGGAAAGGCGGCCAGGCGCAGTTCGAGGCCCTACTTCTTGGGACGCTTGCGAGGCTTTAGCGGCTTGGGCTTCACTACCTTCTCCAGGTTGCGAAGAAACTCCTGCTTCGTCGGTGTCGGAGTCTCTTCGCCCTGTGGGGTTTTCTGTTTCAGTTTCTCTTCGTCCCTAGCCTTCTATTGAGGAAAGTACAACACATGCATCCTCTCGATGGCCCTCGTTTCAAGGTCTGGGGAGCGCAAATCAATCTGCAAGACCTCGTCGCCGAGGAGAACGCCTTTCGGGAGAAGACCAAATACGAGATCGTCAGAGCAGAATCCAATCTCAAGACGGGAAAAGATGCGCTGCGCATTCGCATAAATGCCGAACCTACTGAAGCCTGGGGAGTCAGGATCGGCGAGATTGCCCACGATCTCCGCTCTGCGCTCGACGGTCTCATCTGGCAATTGTCCCTCTTGACCACGAAAACACCGGCAAGGAATACCCAATTCCCGATCTTCCTTCGGGGACGAACTCAATTGAGACGACCAAGTAGGCCAGGGTCAGGACGGGGCCAACTGCTTCCGCATTTCGAGACTGATGGCAGGCGCATGATCAGCAATCTTCGCCCTGAACATCAAGCAGTTATTGAGAGGTTGCAGCCATACAAGCGAGGGAACGGTGGTCCACGAAACCCGCTTTGGCTTCTGAGTGAGATGAATAACGCTGACAAGCATAGGTTGCTTCAAGTCGTTGGACTCACTCCTACCGCCATCAGTTGGATGATTCCACGCTTCGTTGAGGACGGCGAACCTCCCGCCGTTTCCCTCAACAGTAGGAAGGTATTGAAGGATGGCGCAAAAGTTGGGATGGCTGCCCATGATGTGGATGTGGAGTTTATACTCTTGCCGTCGGTATCCTTCTCGGAGGGATGTGCTACGGTAAAGAACCTCCCAGTCGTGAGCACTCTTGGGTATATTGCCAAACATGTTTCCGAAATTATCGAGCGTTTCGGGCCGGAGTTTCCTTAATACTCCTTTCGGGTGCTCAAATGGATTGCGCTGCTTCCCAAACGTACCCGTTGTAGCACTCCCTTATGCAGTGATGGTATAGTTGCGGTTGCCAAAATATCAGGTAAGGTGGCCTTGGTGACCGTAGCGGGGCGTGGACTGGGTCGGGGTTATGCCCTGCGCCTGGCCAGATTGGGCGACGAGGCGGTAATCAACGGCCTGTCACTCCATAGCCTAGCCTCCAAAGCTTGACTTTTGGCTCTACCTTTGCTAAGGTGAAGGAGGTTTAGCACTAGAAGCTAAAGGTGGAGGGGAGGTTTCCATGAATACACAAGAGCAATCCCAAGCTGGGGAGGAAACGAAACTAGAGCAAACCGGAGTACGATCCATCACCGCCCAAAAGGTGGAGATGCAGCGATCAGGGGCCCAAAGGATCGTCGCCGAGGTGGTGAACATCACCCAAGGTGGTGCTGGTGCCATTCGCGGAAGAGAGGTTACCATTCGAGAGGGTGGTGCCGGGGTGATAATGGCAGAGCAGGTAACAGCGACTAATTCCAGAGCCATGATCGTTCTAGCTCGAACGGTTAAGGGCGACATGAAGACGCTAGTAGATGCGAGAGCAGCGCTGGCCTGTGGGATGGGTTTCGGCGCAGGTTGCGCATTGATGAGCTTGTTTCTCAAGAAACTTCGAAGAACAAAATGAATGGATTGGGAAAATGCAACAAGTAGAGCTGATTGCAGCTAACAGAAATGTATTAGGGAAAAAGGTCAGGTTTCTACGCCGGCAGGGCCTAACGCCCGCCAATCTTTACGGACACAATATCCCGTCAATGGCTCTTCAGGTGGATACGTCTCTCCTTGAAGACATCCTGGCCCGGGCGGGAAGGCACAGCCTTATCCCTCTACGGATTGATGACAACAGTCCAAGGACGGTGGTCATCCACAACACACAGAGAGATACCTTAAGTGATAAGCTCCTGCACGTGGACTTCTACGAAGTCAAGGCCACCGAGAAGATGAAGGCGGAAATACCACTGATACTGATGGGTGAAGCGCCAGCAACGAAGATAAGGGGGGTAGCACTGTATCAGAGCCTAAGCGAGCTGCCAGTGGAATGCCTCCCCAAAGATTTGCCCGCGGCCATTGAGGTAGACCTCTCACAACTGGTGGAAGCGGAGCAAGCTATCCACGTCAAGGACCTACCCCTTGGTTCAGGCATCGAGGCTCTTATCGACCCCGAAGAGATAGTGGTAAGAGTGGTGCAGACTCACGAAGAGATAGCAGAGGGTGCTGAGGAGACAGGCACCACTCAATAGTAGCTTAGCTAAAATCTAAAAAGGAGTGAGCCTATCGACTCACTCCTTTTTCGTCTTGCAGGCAAAGAGCAGCTAATCGCGGCGGCTCAAACCCAAGGCGATAGAGACAAAGTACAAGAGGTTGGCCACCGCCTGAAGGAGGGCTGCTACATAGGTTAAAGCGGCCGCCGAAAGAACGGCACCGACAGCTCTGTTCTCCTCCAGCGTGACCAAGCCGGTATTCTGCAGCATCGCCCGAGCGCGGCTACTAGCATCCCACTCCACAGGCAAGGTAACCAAGGTAAAAACCACTGCCCCGCTGAAAAGCAGGACCCCCAGCCACACCAAACCCACCACCTGCGTAAAGAGGCCGAGGATGAAGAAGATGTAGCCCAAATAGGAGCCAACACTGGCTACGGGAACCAACCCTCCTCGAATCCTCATGGGGATATAGCCAACCTGGTCCTGGACCGCATGGCCCACCTCGTGGGCTACGATGCCTAGAGCCGCCACCGAGGGGCTACTATGAACCCCCTCCGAAAGCCGCAGCACCTTCTTGCGGGGATCGTAATGATCACTCAAGCGCCCCCCGGTCCGCTCGACGCCAACTTGGGGCAAACCACTGACGCGCAGGAGAATCTGCGCCGCCTGAGCCCCGGTTATGCCCTGCGTGTTGGCCACCTTGGAGTACTTATTATAGGCGCTGGACACCTTGAACTGCGCGTACAGCATCACCAGTAAGGCAGGCAAGGCGAACAGAAACCACATTGGGTCAAAGTAAAACATGCTCTCTCAACTCCCCTTCACAAACACATTCAACCTATCAAGTATAGCATATGGCATACTTAGAGGCAATCTAACTGGGGAGTACTGCCCCGATAAAGCCTCGCTGGCCCCGCACAAACTCGGCGGCGGTCATGGCCCGCTTCCCCTCCATCTGAAGTCGAAGTAACCCTAGCACACCATCCCCCGTGTATACGCCAACGACGAAACCCTTGCCCTCTAGAGACACGACCCTCCCCGGCTCTCCCTTGCCTGGCGCGGGGCGAGCTTCCAAAATCTTGAGAATCTTACCCTGCCAGCGAGTGTAGCAGCCCGGCCAGGGCTGGAAGGCGCGCACTCGCCGCCAAATCTCCCCGCCCGGAAGCTGCCAGTCTATCTCCCCCTCCTCCTTGGCGACAGGCTGGCTATAGGTGGCCTTGGTCTCATCCTGGGGCTGTGGTACAAGCTGGCGATTCAGCCAGAGATCGAGGGTCTCTATGAGTAGCTCCGCACCCACCTGCGCCAGCTTTGTGGCCAGCGTTCCCGTCGTGTCCTCCGGTTCAATGGCTACTCGACGTTGAGCCAGGATAAGGCCGCTGTCCATGCCCGCGTCTAATAGCATGATGGTCACGCCAGTGTATTCATCCCCGGCCAGGATGGCCGAGGCGATGGGCGAGGCCCCCCGATGGCGGGGGAGGAGAGAGGGATGGACGTTGAGGCAGCCAAAGGGTGGGATGTCCAGCACTTTCTGGGGTAAGATTTGGCCGAAGGCGGCTACTACGATGACATCGGGACGCAGGCTCGCCAGTTGCTCCACCTGGGACGGTGTCCTAAGTCTAGGTGGCTGGAGCACGGTCAGCCCATGCTCCAACGCTACTTGCTTCACAGGCGAGGGGGTGAGCTGACGCCCTCTACCGGAGGGCATATCGGGCTGGGTATACACAGCCACCACCTCGTGCTCGCTCTGGAGCAACCGCTCCAGGGTAGGAACGGCGAAGGTGGGTGTGCCCATGAATACGATGCGCATGTCTACTCGCTTGTTGCACTGCGTAAGATCGCAGCTAGCGCCCATGCTGAAAGTGCTGTGGTCTCGGTATTAGTGTCACAACCAGGCACAGGTTCGCCAAAAGAGGAATAGTGGGTTCTAGTCCCACCAAAGCGCGCTGAAGAAGAATCAGCTTCTTGTAGAGACAGGATCGTGTCCAGTATCTCTCGCCGCTCATCTAGTTTAACGCCGAGTTTGTCGGCAGCTATGAGATATAGTGCCAGTTTGTAGGTCTCGTATTTGCCTTCCTCACGATAGATCTGGTCAACTATTCCCACACCATCGTACATTTTTCGTACCTTGTCAAAAAGTTGTCTAGCTTGCTTGGTTTTGCCACCGTTTTGTGCATTCATGGCTGCCTCAAGGATGCGGTCAGCATACTTCTGCCAGTCTATCTTAATACTTGGGTCAGCAATAGTGGTCTGCACCTTTTTGCCTTGTTGGATAGTCAGGAGGTGCGGCACATCGCCCAGGGTAAACAAGTCTTGCGGGACGGCTTCACCAGCCAGAATATGATAGCGTCTCAGAGGCTCGAACTCATATCGAACGATAGCTGCGGCGATAGCCATGGCAACATCGGGCTCCAAGTCCCGTAGGGTCAAGAAAGCAAGGTAGTTGTCCGTGTAAAGCCAGTATGTGTTTGGCGCAACCTGTGGGGCTTCTCTGAGAAGGCCCAGTTGAGGATCCTGACTTGCCGAGAGATATTCCATCATTCCCACCAAAGCTGTCTGTTCAGATAGTCCTACCTCCAATACGTCTGAGGCCTTCGATATTCCTTGCATGGGGACCGGACCGGGGTGAATATCGGCATTGCACAGACCACCAGTCATGAACGTCAAGATAAGCAGCATAGAGACCTTGTCCGGCAGCAAAGGTGTGTGTAATAGCCACCAAAAGCCCTTGCCCAGCGCCACTGTCGTCAGGATTGTTAACACAATTCCTGTCGCTCCCAAGACGAACACGAACGGACTAGCCATCAAGAATATGGCCAAGGCGGCAAGCCCTTCAGCGCCCCCATCACCGACCGGAGGACCGAAGATGTACAATATGAGAAAGGTTGCCAACAACCCCAACGGAAAGCTGAGGCCGATGAAGATGAGTCCCCCGACGAATAATCGTTTCATCGTTTAGCCATCCCTCTGCGGCAATTTTACCACAACAGAGTGAAAAGGGCGATAAACGCCTTACCTTCTAAACAGGCTGTCGCTATCTCGCAGCCCGGCTCAAGAAGCATAGAGTCTACGCTCTGGCTTTAACGCCCATAAATTGCTAAAATGAGTAGACATGAGAGCTACAACCAGAAAGCTGACCCCAGAAGAGATCGAGGAGCGCAGGGACAGGAACTACCACCGGCAACCGGACTCGGCGCTGCGGAGCGAGGAGGCGGCTAAGGCGTTTATCGACGAGGTGGGCTTTTGTTTTCTCTTTCCCGTCAAAGGGGTGGAGCTGCCCAATCTGTGGGATGCCATCAATGGCGGCCAGCGGCCAGTGCCTTACCACCACGATGACTACGCCCTGGGCTTAACCTGGCGATGGAAGGATAGCCTACCTGCCGGAAAGCAGGCGTTCTATGCTAAGTTCCTGCGCCAGAAGCCTACCCTTACCTCCCTCTCCATGCTTCCTTACTTCTACTCCATTTCCGACAACTATGGTGAGCTGGATGATTATTTGGATAGCTACCGGGAAGGAAAGATGAGCGAGGAGGCTAAAAGCATCTACGAGGTGCTCATCGCCCGGGGAGCGACTTCCACCGGGGTGCTGCGTCGAGAGGCGGGATTAGGGGGCCAGCACAACGCTGGCCGTTTCGAGCGGGCAATTAGGGAATTGCAGACGGGGCTGAAGATCGCCAAGTGCGGTATATCCGATGCCAATCGCTGGAAATACTCCTACGTGTATGATATTCTCTTGCGTTGGTTGCCGGAACAGGTTAAGCTAGGGTTAAGCATCAGTGGCGCAGAAGCGATGCAGGCCATCATCACCCGGTACCTTAAGACAGTAGTGGTGAGCACACCGGAGAAGATAGCCTGGCTCTTCGAGTGGGGCCTGGATATAACGCAAAGGATTGTGGAATCGATGCTCGCTGAGGGCTCCCTTTCGGAAACGAAGATCGTGGGGCAAGAGGGAAGATGGATCGCCGTCCTTTGAGTGCCCGTGCCCTAAACTTAAACCTAAGATGGCTCACCCTCCTGCTCACCCTAGTAGTAGGCTTGGTGAGCTGCATGGCCGCACCTCTGCCCACCACACCCACTGTCAGGCCAAAAACAACGCCTACGGCGACACCAAAGCCAGCGCAGGCCACACCTACGCGGACCGCTGTCGCTTCTCCGACCCCCCTTGCGACGCCAACGGCTACTCCCTCCCCTGGTCCGACTCCTACTCCTACCGCCTCCATAGTTGTCAATACCCCTGCTCCGAATGACAGGATAAGTCGCACCGTTCACATATCAGGCGTGGCGAGGGTCTTCGAGGGGCAGGTGGTCTTCGCCATCAAGGACACCCAAGGTAAAGTGCTAGCCCAAGGGACTACTTTAGCTTCGGCGGGGGCACCCCAGTGGGGCATTTTCGCCGCTGATTTAGCTTTTGAACCTCCCGCCAATCAGCAATCGGGCACGTTGGAGGTGTTTACTAGGAGCCCTCGCGATGGAAGCGTGATAGACCTAGTGATTGTTCCAGTAGTTCTGTTGCCCAAATAAGGGCAATGAAAAGAGGAAGGACAAATGCATATCGGAATCGACGCCAGGCTGACCTACTACAGCCAAGGGGGAATCAGCCAGTACATAACCCAGTTGATCCGGGCTTTGCGCGAGATCGACCAAGAGGATAGATTTACCATCTTCCAAAACCGCCAGGGCCCAAGATTGTTCGAGGATCAACTGAATTTTTGGCAACGCCCTCTGTGGACGCCTTGCCATTTCCGACTAGAGCAATTGACACTTCCCTTAGAGCTGGCCTTGTCGGACCTTGACATCCTTCACAGCCCCGACTTCATCCCCCCCTTCCATCGCCGTTGCCGGACGGTGATAACCATCCACGACCTGGCGTTCCTGCGCTTTCCGAAGCTGTTGACGGAAGAAAGCGACCGCTACTACAGACAGATAAGGCGGGCGGTGGAAAGCGCCGACGGCATTATCGCCGTTTCCCAGAGCACACGGCGTGATCTAGCAGAGCTTCTGGGAGTGCCCGCCGCGCGGGTAGATGTCATCTATCACGCTGCCGATGAGCGCTTCCGGCCTCTTCAGGATGCCCAAGCGGCAAAGGAGTTCTGCCAGGAGCACGACCTCCCCGAAACGTTCATTCTGTGGGTGGGAATGGTGGAGCCGCGCAAGAATCTGGAGACCTTCCTCAAGGCCTTGGCTATTCTGCGGGATAGCGAGAAGGGATTACCTCATAAGCTAGTTGTGGCAGGAGCTAAGGGGTGGCTCTATGAAAGCACCCTCAACCTAGTGGATGAGCTCCACCTAACCAATGATGTAATTCTCTTTGGCCCCGCCTCGGTGGCAGACCTGCTTTTGCTCTACAACGCAGCCGAGCTTTTCGTCTTCCCCTCCCTCTATGAGGGCTTCGGGTTCCCTCCTTTGGAAGCCATGGCTTGTGGTACACCGGTGGTATCCTCTAGAACCTCGTCCCTTCCCGAGGTCTTGGGCGAGGCAGCCCTCTACTTCGACCCCTTAGACGCCGAGGCGTTGGCAGCGGCCATCCAGCGGGTGGCGGAGGACGCAGAACTGCGAAAGGAGCTTATACAGCGGGGCCTAGAGCAAGCAGCCAAATTCAACTGGAAGAAAACGGCGGAGCAGACATTGGCGGTCTATCGCAGGATTCATGGACAATGAGGCTCCTTTTTCTCACTCCCCAACTGCCTTACCCTCCCCACAAAGGGACAGCCCTGCGCAATTTCAATTTGATCAAAAACCTAGCCCCCCACCACGAGACCCACCTCCTCAGCTTCGTCGAGGAGGAAGGAAAGTTGCCAGAGGCTAGCCCCTTACACGAACTTTGCGCCAGCATTCAAACTGTCCTCGCTCCTAAACGCTCTTTGCGCCAGAGGCTGCGTGCTTTAGCCTTTTCCACCTTGCCCGACATCGCCTCCCGCTTGCCTTCAGCGCTTTTTGCAGACAAGCTCAAAGCCCTCTTGGAGAGGACACAGTTCGATGTCCTGCAAGTAGAGGGGCTGGAGATGGCTCAATATTATCTGGCAACATCCGCTAAGCTCCCTGTCATCGTCTTAGATGAGCACAACGCCGAATACCTTCTCCAGCGGCGCGCCTTCGAGGTGGACTCGCGCGCTCCTCGTCGCTGGCTCGGCGCATCCTACAGCCTCGTGCAGTGGCTGAAGCTCAAGAATTATGAGCGTAGGGCTTGTCGGAGGGCCAGCGCTGTCATCGCCGTCTCTGAGGCCGACCGCCGGGCACTGCTCCAGCTCGACCCGGGCCTCGACATCACGGTCGTTCCCAACGGGGTAGATACGGAGTATTTCCATTGCCGTCCTCTGGTGCAGGACAAAGACAGCACGGGTTCGCCAACCTTGGCCTTCACCGGCACCATGGACTTTCGGCCTAATGTGGATGCCATGACCTGGTTCTGCCACGAGGTCCTGCCCCCGATCCGTAGCCAACTACCGCAAATCCGCCTTCTCATTGTGGGGCAGAGTCCCGCGAAGGCAGTACGGGGGCTAGCCAGCCCCGCCGTCACCGTCACCGGCGCGGTGGAGGACATACGCCCCTATCTGGAGAAGGCGGCGGTGTACGTGGTCCCCATGCGCATGGGGGGTGGAGTACGTCTGAAGGTGCTGGAGGCCATGGCCGGCGGCATACCGGTGGTCAGCACGCGGGCAGGGGCAGAGGGAATCGCCGTCGATGATGGGGAGAATGTGCTTCTGGCCGACACGGCGGCGGAGTTTGCGGCGAAGGTGGTAGAGGTGCTAACGAATGTCAGCTTGGGCCGTCGTTTGGCAGCGCAAGGGCGGAAGTTGGCGGAAGCACATCACGATTGGCGCTTGATTACCCCCACGTTAGAGGAGCTTTATGCGCGGCTTAAGACAAAATGCGCCGCCTAACCCTGATGAGAAACAACCCACTGCTCCTCGCCATCTCCGTCTTCTTGATCGTCCTTATCGTTTATCTCCTCACCCTATCCGACCATTACTCGCCCGATAGCATGGCCTTTGCCCTCCTGGTTACTCGAAACGAGGTCGATCAGCCGCTCTTCTTTCAGGCCGAGCACTTATTCTATCCGGCAATAGGCTGGGTCTGGTATCAGCTATGGCAATTCTTCGGCTATGGTGAAGGGTCTCTGAGGCCGCTTCAAGTACTCAACGCCCTCTTTGGCGCTGGCGGAGCAGCCCTCTTCTTCCTGGCCCTTCGCCTCCTCTTGGGCAAAACTCGCAATGGCACTTTCACGAGCTTTGCCATTGCCCTCGGCTTGGCCTTCAGCTACGCTTATTGGTATCACAGCACCGGCGCCGAAGACCAGATCATCGCCAATGCTTTTGCCCTCGCCTCTTTTTTTGTACTAGCGGTCATGTGGGGACAAAGAAAAAGCACGCCATATTTGGCTTTGGCCCTGGGCACGACCAGTGGCCTGGCCATCCTGTTTCACGCCACCCATGTTCTCTTTATACCTGCCTTGCTTTATGGCCTGTGGCACGGTCGTTCCCACTGGAGAGATGTGCTCCGTTGGGCGATACCGCTCGTCCTCTCGGTGGGCATCTCCTACCTCTTGGTGGGCTCCCTGGCCCATAACCTCCGCTCCGTGGAAGATTATCGCCACTGGGCGCTATCCGCCCCCTCAAAGGGCGTTTGGGGGCAGTTACAACTGCTGAACTTGTGGCAAGGGACAAAGGCCCTGGCAGGCTCGGTGATCTACTTGGAGGGCGGACCGAATTTCCGCTCCCTTATCAGTGGAACGCTGGACTGGCGCAACATCTTGAGCGTTGCTTTCTTTGTCGCTATTGTCGCAGGGATCATCGGCTCCCTGGCCTACTCCCTTCGCTATCGGCGGCAGTTGGTTCACCCATCTCTGCTCCCGCTAGGCATCATTTGGGCAGCGCCTTACGCCCTATTCAATCTCTACTGGGCGCCGGAGGATGTACAGTTCTGGAGCACCATCCTGCCTCCCCTGGCCCTGGTTTTGTCCATGGTTTTGCTGCATTTAGGCAACCGTTTTGACCCCTTCGAGAGTGCCGTTAAAGGGTTATGCGTTTTCGGTGTGACTGCCCTATTTGCCTTCAATTTAGCCTCGGCTATGATACCCAACGCCGACCTCTCCACGAATGAGGGCTACGCCAAGGCTATGTGCCTTAAAGACCAGACTGAACCCAGCGATCTCATCATCACCCCCGGCTGGGACTGGGCAGGCAGCTATGGGCCCTATTTTGCGCAGCGCGATGTGCTGAGCATCGTGGATAGCTACCTCCTCTCCGCTGAGAGAGATAAGGCAAAGCTCCTTCAACTTGTCGAAGAGCATATTGCCCAGATTGAAGCTCAAGGAGGAAGGGTCTACGTCGTCCGGCTATACGATCTTGATGAAAATGACCGCGCCTGGCTCTGGCGCACCGCCGGCCTTAGTCAGGAGGATTTCCCCTTCCAGCGAAGAACGGAGTATTATTGCCTGGATGAGCCAATCTGGGAAATCCTCCCCTGAGTTTACACGGGCAAAGAAGTAGTCTACAATCAAGTCTGCATTGAACGATGATGGATTATCTTTCCCGTTGGCGTAAATGGCTGCTTGCCCTCTTGATCCCAATAACCCTATTGGTTGCCTTGCTCCTGTTCAGGCAACGTATTTCCCTCCGGCTTGAAGATTGGACAGGCGAAACCGAGCTACGGCAGCAGATAGAAGGTCTCTACCTTCGTTTTCGGCAACGCAAGATAAATACTCAGGATATGATTCCTATCGCCTACGCCGGCGTCAACCCCTACGGGGCCAACACCTTCTTTGAGCAGGAGGTGGAAGAATGGAAGCTGCGCCAGAGCATGGAGATGCTCCGCGACGCCGGTGTGCGCTGGATTCGCCAGGAGATGCCCTGGGATAGAATCGAAATCCCTCAAAAAGGGCAGTACATAAATCCCTATGGTAGCAGTTGGGAGCATTATGATCGCTTCATCGACCTCGCTAACGAATACGGCCTGAACATCATCGCCCGTCTGGACCTACCTCCCTCCTGGGCGAAAACGGATAATTCCGTCCCGCGCAGCCCGCCGGATAACCTGGAGGACTACGGCGATTTCGTCTATAGCTTTGTCAAAAGATACAAGGGCAAGATAAAGTACTATCAAATCTGGAACGAGCCCAACCTGTATGGCGAGTGGGGGTCGCCTCCCGATGCCGCGAAATACGTGGAACTGTTGAAGATCGGCTATCGGCGGGCCAAGGAAGCCGACCCCGAGGTGGTTATCCTATCCGCTCCCTTATCTCCCACCCTGGGCACACCCGATGGCTTGAACGAAAGCGACATCGTCTATTTGCAGAAGATGTACGACGCCGGGGCCAAGGACTACTTCGATATTCTGTCGGCGCAGGGTCACGGGCTTTGGACGGGGCCCGGTGATAGGCGCACCGAGGAGAGCCAAACCAACCTCTCGCGTCTGCTCCTCCTGCGCGAGGTCATGGTACGCAATGGCGATGCCAACAAAGCCGTCTGGGTTTCAGAATTGGGTTGGGATGCACCACCTCCGGATTTCCCCGGCCCCGCTACCCATGGGCGCGTTACTGAGGAGCGGCAGGCTCGCTATACAGTGGCAGCGTATGAGCGAGCCCAACAAGAATGGCCCTGGGTGGGGGTCAGCTTCTACTGGTACTTCCGCCGAGTATCCGATGAGAGTCGCAAAGAGGTCGATTTCTATTATCGCCTGGTGGACCCCGATTTTACCCCTCGTCCTGTGTATTATGCCTATAAAGAGTTGACCACCTTACCCCTTCTGGTTCACCGCGGCTACCATCAAGAGGATCACTGGGCGCTGAGCTACGAAGGGAGCT
>Ga0299912_10001333_pt1 | contig 19930 bp, 11 predicted proteins | sample RVTome_2_FD_207667 | JGI IMG/M metagenome (GOLD analysis project Ga0299912, IMG submission 207667) | Soil microbial communities from uranium-contaminated site in the Upper Colorado River Basin, Wyoming, United States - RVT95D214 (version 2) ... | reverse complement strand
TAATGAAACACGTATTTAGAGCGCACGGCTTTATTCGTAACACGCTGCTGGCCATATTGGCCGGCCTTGCCATGCATGGGTGTGGCGGGGGGGGCGGAAGTTCAACGCCGCCGAATGCCGACCCGACTGGGTATTACAGCAATGACGGCACTGCCCTGGTAAAGCAGGCAGATAACACCACCGATCTGAGCATCACGGACATGCAAGCGTTAGTCCACGACAACCGCATCATGATGATGAGCTCGACAGAAGCGTTGTTGTATGACATCGCGATCACAAGTATCAGCGGAAACAGTTTCAGCGGTACGGCGGCGATCTTCATCGACGGGCAGAACTCGGGGGCGGCTACAGTGAGTGGCGCGATCACGCAAGGATCCTCGATCACCGGCACGCTAACCGGGGTCGGGGCAGGTAATGGCACGTTCAGTCTGATCTATGCCACGAGCAATAACGAAGTGGCGGAGTTGCCGCGGCTGGAGGGTTCGGATTGGACTAGTCCTGTTGGCGGTAGCCTAACGGACATTTTGATGATTGCCGACGACGCAGGAAATGTTTCAAATTTATCAGTGGTATCGTCAGGTGTATTCAGTAGCTGTGGAGTTACTGCTGAGTTGCTAACGATCCCGAATACCAATATGTACACCATGAATTTATTTGGTGTATTTTTTTGTGCAGATGCGGATGTGGATGCTTGGTATACCGGACTAGCTACAACACGCAGCCAAACAACAGAGGATGACAGGCTGGTGTTGATGTTCGTGCATGCCGATAAAACGTTCGCGTTTTATGGTGAACTTGAGTGATGGTGCAAGGGCACATCATGGTGATGATACAGCCAATAGGTCGCTGACTTCCCAAGGCGGCACTTCGTGCTTGATATTACACGAATCCTGTCCGCGCCCATGTCATATTCAATTTCGGTATGTTTCAAGGGTTGGCAATTATGAATTCAAAGCCAGAATCCATGTTTACGCGCCGCAGAGTATCTGCCGCCGTGATGAGTGCACTACTCACTGGTCAGAGCCTGGCTGGCCCCCTAGGTGGGCAGGTGGTGGGCGGCAGCGGCAGCATCAGCCAGACCGGCGCGACGACCACGATCAACCAGTCCACGCAAAACATGGCGATCAATTGGCAGAGTTACAACGTCAATGTCGACGAGCGCGTGCAGTACATTCAGCCGAACAGCTCCTCCATTTCCCTTAACCGCATCCTGAGCAATAACGGCTCCACCATAGCCGGGCGTATCGATGGCAACGGCCAGGTCATCCTGGTCAATCCCAACGGCGTCTTCTTTACCCCCACCTCCGTGGTCAATGTCGGCGGCATCATCGCCTCCGGTCTCGACATCGCCCCGTCCGACTTCATGAACGGCAACTACATCTTCAATGAAGTGCTGGGCACCGAAGGCAAAGTTATCAACAGCGGCACCATCAATGCTTCCTTGGGCGGCAATGTCGCCCTCATCGGCAAGCAGGTACAGAACGATGGTTTGATCGTTGCCAACCTCGGGACGGTCAATCTCGCGGCAGGCAAACAGGCGGTGTTGACCTTCGACAACGGCGGCCTGCTGGGTGTACGGGTCAGCAAGGATATCCTGCAGGACGAACTGGGTGTCGATCCGGCAGTGATGAACAGCGGCGAGATACACGCCGAAGGTGGGCGGGTACTTCTGACCGCCAGCGCCAGCCAGGACGTGTTTTCCCAGGCGGTCAATACCGCGGGTCTGGATCGAGCCACCAGCGTCGTCGTCCATGAAGACGGCAGTTTTACCCTGGGTGACGGGGCGGACGTGGTCAACAGCGGGCGCATCGATACCTCTACCGCCTCAAGCGACCAAGGCGTGGGCCGTATCGTCCTGCTCGGAGAGAACGTCACCAGCAGTGGTGAATTGCACGCCGGTGCCGCCAGCGGCAACGGTGGAGAGATCGAGCTGCATGCGCAGGATACCACCCTATTGATCGGAAATAGCATCACATCTGCGCACGCCGAGTCCCAAGGTGTTGGTGGCACGGTAAAGGTGCTGGGCGAGCGGGTGGGGCTGTTCGACGCGGCCATGGTCGATGCCTCCGGCGCCCTTGGCGGTGGGCAGGTGCTCATAGGCGGCGATTGCCAGGGCAGAAACCCAGCGGTGCGCAACGCGAGCCGTACCCTGGTGGCGCCGGATGCACAGATATACGCAGACGCACTGGAATATGGCGATGGAGGCAGGATTGTTAGCTGGTCCGATGAGTCAACATGGTTTTATGGCTCGGCCTATTCGCGGGGTGGCGCCACACAGGGTAATGGTGGCCTGATCGAGATATCCGGCAAGGGGCTGAGCTTTAACGGACAGGTTGATACTAGTGCGGAGAGCGGTTCAGTCGGGACAGTGCTATTTGATCCTACCAATATTGTCATTATCGATAGTTTTGATGGAGATACTGGCGATAATGATGGCTCTCTTCCGGATTTATCGGGTGCCCCAGCCGGTGATTTCGAACTATCTGAGAATGCGCTGGAATCACTTCTGAGCAATGCCTCAATCATCCTTGATGCAACAAATAACATCACTATTGATGACTTGTCCGATGATCTGCTTAATCTTAACATTACGACCGGCTCCATAACGTTTACAGCGGATGCTGATGGGGATGGGCACGGCGCATTCTTCATGAACCAAGATGACACCATTCGCACGCGGGGTGGTTCGATCACCATAGCTGGTGCGGAAGTGACAACCGGGCATCTGGTTACTACAGGGACCAATATGGCCGGCGGTGAAGTTTCGATAACCTCCACAGGCGGTATCAGTGTCGCGGGTATTGATACGCACGGAGGCGCAGTTACGGGCGATACGGCCGGTAAGGCTGGCGGCGACGTCACCTTGGAGGCAGTAACCGGTATCGCTGTGGGTTCCATCAATACCTCGGCCAGCAATTCAAGCGGTGACCCGGATGCCAAGGCAGGTAATGCGGGCTCTATAACCATCACTGCCAGCGGCGGGACCGCCGATGTGGCACTAAGTGGCCCATTAACTGCCAATGGAGGTAATGGGCCAACCTCAGGTGATGGCAATGACGGATCAGGTGGCGATGGCCGGTTGATTAATATCAGTGCAGGTCAAGATATCCTTGTAAGTTCCGCTGCATATATTTCCTCGAATGGTGGTAACGGACCGACAGTTGATGGCAGAGCGGATGGCGATGGCGGTGCTGGAGGTGGTGTAACGTTTGTTGCGGGGCGGGATATATCCATCGCTGCGACGATTTCATCTAACGGTGGGAATGGACCAACAAGTACTGATTCTAATGCAGATGGGGACGGTGGTGATGCGGGGAGTATCACCATAACAGCTGCCAGAAATTTAAGTGTTTCAGGAAGTATCAGTTCCTTGGGTGGCGCGGCGGCTGCTGCGGGTGGATGGAGCGCTGGTGCAGATGGTGCCATTTCATTGAACGGAAGTGCTTCGGACAACACGTTCACTGTAAATGATAACATCACCCTGGCTGGTTCGACGGCCACAGTTAACGGTGGCGGCGGGAATGATCAACTGGTCCGTGGCGGGACAGTCGCGACGGCCAATACCTGGATCGTCTCTGCCTATGATTCTGGGGTCGATGGTATTAACGATGGAATCCTGGCTTTCGGAAACAACACAGGCGCCGATGCAATTAGGTTTGTCGATATAGAATCGCTAATTGGTGGTGCCAGTCAGGACAGCTTTGTTATTGAGGCGACTGGCGATCTCGCCGGCCTTATTGATGGCGGTGCTGGAACCCTAGATACACTGCAAATCAACCGCAACGGCGTCATCGTGCAGCTTGGTGATCGTGCAATCGAAGATTCTGTCGCAGACGCAAATCTTAATGTGACTGGCGTCGAGATGATTACAGCCAGTGCGGCCAGCGTCAGCAGTAACGAGATGCGCAGCGATGACGTTGCAAGCACATGGATAATAGCTGGTTCTGGAAATAGCGTTGCGCCAACGTCGAATTTGACTGACGCTGTTCAGTTCACAAATTTTGGTAATCTGACCGGCAGCAATCAGGGTGACACGTTTGCAATTGGCGCAGCGCTCAACGGCGCAATAAACGCGGGCGCTAGCGGTGACACTATCACTATTCAATCCAGTGGCAGTGTTGTGGACATTAACGCTGGGGCGGGTGACGACGCCATCGAGATCGCAGGCACAGCCTCTGGCCTGATCGACGGTGGTGCGCACGGCATTGACGGCGATGCCCTGACAATTGCAGCAAACGTAGCCACGACTATCCAGCTTGGCGACATCGATTCCGGCGCGGATTACAAGGTCGTGAATGTCGAGACGCTGACAGGCAATATCGCTTATGAGAACTCCCTGCGCGGCGACGATGGCAACACTACCTGGGTTGTCGATGCGCCAAACAGGGGCAGTATCAACGGAACGACAAAATTCGAGAATTTTGCCAACCTGGTAGGTGGTGGCGGCGAGGACCGGTTCGAAATGATCGCCCCTGGCTCCATTTCGTCGATTGATGGCGGTGCTGGCGGTGGCAACACGCTGGTCGCGCGGCAGGGTGTTGAGAATATCTGGAATTTTGATTCCGTGTCATCCGGAACGCTCTTGCAGACGGGCGATACAGTTCCCTATGTCCAGCAATTTTCAAACATTCAGAACTTTGTGGGTGGCGGTGTAGGTAACGAGTGGGCTGACTTTTCTGGAAATTCTGCTGCGACCATTGATTTGTCCGCCGCAAGTTATTTCTGTTTCGATGGGGTAATCGGGAATGGCGCTAACAGCACACTGCGCGGCCAGGATGGGCTGATCAACGATTGGGCTGTAACGGTGGTTGCCGATCCCAGGCAACCTGCACCTGACAATATATCGGACGGCATTAACGATGGCACCTTCTCAAACGTTAACGGATCACTGACCTTTATAGATTTCGCCAATCTTGTTGGTGGGGACAGCATCGACAACTTTGTTATAGATACCGCCGGTTCGAATACCGGCAGTATCAACGGCGGCGCGGGCAATGACTCTGTGGTCGTAGGCGGATCGGCCTCTGGCCTGATTGACGGCGGCGCTGGATCGAACGATCAAGTACGGATCACGCGTAGCGGTGACCAGACAGTACACATCAGTCCGACGGTGGTGGCGAATGCAGACTTCTCCGTGACGGGATTTGAAGTCATCGATGCGAACAACAATGCCGGCGGCAATACGCTGCACGCCGATGGAGACAATACCTGGAGCATCGCTTCCGCTAATTCAGGAAACATCAACAACAGCATTGGTTTTGTCAATTTCGCCAATCTGGTGGGTGGTGATGGTAACGACGCCTTTACTGTCCAGTCAGGTGCCTCGGTAGCCAGCATCGGTACCGGAGGCGCCGCTGCGCAGAACTCCGTTGAAGTGTTGACGGGCGGTGCGGTGACCGGCGCAATCTCCGGCGGTGTGAATGCCGACTGGGTTGATGTCAGCGGCAGTGTCGGTTCAATCGATGCAGGGGCCGGAGATGACACTGTGACTGTAAGCGGAATGGTGGTAGGCCTGATTGAAGGTGGCGCCGACACGGATACGCTCAACATCACGCGTAACGGCGATCAAATAGTACATATCAGTCCGGCGGTGGTTGCGAACGCGGACTTCTCCGTGACGGGATTTGAAACCATTGATGCGAACAACAGCGCCAGCGGCAATACCCTGCGCGCCGACGCCAACAATATCTGGACTATCGACTCCGCCAATTCAGGTAACATCAATAACAGTATCGATTTTGTCAATTTCGCCAATCTCGCCGGCGGGTCCGGCAATGATACGTTCAATTTGGAAAATGGCGGTCAGCTTGGTGGTTTGATAAATGGTGGCACTGGCACGAACACGCTAAATGTCAACAGTTCGACGCCGACAACGGTCCGCCTTCTGCAATCCGCGCCAACCGGGGCGGTGAGTAATCCCGCTAATACGCTGAGTGTCTATCAAATTGGCACAGTACGCGGGTCTGCCAGTATTGGTCATACGCTGATCGGGCCAGACATTGATAATGATTGGTCGGTGACAACACAGAACGGCGGAACTATAAGTTTTGGGCCTACTGGCTCGCGTACGACGGTCATTTTTAATGATATGCGGAATCTCACCGGTGGCAGCGGTGACGACAGATTCACCCTATCGAGTAATGACACCCCCGTTTTGGTGACCGGGCTTATCACAGGCGGGGGGCAGGCATCGGGAGGCGATGTCCTGAATATTACGGCCATGACCGGCGGCGCATCCCCTGTTGTAGTCAAGCTGGGGAGTGATGTAACGGACGGTCAGCTCAATGCAAACGGTATTGAGACAATCACTGGCAATGGTTATGCAACGCTTATTGCCGCAGATATCGATAACGATTGGATGATATCAGGGGCAAGAAGCGGGACGATTACCCCAAATGCACTCGGCCCAATCTCGTTCTCACAATTCGCACGGCTTCAGGGCGGCGAAGCGGATGACAATTTCATGGTGACCTTTAATGGAACGCTGACTGCAAGCATCGATGGCGGTGGTGAGGTTGGCGGAGACACCATAGATTACAGCAGTCAGAATATCGTTGTGGTCAACTTCGGTTCGGCTAATTTCAACGGGATTACGGGAATTGAAGGTGTGCGTGGAAATGGTCAATACAGTACTTTGAATGGACCTGTGTCAAGCAATGCCGACTGGACCATTGATGGCACCAATTCCGGCACGTTGACGGTCGGTAGTGAGAGCTTGACATTCCAGGCTTTCAACTATTTGTCGGGTGGCGCTGGAGACGATACGTTCAATGTTTCAGGCGACGGGAGCCTAGGGTATACGCGCAGCGATAGCACCTTCGTTCCCGGCCTGATCACAGGGGGGGGCGGTAATAATGTGCTGAACGTAGCGTTGTCGGGCACGGGAACAACGAGCGCGCAGGTGGATTATGTCGGCACTGGAAATACCGACACCGTCAATATCGCAGCTTCCGGCAGTATTCCATACACGTCTGCTTATACGCCGTCTGTTTTAGTAGTCGACGGAAATAATGCAACGAACACCGGCAGTTATTCGCAGCTGCAATACCGCTATTCAAATAACGTAGACGTCGATACCTCGTTTGCGGTCAACTATCGTGGCATCGACACCGTTATTAGCAATCAGCAGGTAGACTTGATGACCGTCAACGCGCCTGTTGCGAGCGGTGCAGTGGACCTAGGTAATGGAGTTTTTCAGGTCGGGTCACTGACGCCGGTGAATTACACGAATGTGGAAAATATGACTGTCGCCGCAGCGGGTAATGCTATCCAGTTGAATGGCGTTAACCTGGCAACGGGCATCCTTAGACTGACCGGAAATGCCGTGCAGGATTCGACCGACGCGAACACGTCAGGCGTTACGGCGCAGGGTTTGATATTCGATTCGGTCGGTTCTGTGGGCAGCGTGGGTTCGCGTATTTCCACCAATGTCGGTGGGTTGTCAATTTTCAATTCGGGCGCAGTATACGTCCATGAACAGAATGGTATAGATCTGGCGGGAATGAATACCGCAGGTCTGGTAGACATCCAGTTGGCGCAGGGCAATGTCATCAATAGCAATGCTCTGATCAGCAGCGGTGCACTGGCGATCGAGACGCCGGGTGACATTGATCTGAGTGCCGCCAACATGTTGAGCGGTCCGCTATCGTTCATCGCCTACGATATCGATAGGCTTAATAATGGCGTCGCAACAAACCTGGCGAATATGTCTGTGCATGATCTGCGCGTTACATCAACGGGCGATATTACAGATTCAGGGACAATCGTGTCCACTGGCACGACAACTCTCGTCTCTGAGGGAAATATCATCCTGAATGGCAGCGGTAATGACTTTGCCACGGTCAGCCTGGACGGAGCTGATTTGGTATCGGTTATCGATATAAACAGCATTGGTCTTGGTGGGCTCAGTGCCAATCATGTATCGGTCACTGCCGGTGGACAGATCACGGACGCCAACGGAGCGCTTCTGAATGTTGCAGCCGAACAGGCGACATTGCGTGCGCGTGATGGCATTGGCTCCGGCGCTGTGAATGTGACGTTCAATGGGGTGGTAGGTACTTTCGATGTTTATGATACCGATGCTATCGAAATGAGCGCCGCAAACCTGAGTGCTATTAATGGGGCTGGCGGTACAATTAACTTGCATAATGATCGAAATGTCACAATCAAGGACTTGCGAAACCATGGTGACATTATCTTGACTAACACGGGTAATATCGATCTTTCAGTAACGACGCTTACCAATCCCGCTGGCACGCAGGGTGCTGTAGATGCCAACTATGGCGGCAGCATGGCCGATTCTGCTTACGCTGGAAGTGTGGCAATTATCGGGTCCAATCAGAACAATGTAACAACACAGGGTATTGGTGTCTCCGAATACGACATCACGGCTGAAAATTTATTCGTAACTCAAGTAGTGAGATTCGGTTCGGAAGGCCGCCCCATTCGTTTGCGTGTAAACCGGGAGTTTACCTTGTACGCAAGTTCCGGCGTAGTAACCTATCCGAACAATCAACCTGGCCATGTGACCAGTACTGCAGATCTGATCACGATCGAAGGAAATATGAATTTATCAGGCCAGCAGCTCATAGAAATCGAGTCCCTGGCCGATGTTGATGAGGCAATATTTACTGAGGTGCGCAATTACTATCACGAAGACGTCGCGATTATGTTGCCTGCCGATCAGCGCATGACGGATGACGATGACGAGGAGGAGCGACATCGGCGTCAGGCTGTCAATTAAGCGGTTGGTTAGACCACGTGGTGCGCCGGGCCGCAGTGCGATTTGATATCGACGCATGAAATATGTTGTGCTTCCGGCCTGAATACCCCGTGTTCCCTGCGGTCAGGCTCTACGCGGCCAGGTCTGGCGTCAGCGGCGCTTGGCCCAGAACTGGGCCGCCAGCTGCTGCAGGCTGGCGGCGAGTTGGGCCACGTGCTGTGCCGCGGTCTCGCTCTGGGTGCCGGTTTCGGCGTTGGCGTCGGAGATGTGGCGGATGGAGACGATGTTGCGATTGATCTCCTCGCCCACGGCGCTCTGTTCCTCCACTGCGGTGGCTATTTGGGTACTCATGTCGGTGATCACGCTGACGCTGCGGGTGATGTTTTCCAGCGACTGCGCGGCGTGGCGCGCCTGCTCGACGCTGCTGTCCGCCTGTTCCCGGCTCAGGTTCATGACCTGCACCGCCGAGCGCGCACCGGTCTGCAGCTTTTCGATCATCGACTGGATTTCCTGGGTCGACTGCTGGGTGCGCGAGGCGAGGGTGCGCACCTCGTCGGCCACCACCGCGAAGCCGCGGCCCTGCTCGCCGGCACGGGCGGCCTCGATGGCGGCGTTGAGCGCCAGCAGGTTGGTTTGCTCGGCGATGCCGCGGATCACGTCCAGCACCGAGGTGATTTCGCTGCTGCTCGCTTCCAGCTGTTGGATCACGCCGGCGGCCTTTTCCACTTCGGCGGCGAGGCGGCCGATGGCGGTGCTGGTGTCCGCCACCACCTGGCGGCCTTCGCGCGCCTCGGCGTCGGCCTTGTCGGCGGCGTCGGCGGTGTTCTGCGCATTGCGCGCCACTTCCTGCACGCTGGCGGCCATTTCGGTGATGGCGGTGGCCACCTGATCGGTTTCGCTCTGCTGCTGGCGGATGCCGCCGCTGCTGTGTTCCACCGCCGCGACCAGATCGTCGGCGGTACCGGACAGCTGGCGCGAGGCGTCGGCGATACGTCCCACTACGGCACTGGCCTCGGCCTCCAGCATCTTGATGGCGAACATGATCTCGCCGGCCTCGTCCATGCGATCGGTATAGAGCAGCTGGCCGACGGGATTTTTGGCAATGGTGCGGGCGTGGCGCACCATCGCGCAGAGCGGGGCGAGTGCAAGCAGACTCAGCATGCCTCCTACTGCCAGCGTCACGCCTGCAGTGATCGCCGCGGTGGACACGGACATGCCGCCGAAGGCCGTTGCGGCGCCGACGCCGGAGGCAATACCCAGGGTGATGGCGGCCAGCACCTTCTGCCTGAGGTTGATGCGCGGCAGGCGCAGGACCAGCGGCGTGCGACCGGCATTGAGTTCCGCGTACAACTGCTCCGCCTTCTGCACCATTTCACGGCTGGGCTTGGTGCGCACCGACTGGTATTCGTCCACCTTGCCGTTGTGCAGGATCGGCGTGACGTAGGCGCTGACCCAGTAGTGGTCGCCGTTCTTGCAGCGGTTCTTCACCATGCCCATCCAGGAGCGGCCTGTCTTGATCGTATCCCACAGGTCGCCGAAGGCGGCCGGCGGCATTTCTGGATGGCGCACGACGTTGTGGTTCTGCTGCATCAGCTCGTCGAAGGAAAAGCCGCTGATGGACACGAAATCGTCGTTGACGTAGGTGATGCTGCCCTTCAGATCCGTGGTGGAGAGGATGTTCGCGCTGTCCGCGTAGTTCACTTCGCGCCCGGTGATGGGGAAATTCTTTTTCATGTGGATACCTGTGGTGAATGTTGTTTGCCCGCGCCGCGGCTACCGGTCTAAGGCCGGTTTGCCCTCCATTCCTGTCGGCTGCGTAAGGATTTAGTGTATAGATTTTTGCGAAAAAATGTCAGAAGAATACCCACTACAAATTGATGGGTAATGTTGGTGCAATGCGCGTGAGGAATGGGCTGATTTGGTGCAGAAAATCCGTACGGGAGTGGCTGCACCGGGTCCCGGAGGTCGGTATCAAACCACGCCGAGTAGGGTCCATGCCTGATCAACGGCAGGGGGGCCCGTGGCTATGCTCTGGCTATGCATATGACGGACAGCACCGGCACCATGGAAATACCACCGACCGAACCGGGCCTGCCGGCTCCGCAACGGAGCGGCAGGCAGGCGCGGCTGGGTGACGCCCTGCTCGCGGCGGGCAAGGTTGCGTCGCCGGACCTCGAACGTGCCCTGGAGATCCGCAAGCACCGCGAGGAAAAACTCGGCGCCATCCTGGTGCGCCTGGGCCTGGTGTCGGAGCGCGACGTGGTGGAGCTGGTGGCACAGCAGATGGGCCTGCAGGTGGTGCGGCCCGACGACTACCCGCACGTACCGGTACTGCCGGATCGCTTCGCGGAAAAATTCCTCAAGTACCACCAGGCCATACCGTTGCGCGTGCGTGACGAAGAGCTGGAACTGGCCATGGTCGATCCCCTCGACGGCTATCTGGCCAATGCCGTGGCGCTCACCAGCGGCAAGCGCGTGGTGCGGCGCGTGGCGGTGCCGTCGGAACTGGACGCCGCCATCGAGCAGCTCTACGGCAGCGGCCGTTCGGCCATGGACAAGATCGTCGATGGCGTGCAGCAGGGCAGCCAGGAAATCGCCGCGGAGGAAATCGAACACCTCAAGGACCTCGCCAGCGAAGCGCCGGTCATCCGCCTGGTGAACCTGCTCATCGAGCGCGCGGTGGACGCGCAGGCCTCGGACATACACGTCGAGCCGTTCGAGAACCGGCTCAAGGTGCGTTACCGCATCGACGGTCTGCTGCGCGAAACCGAGGCGCCGCCGCCGCGGCTCAGCGCCGCCGTCATCTCGCGCCTCAAGATCATGGCCCGCCTGGACATCGCCGAGCGGCGCCTGCCGCAGGACGGCCGCATCCAGCTGCACAGCCAGGGACGCGAAATCGATCTGCGCCTGTCCACCGTGCCGACCATGCACGGTGAGAGCGTGGTGGTGCGCATCCTGCGCAAGGACGGCGCCCGCCTCGGTTTTCACGAACTGGGTTTTTCCGACGCGACGCTGGCGCAGTTCATGGACCTGCTGCAGCGGCCGCACGGCATCCTGTTGGTGACCGGTCCCACCGGCAGCGGCAAGACCACCACTCTTTACGCCGCGCTGCGCACCCTCAACGAACCGACGCGCAAGATCCTGACGGTGGAAGACCCGGTGGAATATGAACTGGAAGGGGTCAACCAGTTGCAGGTCAAGCCGCAGATCGGACTGGACTTCGCCCGCGCGCTGCGCGCGCTGCTGCGCCAGGATCCGGACATCATCATGATCGGCGAAATGCGCGACCTGGAAACGGCGCGCATCGCCGTGCAGTCGGCCATGACCGGACACCTGGTGCTGTCGACCCTGCACACCAACGATGCGGTGAGCAGCATCAGCCGCCTGCTGGACATGGGCATCGAAGGCTACCTGGTCACCTCGACGGTGAGCGGCATCGTGGCCCAGCGGCTGGTGCGCCGCCTGTGCCCGCACTGCCGTGAAGGCTATGAGGTGTTGCCCGAACTGGCGCGTGAACTGCGCCTGCCGCCCTCGTCGGCGCAGCCGCGCCTGTATCGGGCGGTGGGCTGCCCGCAGTGCAACGGTTCCGGTTACCGCGGCCGCGCCGCGATACTGGAAATTCTGCCCCTGAGCGATCCCATCCGCCGCCTGGTGCTGCGTCACGCCGATGCCCACGAAATCGGCGCGGCGGCCGTGGCGGAGGGCATGCGCACCATGTATCAGGACGGCCTGGACAAGGCCCTGGCCGGCGACACCAGCCTGGAAGAAGTCCTGCGCGTCACGCGGGCGGTGTGAGATGAGCCTGTTCCGCTACAAGGCGGTGGATGGCAACGGTGTCCTGCTTCAGGGCGAGCTGGACGCGGCGACGGAACAGGATGTGTTTCTGCGCCTCAAGGCCATGGGGCACGCGCCCATCAGCGCGGAGCTGCGCGGCCGCAGCTGGCAGTGGCTGCGGCTGCCGCAGCGCCGCCGCCGCGTGTTGCCGGTGGCGCGTTTTGCCCGCGACGTGGGCACGCTGCTGGCGGCGGGCGTGGCGCTGGAGCGCGCCTTGTCGATGCTGGTCGACATGGCGCAGAGTCCGCGCGAAGCCGCCGTGATCAGCGAGTTGCTCGATGCGGTGCGCAACGGCCAGCCCCTGTCCGCCGCCATGGAACGGCACGGCGCCGTGTTCAGCCGCTTCCACGTCAACATGGTGCGCGCCGGCGAGGCGTCGGGCGCGCTGGACAAAGTGCTGCTGCGCCTGGCCGACGCCGCCGAGCAGGTGGACGCGCTCAGGGACAGCGTCAAGACGGCGCTCATCTACCCCAGTCTCCTGGTGCTGGTCACCGGCGCCTCGCTGATGATCCTGATGACCTTCGTGGTGCCGCAGTTTACGGTGCTGTTCACCGACATGGGGCGCGAGCTGCCCTTGCCGACGCGCATCGTCAGCGCCGCCGGCGAGTGGCTGCGCGGCTACTGGTGGCTGCTGCTTCTGGCGCTGTTCGCGCTGTTCCGGTTGGCACAGTGGCAATGGTCGGCGCCGCGTTCGCGCTACCGCTGGGAACTGCGCCTGGCGCGCTGGCCGCTGCTGGGCGACGTGCTGCTCAAGCTTCAGATGGCGTTGTTCGCGCGTACCTTCGCCACCCTGCTCGGTAACGGCGTACCGCTGCTGGCGGCCCTCCAGATCGTGCGCGAGACCCTTGCCAGCCACGTGATGCAGGAGGCCGTCGGTGAGGTCGCCGCGGGGGTCAAGGACGGCGGCACCCTGGCCGGGCAGATGGCGCAGGCGGCACGGTTTCCGGCCCTGGCGGTGCACCTGGTGCGGGTGGGGGAGGAAACAGGGCAGTTGGAAGGGATGCTGCTGCGGCTGGCAGAGATTTTCGAACGCGAGGTGCGCACCGCGGTACAGCGCGCGCTGGCCTTGCTGGAGCCGGTGCTGATCATCGGCCTGGGCGTGATCGTCGGCGGCATCATCATGTCGATCCTGGTGGCGATCCTGAGCATCAACGATTTGACGTTGTAGCGGGCAAGGAGGGCGGACATGAAACACAGGATGCAATTATCACGGGAAGTGCACGGCAAGGGCTTCACGCTCATCGAACTGCTGGTGGTGCTGGTGATACTCGGCCTGCTGGCGGGCGTGGTGGGGCCGCAGGTGATGAAGTATCTCGGCTCGTCCAAGAGCAAGACCGCACGCCTGCAAATCGAGGAGCTGTCGGCGGCGCTCGATCTCTACCGGCTGGAGCTGGGCCGCTATCCGTCCAGCGAGGAGGGGTTGACGGCCCTGGTGCAGCCGCCGGGCGTGGTGGAGGCGCGCTGGCAGGGACCGTATCTCAAGAAAAAGACGCTGCCGAAGGACCCGTGGGGCTTCGACTATCACTACCAGTTTCCGGGACAGCAGGACGTTTACGATCTGTTTTCCCTGGGAGCCGACAACGCCAGCGGCGGCGACGGTGAAAACAGTGACATCCTTGGCTGGGAGAGTTAGCGCGGCAGGCTATACGCTGCTGGAGCTGCTGCTGGTGCTGGCCATACTCGCCGGCATGCTGAGCCTGGTGCCGCCGATGTTCGCCGGTGCCGTCGCCGGCAACGAGCCGCGTGCGGCGGCGCGCCAGGTGCTGGCTGCCCTGCGCTATGCGCACAGCACGGCGGTGGCGTCGCGCCGGCCTGTGGCCTTCACCCTCGATCTCGATCGGCGGCGCTACCAGGTGGACGGGCGTCCCGCCGTCACGCTGCCGTCCGCGCTGGCCTACACGCTGATCACCGCGGAGTCGGAGGTGCGCGACGGCGGCAGCGGCGCGATCCGCTTCTACGCCGACGGCAGCGCCAGCGGCGGCCGCATCACCCTCGGCAATGACGCCGTCACCTACCGGCTGGACGTGGCCTGGCTCAGCGGCCGGGTGACCTTGCTGGAGTGATGCCGCCGTGACGCCCTCACGCCAGCGCGGTTTTTCCCTCATCGAGGTGCTGGTCGCCTTCGCCATTCTTGCGCTGGCGGTAAGCGTGATCTTTTCCCTTTTCGCCACCGGCCTGCGCAATACCGCCGTGGCCGGGGAATACGGTGTGGCCCTGGCCCTGGCCGAATCGAAGATGGCCGTGTTGCAGGGCATGGACGCGGCGCGTCTGGAGCCGCAGTTGCAGGAGGGCAGCTTCGACGGCGCATATCACTGGCGCAGCGAGGTGCGGCCCGCCGCCGGCGACAGCGGCGTCGCCGGTGTCGCCGTATACGTACTGGCGGTGCGCGTTTCCTGGGGCGGGACGGCGCGCAACCGCAACGTCGATCTGTCCACGCTGCGCCTGGGGCGGCTGCCGTGAACAGGCGCCCGGCACGCAGCGGCGGCTTTACCCTGCTCGAACTGTTGATCGGCCTGGTGTTGTTGGCCATCACCCTGACCATTGCTTTCGCCGCGCTGCGTTTCTCCGGCCGCAGCCTGGAACGCACCGATGCGCTGGTGGGCGACATCGAGGAGATCCGCGTCGCCCGCAGCGTGATGCAGCGGCAGCTGGCGCAGGCGCGGCCGCTGATCCGCGAAACGCCGCAGCGCCGGATGGCGTTTCGCGGCGAGCCGCAGCAACTGGAGTTCGTGGCGCCGGTGCCCGCGCAGGATGGGCGGCTCGCGGGCATGTACCACTACCGCCTGCACTTTGTTGTCGCTGCGAATGGCACCCAGCTGGTGCTCGACTATCAACCCTATATCCCGGACGGCACGCTGGACTGGCGCGAGGGACATGACCGCGCGGTGCTGGCGCAGGGGCTGGCCGGTGGTGGCTTCAGCTACTTCGGCCAGGCCCGGGCGCAGGAGGCGGAGGAATGGGTCGAGCACTGGCCGGTGGCCGAGGCCATGCCGCTGCTGGTGCAGGTGCACCTGGCGCGCGGTGCCGGCAGGGTGCCGTGGCCGGAACTGGTGGTGCCGCTGCGCGCGCACCGGGTGCGTTGATCATGCGCCGCCGGAACGACTTCCCCAGGCGACGCAACGCGGGCATCGCGCTGGTGATCGTGTTGTGGCTGATCGCCCTGCTCAGCCTGCTGGCGGTGGGGCAGACGGCGACGGTGCGCACCGAGACGCTGGTGACCGGCAACCAGGTGACGGCGGCGCAGGCGCGGGCCGCGGCCTATGGCGGCATCCAGCTCGGCCTGCTGGAGCTGCTGCGTCCGTCGCAGGCGCGCAACTGGCACGCCGACGGCAGCGTGTATCCGGCCGAGCTGGACGGCGTCGCGCTGCACATCAGTCTGGCCGACGAAACCGGCAAGGTCGATCTCAATTTTGCTTCGGGCCCGCTGCTCGATGCACTGTTGCGCGCGGCGGAGGTGGAGGACGACGTGCGCATCCCTCTGGTGGACGCGATTCTCGACTGGCGTGATCCCGACGATCTGCGTCGCGCCGACGGCGCCGAACGCGAGGCCTACGCCGCGGCCGGCCTGGACTATGTGCCGCGCAACGGTCCGATGCAGAGCACCGAGGAACTGATGCTGGTGCTGGGCATGGATGCCGCGCTCTATCACACCCTGGCCGACAGCATCACAGTGCACTCCGGCAATGCCGTGTTCAATCCGACGGTGGCATCGGGCCGCGTGCTGCAACGCATGGTGCAGGACGGCGTGACGCAGGGCGGCACGGTAGGCGTGCACGACGATGACGGCGCCGATGCCGCACCGCCCGCGGCAGTGGCGCGCGGCGGCGCCGTGGGACGCGTATACACCGTGCGCTGCACGGCGCAAATGCCGGACGGCGTGCGGGAGCAATACGAGGCGCTGGTGCGCGTGACGCCGGCGCGCGGTGCCGGCGCGCCGCTGCATGAAATGCTGGTGTGGCGCGAGGGCGCTGGGTTCGACAACGCGACCGGGTGGAATGTGGAGCCGGAATAGGGTGTTAACCCGCTTGTTGCACTTTACCCCCTTGCCTATACATCGAAATACGGCATGTTCTACCCGTTGCAGTCTGCCGGTGACGACGCGGGGCGGAACCGTAACGAGGATACGCAGATGCAGGTGACAGGAGGCAAGGCGGCGACAGCGACACTGCTGGCGATCAACGGCGTGCTGGTGTTGACGTTGTGGTTGCAGCTCGGTGCGACACCGCAGGACGCGGTGGCTGCGGTGCCGTCGGCAGCGCCTCCTGTTCCCCTGTCGCTGCCGACGGTGCAGCCTGAGTTGCCGCCGTTCAGCGCTTACCAGGACGTGATCGAAAGGCCGTTGTTCTGGGAAGAGCGCCGCAGGCAGCAGGACGCCGTCGCGCTGCCCGCCGACGGCGCGCCGGCGCAGGTGCCCTTCATCCTGCTCGGCGTGGTGCAGGCGGCGCAGTCCCATGCCGTGCTGGGACGGTCCGGCTCCAAGGACGTCAACCGCGTGTACGTGGGTGATGTGGTCGAGGGCTGGATCGTTGAATCCATGACGCGGGACAGCGTCACCCTGATGGCCAACGGTGTGCGCAGAGAACTGCAATTCGGCACGGGCCGCACAGGCGCGAAGTAGGTTTCCGGACTCGGGAAGCCTGCACGCCTCACTAAGGAGAGCAACGGTGGCGACATCGCAACGCAGGGCTTGGGTACTGGGCATGGCACTGGTGCTGATGTCGGGATGCGCCGGTACGCCGGATAAAATGGCCGCAGGCACCGAACCCGCCGCAGTGCGGCCCACGGCGGCCATGGACGGCGGCGGCTCGTCAGTGCTGATCGGTGAAGACGACAGCGGTGACGCGACGGCCCCACGCGGCGCGGACATCACCCGCGGCACCGGCCAGTTCATCAATTCCGCCGCGGCGCAGCGCCGGGCCAAGGCCCTGGCCCAGGGCGACATTACCCTCAACTTCGAAAACACCTCCATCGACGAAGTGGTCAAGCTGGTGCTGGGCGACATCCTGGGCGAGAACTACAGCCTCGATCCGGCGGTCAAGGGCGCGGTTACCCTGAAAACCACCAAGCCGGTGAAGCGCGATGCACTGCTGCCGATCCTGGAGGAGCTCCTCAAGATGAACGGTGCTGCCTTGGTATGGAACGACGGCCTGTATCGCGTCACCCCGCTGAGCGGCGCAGCGCGCGCCGCGCTGCCGCCGCGCCTGCGCAACGGCGCCGGCGATCCCGGCTTCGGGCTGCAGATCATCCAGCTGCGCTACATCGCCGCCAAGGAAATGATGAAGCTGCTGGAGCCGATGGTGCCCAAGGACAACCAGATCATGGTGGACGAGCACCGCAATCTGATCGTGGTGGCCGGCACCGGGCGTGAGTTGCAGGGCTGGCGTGAAACCGCCGAGATCTTCGACGTCGACTGGATGAGCGGCCATTCCATCGGCGTGTTCCCGCTGCATTACGCCGATGCCAAGACCATCGCCGAGGAACTCAACCGCATCGTCGGCCAGCACATGAACGCCGACTCCGCCGGCATGGTGCGCATCGAGGCCCTGGACCGGTTGAACTCCATCCTGGTGCTGACGCCGCAGCCGCGTTACCTGGAGCAGATGCAGGTGTGGGTGGAACGGCTGGACCGTGTCGGCGACGGCCCCGGCACGCGCCTGTTTGCCTATGCGGTGAAGAACCGCAAAGCCTCCGAACTGGCGGCAGTGCTCACCAGCGTGTTCGGCGGCAGCTCCGCCGGCGGCGTCATGCCGGTCAAGGCGCCGGCCATGGCACCCGGTCTCAAGCCGGTCAAGCTGAGTACCGCCAAGGGCGGCGACGCTGCCGGTACCGCGGTGCCCGACATCGCAGCGCAGGGGCAGAGCCTGACGTTGCCGGCGGGCGGTGTGGTGCGCATCGTCGCCGACGAGAGCAACAACGCCATCCTGGTGATGGCCTCGGCGCAGGACTTCAAGCTCATCGAGTCCGCGCTCAAGCGGCTCGATGTGCAGGAAATGCAGGTGCTCATCGAGGCCTCGATCCTGGAGGTCAGCCTCACCGACGAGCTGAGTTACGGCCTGGAGTGGTACATCAAGCAGAACAAGTTCCACAAGAACTACAGCACCGAGGCCTTGCTGGACCTGAACACCACCGCCGGCATCGGCGCGACCATTCCCGGTTTTTCCTACACCATCACCGGCGGCACCAACGTCAGCGCGGTGCTGAACGCCTTGGCCACCGATTCCAAGCTTAACGTGATCTCCAGTCCCTCGCTGATGGTGCTGGACAACCGCACCGCGCGCATCACCGTGGGCGACCAGATCCCGGTGCGTACCGAGACCGCCACCACCGAAGGCGGCGTGATCATCGAGTCGATCCAGTTCAAGGACACCGGCGTGCAGCTGGAGGTCAAGCCGCGCATCAACACCGGCGGCCTGATCACCCTGGACATCCGCCAGGACGTGACGGACGCCGGAGAACGTGATGCCGCTACTGGCCAGCGCAGCTTCCGCCAGCGCAACATCGAAAGCACCATCGCCATTCAAAGCGGCGACACCATCATGCTTGGCGGCCTGATCACCGAGAACAACACCGACACCGAATCCGGCGTGCCGGGACTGAGCAAGCTGCCGCTGATCGGCGCGCTGTTCGGCAAGACCACGGAATCGAAACGGCGCACCGAGCTGGTGGTGCTGATTACGCCGCGGGTGGTGCGCACCTCCGACGACGCGCGCCTGCTGACGGACGAGTTCCGCCTGCGCATGAACAGCCTCAGCCAGCGGGCGCAGCAAACCCTCGCTACGCCGCAGCGTTAGGGCGCGGCACACGGGAGTATCCATGGGCAGCAGGATCTACAGCGATTACTTCGGAATCCGGGAGAATGCCTTTTCCATCACCCCCGATCCGCGTTACCTCTACATGAGCGAACGCCATCGCGAAGCCTTTGCCCATCTGCTGTACGGCGCGGTGGAAAGCGGCGGCTTCGTGCAGCTCACCGGCGAGGTCGGCACCGGCAAGACCACCGTGTGCCGTGCCTTTCTCGATCAATTGCCCGAGCAGGTGGACGTGGCGCTGCTGCTCAACCCACCGGAAACGCCGCGCGAACTGCTGCTGGCGATCATCACCGAACTGCGCATTCCGCTGCGCACGCCCGAGGCGCCGCTCAAGGTGCTGGTGGATCGTCTCAATGCGGCACTGCTGGCCGGCCATGCCAAGGGGCGGCGCACGGTGGTGATCATCGACGAGGCGCAGAACATCCGGCCCGAAGTGCTGGAGCAGGTGCGCCTGCTGACCAATCTGGAGACCCGCACCGCCAAATTGCTGCAGCTGTTTCTCATCGGCCAGCCGGAACTGCGCGAGCAGCTGACGCGGCCGTGGGGGCGCCCGGGGGGGCCGCCC
>Ga0299912_10001332_pt1 | contig 19944 bp, 19 predicted proteins | sample RVTome_2_FD_207667 | JGI IMG/M metagenome (GOLD analysis project Ga0299912, IMG submission 207667) | Soil microbial communities from uranium-contaminated site in the Upper Colorado River Basin, Wyoming, United States - RVT95D214 (version 2) ... | reverse complement strand
TCATTCCCGACCTGATCGGGAATCCAGGTTTTTAAAAATGGATTGAATACTGGATTCCCGCTTTCGCGGGAATGACAGAATGACTTAGGAAGTGGTGTTTTTGGACAGCCTCTCTCCGTTATTAGCTCGACCAGACACAAACTATTGCGGAGCTGGCTGAGCCGTCGCCTCCGCCTCGTCAACTTCCATCACCTTTTTCAACGCTACTATGGCCACTTCAAGCTGGCTATCGTCCGGTTCTCTTGTCGTCAGCGCCTGAAGCCACAGTCCCGGCGCCAGGATAATACGGACAAACCGGTTGCTCGCATGCCGGCCGCCGAAATAGATGACTTCGTAACCCAGAGCGGCAATCACCGGAATGAGGAGAATTCTTGACGGCACCATCAGCCAGTTGGAGTGCAGTCCCACCAGCGCAAAGACAATGATGGATATAACGACCACGGCAAAGACAAAACTGGTGCCGCAGCGCATGTGGGCTTTGCTGTAGCTCCTGATAGCCTCCACTTCAAGAGGCACGCCGGCTTCATAGGCGTTGACCACCTTGTGCTCGGCGCCGTGAAAGGCAAAGACCCGCTTGATATCTGGCAACAGTGCCATCAGCTTAAGATAAGTTATAAAGATGGCGACGCGAATCAATCCATCAACCAGATTAAAAAGTAGAGATGAGTTGATATGCAATAATCGGGTAAGCAACAGGGGAACAATGAAAAATAGAGCCACGGCCAGACCCAGAGCGACGACCATTGTAATCCAGACCATGCCCCCGGAGAGCTTCTCCCCTTCCTCTTCCAGAGTGGCATTGGCGGAGTAGAACAGGGATTTGATGCCCAGGACCAGAGATTCAATGAGGACAATGATACCCCGTGTAAAGGGGGTCCGCCTCAGCCGACCCGAATAGAGAGTCGATAGTGGCTGAACATCAATGGCCAGCTCGCCGTCCGCTCGGCGCACGGCCGTGACCATCGTTTGGCGGCCCCTCATCATTACCCCCTCCACCACCGCCTGTCCGCCGTAATAGAACCTTTCCGCCACAATCACCCCCAACAAATAAAAGGGAGCGGCTTCCGAATACCGCTCCTGCCTTATTGGCTATCTCCGCCGGCCGAAAAGACGGCTCCTGTCAACATCACTTTTTTTCGGCGGCTTGGCCGGTTTCTTTTGCCTGGTAGCGCCGTCTGAAGCGCTCCACCCGACCAGCCGTGTCCATCAGCCTGCGCTCCCCGGTGAAGAACGGGTGGCATTTACTGCACACCTCCACCTTGATGACCTTCCTCGTGGAGCCGGTAGTAAAGGTATTGCCACAGGCACAGATTACCTGGGCATCGGGGAAATACTGGGGATGAATCTTTTCCTTCATACTGTCTAGCCAGCGTAAACGCTGACCTGCCTCCTGTCACTGCTGGCTGGTTCAAACTTGACCACGCCATCAATCAGGGCAAAGAGAGTGTAATCTCGCCCCACGCCCACATTGTTGCCGGGACGAATCTGTGTGCCGCGTTGTCGCACCAGAATCGCCCCCGCGCTGACGCTTTGCCCGGCATATCTCTTGACGCCGAGACGCTTTGACTGACTGTCCCGACCGTTGCGGGTGCGCCCGGCCCCCTTTTTATGTGCCACTTTCCTTCACCTCTTTCTTGCGCCGCCGAACCTTCTTGACCGGTTCGCTGGTGATGCCCTCCGGCCCTTCTATCCTGTCTATGACCAGCCGGCTGTAAAGCTGGCGGTGCCCCGTCTTCTTGCGATACCGCACCTTGTTCTTATAGCGGAAGACGATAGTTTTGTCAGTCTTGCCATCCCCCTGCGAGGTAGCCAGCACCTTCGCCCCTTCAACAGTAGGCGTGCCGAAGACGACCTTATCACCATCGGCCACCAGCAAGACCTTATCCAGTTCCACGGTTTCCCCCTCGACCATGTCCAGATGGTCGACATCAACGACCTGGCCGGGGGTTACCCGATACTGTTTACCGCCGGTTTCAACTATCGCGTAAATCGCTCTAACCTCCCGAAAGGAATATTCTATCAATTCGCACCACGAGTGTCAAGCGTTACACTGGGCTTTTGACCTCACCCCCCGGCCCCCTCTCCTGGAAGGAGAGGGGGAGGTTTATATAAGAGGGACTCTGTCCCTCTTGACGCCCTTTTCAATTCCATTTTAGGCTTAGCCCCTCTTAGACGCCCCAGCATGGTTAACCGAAAGCCAGTCTCAGTAGTACTTCAGGTGTCTCAGCTACCAGATGTGGTTGAACCTCGTCCAGACTATTCTCAGGAGTCGGAATTCCCCAGGTCGCCAGACAGCTCCAGCAGCCCGCAGCCAGAGCCGCCCCGATGTCAGCGGGGCTATCGCCGACCACCAGAGTCTTTTCTGGCGGCACTGTCAGGCGGCTTAAGGCTATGTTGACTCCGTTCGGGTGGGGCTTAGTGTACAGCATATCTTCAAAGCCAACTATTACCGAGAAGAGGTATAGAACACCCAGTTCCTCCAGTTCCTTGGTCGCTCCAGCCCGCTGTCCATCAACTTCAAACTCCCGCCCTTTCTGTGTCACCACGCCGAGCTTGACCCCGCGCGAGTGCAGTTCTTCCAGCATTGACTTGACACCCGGATAAAGCCTGATAGTACCTCGTTCTTTGATCCAATAGGCTCGACGGTAGTCCTCGAACAAATCCGCCGCGACTTCTTTGGTGGCCTCATGCTGGGATAGCGCCTCTTTGAGCTGAGCACCCTTCAGGCTCTGCAGGAATTGCTTTGCCGTAAACTGAAAAATACCCGCGCTTGCCAGTATCCGCTCAAGTGCCTTAACCCGAGCCTCAAGAGAATCCAAGAGCGTGTCGTCCAGGTCAAACAGCACCGCCGACAAGGAACCAATCTGACTATGTCCTCTACCCATCTGACACAAATCCCACGCGCGTTGTACGACAAATCATACCATCTGAATCACTTACTGACAAGAGCCGTGAGTTCCGTTTGACAAACCATGAAACGCAAATATATATTTACCTAATGGTGTCCTTTTTGGGCTTGATTGAGTAGAAATTGGATTGAATTGAAAGGAGAAGCTATCACTAAGAGTATCGTGGAACAACTGCAGCCGATTTTCGCCCCGAACTCAGTGGCCGTCATCGGGGCGTCAGGCGTCCCTTTCAAGTGGGGGTATGATGCTATCTCTTCTCTACAGCAGACAGGCTATAAAGGAGCGATTTATCCCATCAACCCCAGAGAGAGCCAGATACTGGGTCTGCCGGTCTATCGCCGTGTCCTGGATGTCCCGGGAGAGATTGACCTGGCGGTACTCACTATTCGGGCTGCCCTGGTGCCCCAGGCTATGCGCGAATGCGTTCAGAAGGGCATCAAGGGCGCGGTAATCATAACCGCCGGCTTTGCTGAGGTCGGCCAGGAAGGACAAGCCCTGCAGGAGGAAGTTGCCGCCATCGCCCGGCAGGGTGGCCTCCGCTTCGTAGGGCCCAACTGCATGGGGATATTGAGTTCAGCGAACAATCTGAATCTCTGCCTGCCCAATAATACCCCCAAGGGGTCAATCGGTTTTATCTCGCAGAGCGGCACCTTTGGCGGCATTTTTGCCCGTCTCGCCCTGGATAGGGGCTATGGACTGAGCAAATTCATCAGTGCCGGCAACCAGGCGGACCTGGATGTGGCTGATTACCTGGAGTTGCTGGCCGAGGACCCAGATACCAGGGCAATAGTGATGTATGTTGAGGGCTTCCGGGACGGCCGGAAACTCCTCCACGCCGCCCAAAAAACGGCCGGAAAGAAACCAGTAATCGTCTACAAGGCGGGTAAAAACCTGTCGGTCGCCCGCGTGGCTATGTCCCATACGGCCTCTATTGCCGGGGAAGATAGAATCTTCGATGCTATGTGCCGACAGGTAGGCTTCATCCGCAGCCAGGAACTGTTGGAGTCACTGGACATGGCGGCGATTCTGACCCGCCAGCCCCTCCCCAGGGCGAATCGGGTAGGCATCCTCGGCACGGGCGGCCAGTGTGTTGTTCTGGCGGATACCTGCGTGTCAATGGGTCTAGAGGTTCCGGAATTGAAGAGCGAGGACATACCCGTGATAATCTCCGATGTGGAATTCCCACCTCATGCCCCCACTCCCCGGAATCCAGTAGACTTCGCCGGTGCCAACCGTACGGCACTGATGGAAGCCAGTGTTCTAAACAGGATGGCCCAGCTTGACTATATCGACTGCCTCATCTGCAATACGCCCATCTCCTACTATGACACGACCAGGGTCTCGGCGGCGGAACAGGAAAAGTTGCTCACCCGGGCGGGCGAGCTTCTTACCGAGATACCACAGAAATACGGCAAGCCGCTGGTGACGGTTGGTTTTGGCAATCTCGCCTTCATGAGCGACCTGATGAGTAAAACTCTTGATAGTGCCGGCATCACTTCCTATTCGACTCCAGAGGCCACTGTCAAGGCACTCTGGACACTGGTCAAGTATGCCGAGATTAAGAAACGGTTCGCCGGAGGGTAGCTGGTTTCATCAAATACCAGCAATACCGGGTCTTATCTTAAGTCAGGGAAGTGAGGCAACTGAATTACCCGGCTTAGCGGGGGGCGGGGCTTTCAGTCAGGGTAGCAGAGGCGAGGTTTTGACTCTGACCCCGCCAGTAGATTATTTCTATCTTCTGGCCAATTGGTCCCTGGTGAATAGCCCGGGTTAGCTCTTTCGTCTCGACAGTATCCTTGCCAGCAAACCGGGTAATAACATCACCGGCTTTAAGTCCCGCCAGGTCCGCCGGGCTGCCGGCAATGACACTGACTATCAATACTCCCTTGTTGATGGTGAGGTTGTATCTGAGAATTGTGTACTGATTGACGCTGGTGTAACTCACCCCGAGCCAGGGACGAATGACATAGCCGGGGCTAACCAATTGCTGGATGATGGGCATGGCCTCATTGATGCTGATGGCGTAGCCCACACCCTCGACTCCCACCTCCGCAATCTTGATACTGGTGATGCCAATGACCTCACCGGCCATATTTACCAGCGGCCCGCCGCTATTCCCCGGATTGATAGCGGCATCAGTCTCAATCAGCCCGTACAGAGTCTGTCCCTGGTCCACATCAAGCGAGACCGACTGCTGACTGACTATGCCCACGGTGGCTCTAATTCCCTGCCCCAGTGAGTTGCCGATGGCCACGACCCAATCGCCAACTCTTAGTTGGCTCGAGTCACCCACGGTGGCCGCCGGCAGATTCTCGGCTTTAATCCTGAGCACAGCCAGGTCAGCCAGGGAGTCGGTGGCCACTGTATTAACATCGGCGGGGAATGTGCGCCCGTCATCGAGGGTTACGGTGATACTCTGGGCACCCTCGACAACATGGTTATTCGTCACGATAATCCCATTCCGGTCGATAATCCAGCCTGAGCCAGCTCCTTCTTGCCGGTATTCCCGACCGAAGAGGTCGCGGGCGATGGTCTGGGTGGTGATGGCCACTACGGATGGTTTGACTTTGGTGACGACATCAGCAATGCTAGGTAGAATCGGTAATGGGCTTTTAGCCTGGGGTATTGTCCAGGTGGGTGCCATCGTGGCCGTCGAAGTGGGTGACGAGGTTGGCGTGGAAGTCGTCAGCGAGGCCGGTAGCAGATTGCAGCCAATATTAAGGGTAAGACTAAGAACCAGAATGAAAATAAGAGCCGGTATCAATATCCTTTTCATAAATTTTATTCTAACATACCGAATGTTAAGGAACAATTAAGAAAAGAGGAGGGGGGACGGATTGTCCCGTCCCCCCTCCTCAGTGTGTCAGTAGTTTCTTATGTTACTCTTTTACCTCAGGTAGGGAGGCTAGTGCTTCTTTCACCTTGTCGGCGGGATACTCGTAATCCACCAGTTTGCCGGAGAGATACTCGTCATAGGCTGCCAGGTCAAAATGTCCATGCCCACTGTGGGCGATGAGGATGGTTTTCTTTTCGCCCGATTCCCGGCATTTGATGGCTTCGTCAATAGCTACCCTGAGGTCATGGCATGGTTCTGGGGCACTGATAATGCCCTCAGTCCGGGCAAACTGAACACCAGCCTCAAATGTAGGTACCTGATGCACAGCCTTGGCCTCAATTAAGCCAAGCTTGTAAAGATGGCAGACGATAGGTGCCATACCGTGGTAGCGCAGCCCACCGGCGTGGATTGGAGACGGGATAAAGGTATGACCCAGCGTGTACATCAAGACTATAGGGGCAAGGCCGGCGATGTCTCCGTAGTCCCAGGCATAGACACCCTTGGTCAGGGTAGGGGCGGCCATAGGCTCGACACAGATAATGCGCATTTTTGGTTTCTCTCCGCTGAGCTTGTCTCTAATCCAGGGCAGGAACTGTCCGGCAAAATTGGAGCCGCCGCCAACGCAGCCGACAATAATGTCCGGGTAAGCATTAGCCATCTCCATTTGCTTCCTTGTTTCCTCGCCAATAATAGTCTGGTGGAGCAGGACATGGTTGACGACACTACCGATGGAGTACTTGGTCTCATCGTGGGCAAAGGCATCCTCACAGGCTTCGCTGATGGCGATACCCAGGCTCCCCGGATGCTCCGGATTCTCGGCCAGAAAACGCCGGCCGACCTCTGTGTCCGCACTGGGGCTGGGTACAATTTTAGCCCCCCAGGTCTCCATCAGGATGCGGCGGTACGGCTTCTGTTTGTAGCTTGCCCTGACCATGTAGACCTTGCATTCTAGGCCAAAGAATGAGCAGGCCATAGATAGGGCGCTGCCCCACTGCCCGGCTCCGGTCTCGGTGGCAAGGCGCTTAAACCCCTCTTTCTTGGCGTAGTAGGCTTGCGGGATGGCGGTGTTAGGCTTGTGACTGCCGGCCTGGCTAGTTCCCTCGTATTTATAGAAAATCTTGGCCGGCGTATCCAGGGCCTTTTCCAGCCGATAGGCTCGATGCAAAACGGTCGGTCGATAGGTACGGTAAGCTGCTTGCACCTCTTCTGGAATTTCAATGTAGCGCTCTTTGGGGAACTCCTGCTTGTTGACAGCATCAGTGAAGAGGGGCGGCGGTAGGGGGCCCTCGTTGGGCAGGATTTCCTTAGTACCGGGATGTCTCAGGGGTGGCAGTGGCTTGGGCAAATCAGGCAGGACATTATACCAACGGGTCGGCATGTCCTTTTGGTCAAGAAAATACATTGTTCTCTCCATTTTTCCTCCCTTGTTGATGTTATTTTGTACTTAGAGATTATCCTTAGAGTGCCCCAGAGGGGCTACGCCAGGACCAGTAGATGATTGACATTACTATTCCTCCTCGGCCGCTTTTGTTATTGGCTTCACCCAGCACCAATTAAAAAGTCTTCTGCCCTGAAGGGGCAGAAGACTTAATTCCGCGGTGCCACCCTTCTTAGTCCTTCCCTCAGGAAAGGACTCTCTTTTCGGGGATACAAGCCGGCACACTCAGTGCTCAGCTCGATACCCTGGGGTCTGATAACGCTCCCCCGGCGGCAAAGTCTACTCGTCCCGATTCCATCGGGACTTTCGATTTGCGGCTCCCAAGTCCATTCAACTCCGGCGCTGGCATCGGCTCACACCCGGGGTACACAGAATAACTGCCGATTCTTTCCGGTACCCTTACCCGACTCTCTGAGTCCCGCTTTAGAGCTTACTAGTCTTGTTCACAGCCTTTTACGGTATTAAATTGTTTCTGATTATATTCTAATGGTTTCTGCCTGTCAATAGCGGGGCTGAAGATAGATTGTTTTACAATCCCTCGGCGCCTATCTATTTCTGCTTTCTCTGGGTCTTGATATCAGTTCAAAGATGGCACCGCCAGCGCCGCCGGCATCGAGGTAGGCGAACCTGCCCGGGGACTGGACTAAAAGTTTAACTCCCTGGGCCACCAGGTTAGCCGCTTCAGCATCGACATCATCCACATAAAAGCCGAGATGATGCAAGCCTTCTCCCCAGGTATCGAGAAAGCGTGACTGGAATATTCTTCCTTCCACCGGCTGTACCAGCTCAATCTGTAAAGAACCCACATAGGCAAGAGCCATCCTTGCCTTCCAGGGACGCCCTTTGGCATCGGTGCCACTGTTTTCAGCGTAGGTCCACGGGCCTATGCCGTATAACGATGACCATTTCTCAACAACCGAGCCGATGTCTTTCACGGCATAGCCAATTTGAGCCACCTCTTTTACCTGAAACTTGCGACCGCTCTGACCTGCCATTTATTTATTCCTCCTCTATTATTATTGGTTCAAATATCCGACGGCCTGCGTATTTCCTAATCCAGCCTTTTAACGCCAAGTAAGACCTTATGCTCACCCAGCTTGTGACTCTCGGTGAAGGCTCCCGCCTCGGGCGCTTTTTCCAGTAGCTGTTTGGCGAGCGTTTCCTGCTTGACATAATCGGCGAATTCCGTCATAACCCGGCGAATATGCTCATCACCCTGATAGTAGATGACGATGTGGTCGGCAATTTCAAAGCCGGCGGAACGCCGCATCGTCTGCAGCCGGTGTACAATCTCTCTGGCCATCCCCTCGGCGGCAAGGTCGGGGGAAATCTGGGTCGTTACCGCTACCGAATAGCCGCCTTCCGAGCAGACCGAAGTGCTCGCCTTGTCCATCTGGTTGACATCATCAATAATATAAAGGTGTTTGACGTTAAGCTCTTCAAGCACTTGTGACTTGACCCTTTCCAGGCCGTGTTGCTCCTGTTTTGAGATGAGGGTGGTAGAGGCGGCGGCCAGGGGCTGGCGTACCTTGATGCCGGCTTGACTTCGCGCCGCTCGACCCAAGCTGGATAGTCTCATCGCCAGCTGAATATCAACGGAGAGCTGCTGGTCAATTTTGGTTTCGTCCGCCACCGGGAAGTCAGCCAGATGCACGCTCTCGGGAGCATCCGGGGAAGCCGCCAGAACCAGGTTCTGATAAAGCTCATCAGCCAGGAATGGCGTGAAGGGCGCCAGTAGTTTGGATAGCGTCACCAGGCACTGGTAAAGGGTACTATAGGCCGCAATTTTATCAGCGTCGTTCTCACTTCTCCAGAAGCGCCGCCGGCTCCGCCGCACATACCAGTTGGATAGCTCATCAACAAAGGTCTCAATCTTCCGTCCGGCCTCGGTTGGGTCGTAACGCTCCAGCGCCGAGTCAACATCCACGATGAGCTGGTTAAGCTCGGAGAGAATCCAGCGGTCGAGCTCGGCTGGCTCAAAGTGAGTCCCCGATAATATCGGGGTAAAGCGGTCGATATTGGCGTAGGTGACAAAGAAGGAATAAACATTCCACAGTGTCAGGAAAAAGCGGCGCGTCACTTCCAGCACCATCTTCTCGTCAAAGCGCCGGACATTGCCCGGCGGCGAAGAAGTGAAGAAGTACCAGCGCAGGGCGTCAGCGCCATATTTATGAATAATTTCCCAGGGCCAGACGACATTCCCTTTGCGCTTGCTCATCTTCTCGCCCTTGGCGTCCAGGATGTGCCCCAGGCAGATGACATTCTTGTAGCAGATGCGGTCGAAGAGCAGGGTGGAGATGGCGTGCAGGCTGTAGAACCAGCCACGCGTCTGGTCAACCGCCTCGCAGATATAGTCGGCCGGGAAGCGCCCGTCCTGGAACATAGACTGGTTCTCGAAGGGGTAGTGGTACTGGGCGATGGGCATATTGCCGGAGTCGAACCAGCAGTCGATGACCTCCGGCACTCGTCGCATTCGACCGCCGCACTTCGGACAGTGGTAGGTTATTGCGTCGACAAAGGGGCGGTGCAGGTCGAGCGGCTCGGGCAGGCCAGCCAGGCCAGGCTTCTTTTTCAACTCCTCCACTCCACCCACACAATCAGGCTCACCGCAGGACTGACAGCGCCAGACGGGTAGCGGCGTGCCCCAGTAGCGCTCGCGGGAGAAGGCCCAGTCCACATTATTTTGAAGCCAGTCGCCAAAACGCCCGTACTTTATGTAGTCGGGATACCAGTTAATCTCATTATTGCCGGCAATAAGTCGGTTCTTCACGGCCGTGGTGCGGATGTACCAGGTCTGCTTGGCATAGTAGAGCAGAGGTGCTTCACAGCGCCAGCAGAAGGGATAGGTGTGGCGGATAGTTTCACTGCGGAAAAGTAGTCCACGTGCCTTCAGGTCCTCCAGCACCAGCGGGTCGGCCTCTTTAACGAATTTGCCGGAAAAGGGGTATTGGCCTACGATTTTACCCTGAAGGTCGACCGGCTGAACAAAATCGAGGTCATGGTACATGCCAGCTTCAAAGTCTACCTCGCCAAAAGCAGGAGCAACATGCACTATTCCCGTACCCTCTTCCAAAGACACGAAATCGGCATCGATCACTTTGTAGGTTAGACCCCGACCAGTTAATGGCGATGGCTTCGGTGCTTTCTGCACCTGGAATACAGTAAGCATACGTGTCACATCTTGATTAAGGAATCGTTGAGGGCGTCTTCTCTCTACGGCATATTTATGAGGGTCAAACAATGGCTCATACTCTGCCCCTACTAAGTAAATACCTTTCGCCTTCATTACTACCTTGTTACTACCTAGCCCCGCTCGCTCACGCAGAGCATCAGCCAGAATGAGGTATTCATCCCCTACCTCTACAACGGCATAATCAGACTCAGCAGCCACCGCTAGAGCAGTATTGCCCGGTAGAGTCCAGGGAGTAGTCGTCCAGGCTAAGAAGTATGTGTCTCTGCTTAATGCAAGATGAAACAGCTTCTGGCTCACTTCGTCTTGTTTGCCTGTCGATAGCCACGTCTTAAACTTTATATAAACCGAGGGGTCTTCAATATTGTCCTGGTAGCCCTGGGCCACCTCATGCGAGCTTAGCGATGTGCCACAGCGGGGGCAGTGGGGGGTGACCTTGTAGCCCTGATAGATTAGCCCCTTATCCCACATCTGCTTGATAGCCCACCAGCCGGACTCGACATACTCGTTCCTCATGGTGACATAGGCATTTTCCAGGTCAACCCAGTAGCCGATACGCTCCATGAGGTCTTCAAATTCCTTAAGGTAGCGGTAGACGCTCTCCCGGCAGAGAGCATTAAATTTGGCCACCCCGTACTCCTCAATCTGTGCCTTTCCCGAGAAGCCCAGCTCCTTTTCTACCTCTAGCTCCACCGGCAAGCCGTGCGTATCCCAGCCGGCCAGGCGTGGGGTATAAAAGCCCTTCATCGCCTTATACCGTGGTATGACATCCTTAAAAGCGCTCGGTAAAACATGGTGGATAGCCGGGCTGCCGTTGACCGTGGGCGGTCCGTCGTAGAGAACGAAACGAGGTTTACCCCGGCGCTGGTCCACACTCCGCGCAAAGATATTCTTATCTTTCCATAATTTGAGTATCCTTTCCTCAATCTGAGGGAAGTTCACCTTGCTACTCACTGGATGGAACATAGCCAATCTCCTCCCGGAGCATTATCTCCTCCCTTACCCGTTGCTATAAAAAATCCCGTCCCATAGGGACGGGATTGATTGACCCGCGGTACCACCCTACTTCCCCGACTCACATCGGGGCACTCATTCAGGGCACTGTATTATGCCCTCATCACTGATTACGGTTGATGACTCCGACCAAGTCTACCAGTCCCGATGGAATCGAGACGTTCGGTTGGCAACTCAGGAGGGATTTTCAGAGAGACGGACACATCTGCTCGCACCCTACCAGACTCGCTGAGCGCCGGTGCCTTTCTTACTCTTCTCCTTCAACGCTTTGTAGAGCAAAGTCTACCACATTATGAAAAACAAATCAACCTAAAAGTCAGCTTACACCGCCTTGCGTTTCGGGCTGTCGCTCAATATAATCAAAGAACCATGACCGGGGTCAGGGAATCTTGATTTGGCTGTGAGGTGCGGTGAATTTGTGGCAATATTGTTTTACGGAGTCCTGTGCCAGGAGCAGCAAAACCTCCACCGCGGATTGAGGTGACACGCATGGGTGTGCCAGTTGAATTGAGAACAGAGCGACTTCTACTTAGGCCCTTCAGCCTGAGCGACGTGGGTGATGTGTTTGAATACGCCAGCGACCCCGAGTGGGTAAGATATCTCGTAAACATCCCTTATCCTTTCACAATGCGAGATGCCGAAGAATTCATAACGCGCTTCTCGAACCTTACATCCTGGGACACCCTTCCGATGTTCGCCATTGTCTTGGATGCCAAAGTGATAGGGGAAATCTATCTGAATGCGCTGGACCTCCAGCACGAGCGCACCGAGCTAGGGTACTCGTTGTCACGCAGGCACTGGGGCAAAGGCCTGACTCCGGAAGCGGCTCGTGCCGTCATAAACTGGGCTTTCCGGGCATTTAACCTGAACAGAATCTATTCCACATGCGACCCCAGGAATGAGCGCTCGTGGCGTGTCTTAGAGAAGCTGGGAATGGTCCGGGAGGGGCTTTTGCGCAGCCACTTAAAATGGCACGGCGAGTTTAGAGATGTATTGTACTACGGGGTCCTCCGTCACGAGTGGAAAGGCTGATACACTGCGTTAGGGTGGCATACATGACTGGGCCGCTAGAGTTACGAACAGGAAGCCTGCTTCTTCGGTTTCTTTTAAGGCTTCTCTCATAAATTATTTAGGGTCAATTTCATCAAAATTAACTATCATGCTAACTCCACCAGAGAGTAGGGCTGTTCCAGCCCGGTTACTTCTCCTTAGGGCGGATGACCACCTTGCGGGTCTCGCCCTGACCGATGCTTTCAGTAATGACATCGGGGTGGTTGGCCAGAGCCAGATGAACAATGCGCCGCTCATAAGCCGGCATCGGCTCCAGGGTAAAGGGGGCGCCTTTAGTCTTGACCCTTTCCGCCATCTGTTGGGCAAAAGACTCCAGGGCCTGGTAGCGGCGCTGCTTGTAACCTTCCACATCAACGACAATGGGCACCCAGGTCTGAACCTGCTGCCCAACCAGAAGCCGGACAACATACTGCAAAGCGGCCAGAGTCTGTCCCCGCCGCCCGATAAGAATGCCCAGGTCATCACCCTTGATATTGAGGGCCACCGCCGGGGCGGCTCCTGTTTCCTCAGCCACAGGTGGCGGAGCCTGAGACTCAATGGTAGCGGTCACTCCGAGCAGTTGGAGCAACTGCTCGACGACATTTCTGGCGACCGCCGCCGCATCACCCCCGGGCTTGGGTATAGGCGTCACCCGGACGATGGCCTCCTCAGCCCCAATGCCCAGAATACCGGACTTACCTTCTCTTATAACGTTGACTTCTACCTCGTCCCTGTTTACGCCTAATTGGTGGAGGGCCAGTTGGACGGCTTCCTCCACGGTCTTCCCGCGCATCTCCAGACTTTCCATGTTCTAATCCCTCTTCTCTGGCCGGCTTTGGCTCAGTGACAGCGGGGGCCGCTGGGAGCTGAGCTGCCGGCTCTTTGGTTTTCTTCTCACTAGCCACCTTCTTTCCCCATCCACCGAACCTGGGTAAAGTCAAGCCGCCCCACCCGGTAACGAAATACTGCATGACGATACTGATGATGTTCCCGACCAACCAGTATAGAGCCAGGCCGCTGGGGAAGGAAATGGAGAAGAAGAAAAACATAATAGGCATCATCCACAGCATCATCTGGCTCTGACTTTGCTGCTTTGGGTCGGCGCTGGGCAGGGTGGTCATCTTCTGCTGTACCCACTGGCTGGCGGCCACCAGGATAGGCAGTATCAGCATAGTATCCGACGTGGACAGGTCCAGCCAGAGGAAACGGCTCTCCAGGGGTACCTGGGAGAAGACCATGGGCCAGGAGTTATAAAGGTGCTTGGAGAGACTGAGAAAGTCCTCCGGCACCACTGCCAGCACCCTGAGAATGGATTGGTACAGGGCAATCCACACCGGAAACTGGATGAGCATCGGCAATAGACAGCCCAGTGGGTTCATGCCGGTCTGCTTGTACAGCTTTATTTGCTCCTGGGCCAGTTTCTGCTTATCTTTGGCGTACTTCTTCTGCAGCTCGGCTACCTGGGCCTGGATGGACTGCATGGCTTTGGTCGCCCGCAGTTGCCGCCTCGTCAGCGGGTACATCGCCGCCCGGATGAGGATAGTGAACACGATAATCGTCAGCCCAAAGCTGTTAAACAGGTAATGGGATACCATGATGAAGGCATTGATTAACGGGGACAAGATAATCAGGTTCCAGACATCCCCAATACTCAACAGTTCCTACCTCACAACTATTTAATGGTGAATTTCCGCAATGCCCCGGAAGCCACATCTATGGCATAGAGCGCATCCTGGGCAGTATGAACGAAGACACTGCCTTGGCCGGCACTGAGCGAAGCATACACCTTTTCTCCCAGGCTGGCCAGTTCCTTAATCTCATTGGTGGCGGTATCCACTACATAAACAATTCCTGCTTCCGTCGCTACCACCACCGAATTATCCACCAGCACCGGCGACGAGCTTATGGGACTTTTCAAATCTAACTCGGTCAGTTTCTCCCCATTGTCGGTCTTGAGTACATAGACCTTGCCATCTAGTGACCCCGCATAAATCACACCATCATAAACGACTGGCTTGGCCCAGAACCAGTTCTCGGCCATGAATTTCCACTTCAGGCTACCCGTGGCCGTATCCAGAGCGTACAAATATCGGTCAAAAGAGCCAATATAGACCGTATTGCCGTCTACTACCGGCGTGGCGACAATCGCCCCCTCCGCCGTGAAATGCCACTTCTCGGTGCCATCAGCGGTGTTCAGTGCATAGAGCTTCTTTTCGAAAGAGCCGATAAACAGGGTCTCACCGGCAATAGCCGGGGTTGACCAGATTTTTTCTCCGGTGCGGAAGTCCCAGACCTTGTAGCCCTCAGCCGTGTCCAGCGCGTAGACCGTGCCCGCCGCCGAGGCAAAATAGACCCGCCCCTGGTCTGTCACCAGGCTGCCCACAATGAAGCCAGACAGGTTTCCCTGCCTGGGATAAATCCACCTCGGTTCTTCCCGGCCGGCCGATGGGTAGGCATAGACCTTGCCGTTGTAACCGCCGACATAGACCAGATTGTCTGATACGGCTGGAGAGCCGTAGATAGCGACGCTAGTCGGCCCCTGAGCACAGCCAAAGCCACCGCCGGAAGTAGCGCCTGTCTCCAGCTTGGCGGCCCACAAGCGGCTGCCATCAACAATATTCACGGCAATAAGTCGGCCGTCCATGGAGCCAACATAAAGGGTATTACCCTCGACCGTTCCACCAGACCAGCCCTTGGGTATCGTGGTACCACCGGTACAGCCGGTAAAGACCAGCCCGACCAGAGCTAAAACGATGATGGAGAGCCACAATTGGGTTCGCCATATTCGGTTACCGCAGATTCTCACTACTAACTCCAATTATCTTTTAGGCGGCTCAAGAGAAGAGACTCAGACCTGTTGCCGGCATCATGGCACCGGGTCGAAACCTCCCGGGTTGAAGGGATGACACCGACTGATTCGCCTCAAGCCCAGCCAGACTCCCTTTGGCATACCATACCGCCCGATTGCCTCGTGGGTATATTCCGAGCAGGTCGGGACAAAACGGCAGGATGGCGGTATTACCCGGGATAAAGTAGATTGGTACAGTCTAATTAAACCTAAGGCTAATTCCTTCACTTTTCCCCTCAAAGATGCCTGGCTGGAGCCGTCCTTCCTTTGGTCGGGCATCCCCTTCTCAGCCGCGCTCGGCTTTAACCTCCGCTGGTCGCCCAGACTCACTGGTAGTAGCCAGCAGACCGGCCCTGGATAGCAGACGCTCGACCGCGCTCCTCATAACAGCATAGTCCGCTTCCGCCGCCAATTGGCGGGCAATGTAAATGATGTCCCACCCCGCTTTCAGCGGCGCCGCCCTTAAAATCTCGCGTAACCGGCGCTTGACTCTATTCCTGACTACCGCCTTACCTACCCTCCGACTCACGGAGAAGCCATACCGGGAGAAAGTAAGGTCATTGGGTAGGGCCTTCATCACCAGCAAATCAGACGCCCAGGAACTCCCCTGGCTATAGACCAGCGCGTACTGCTGCGGCTTGGTCAGGTACTCTTCTCCCCTCATCGCTCCCTTACCCTGCTCTGCGGTCAGTCCGCCGGGCGTCAGACTGTGGTCAATCGTTGCCGACCCTTGAGCCGTCTGGCCTTTAGGACCGCCCGGCCGCCGCGGGTGCTCATTCTCTTCAGGAAGCCATGCTCGCGCTTACGCGGTATTTTCTTCGGTTGATAAGTCCTTTTTGGCACGGTAAACCCTCATCAGGCAAGAGTTCCCACCGGAGAAGACAGGGTGACAGTCCTGAGCCGACTAAAACAGTCGGCTCAGGCGCTAGCACCACCTGCCTTACGCATATGGGCCGGCACATAGGGTATTAACGCCATTTGCCGCGCCCGCTTGATAGCTGTGGCCAAGATACGCTGGTGTCTGGCACAAGTACCTGTCCGGCGCCGTGGCTCTATTCGACCTCTCTCGGAAATAAAGGCACGCAATTTCGCCGCATCTTTGTAATCAATAACATTGACTTTATTGACACAGAAGTTACAGACCTTGCGTGCTGGCACATATCTCGGCCGGCCTGTTCTTATTGGTCTGGTTCTACTCGGTTCTCTGACCACCTGCTATTAACTCCCTACCTCTCGAACTTAGTCTGTCACCCCCTGCCTAGAAGGGTATATCCTCCGGCTCCAGTTCATTATTGACGGGGCCTTCGGCGGCTTTTCCCTCCGGCAGAGGGGCTACTCCCTGTCTATCAAGAAAACTGACTCGATTAGCGACTATCTCGTTACGGAAATGCTTTTGACCGTCCTGACCCTCCCACGAATGGGTACGCAGTCTACCCTCAACATAGACAAGCCGACCCTTAGTCAGGAACTGGTTGCATTGCTCAGCTAGCCTGCCCCAGGTGACGACGGCAAACCACTCCGTCTCTTCCTTACGCTCGCCGTCGGAAGTGGTGTACCGCCAGTTAGTCGCTACGCTAAACGAGGTGACCGGTCGACCGTTAGGAGTAAAGCGCATCTCAGGTTCGGTGCCCAGATTGCCAATGACTATGATTTTATTCACGCTGACCATTGTCCCAAAAACTCCTTTTGCTTTACTCAAACACCCGTAGCTGTAGCCATTGTCCATTTAACTTTTCAGTTTGACCAGTAAATGCCGCAGAAACTCCTCCGAAATCCGCAGGTTTGCTTCCAGTTCTCTACTAGACGCCGGTTTCAGTTTGCACTTAATCAAAACATAATTACCCTCCAGAGAGCGTTTTATCGGATAGGCTAACTTTCGTTTGCCCCACCGTTCTGCGTTGGCCACAGTCCCACCCCGGCCGGTGATGAGCCGACCTATTTTCTCAATCGTCCCCTCAAGTTGCTCTTCGGCGATTTCGGGACTCACGATTACCATCAGCTCGTAGTCGCGCAGTTGCTCACCTGTTTCCGTCGCTGCCTTGTCAGATACCATGCCTCTCCCCTAAAAAAATTTACGGTGCATTATACCACACAATAAAGCCGATAAACAATGTTTGAAGGTGTGATAGTTCGCCAGCAGGCAAATTCACTCCTTAAAATGATACAATAGAGGGAGTTGACCCCGGCACTTTCACGCACCGCGAACGGAGGAGCTACTGTGCGCATTCTGGTAATGTATCAGGGGCATTATGGTAAGAGGATAGCCGATAATATCAAGAAGTCGGCTCCGGGTGATTGGACGGTTGAGGTGCACAGCCTGCCGCGGGCATTGCCTCTGGTTATCGATGAACCCGAAGAGTTCTTGCCCTCAAATCTACCCCAGGCCGACCTTCTGCTGGCATTGACTGAGTCGGCCGAAGCCGCCCAGCTCATACCCGGGCTGGCGAGGCTGTCACGGGCGAAAGCGGCCATCATACCCATCGATAGTTCGGCCTGGTTACCTCCGGGTTTAAAGAACCAGATACGAAGAGAGCTAACTGACATCGGGGTCGCCAGTGTCTTCCCCAAGACCTTCTGCACACTGACTGAGAAGGGAGCTGGTTATGGCCATGACATTGAACCTCATAACAACGAGTACATCGCCCGTTTTGCCAGCCTCTTTGGCCGGCCCCGGCTGAAGATTCAGGTGGACCGGGAAAGCGGCCGGATAGTCAAAGTCGAGGTGCAGCGGAGTGCTCCCTGCGGCTCCACCCATCTCGTGGCTGAGAAGCTAATCGGTGTCCACATAAATGAGGCGGTGCCACAAGCCGGACTGCATGCTCACCACTACCCCTGTCTGGCGTCGATGAACATGGAACCCACGGGTGATACCCTGATGCATATCTCAGGCTATGTAGTTAATGAAGAGGTGGAACGGGAGGTGAAGCATGACGGGACCACTGACGGGGATTAGAGTCATTGACCTGACTCAGGTACTCTTTGGGCCCTTTGCCACTATGCTACTCAGTGATATGGGGGCGGAAGTCATCAAGATTGAGCGACCGGAGGTCGGGGATATCGCCCGGGGCAATGGCCCCGTGGTTCGGGGGCTGAGCACCTATTTTCTCAGTCTGAATCGCGGGAAGCAGAGCGTGACGCTGGATTTAACGACTGCGCGCGGGAAAGAGATATTTTTCAAACTCGTGGAGAAGGCCGATATGCTGGTGGAGAATTTTACCCCCGGAACGATGGAAAAACTGGGTTTAAGTTATGAGGTCGTCAGACAGCACAATCCCCGGCTCATTTACATTGCTGGCTCCGGTTTTGGTCAGTACGGGCCCTACGCCCACAAGCCAGCCTTTGATATTGTGATTCAGGCCATGGGCGGCGTCATGAGCATCACCGGCGAGGAAGACGGCCCACCGGTCAGGCCGGGGGTATCCTATGGCGATATTACGGCGGCCCTCTTTCTGTCTATCGCCGCGCTGGCGGCGCTGGAGGAACGCCATCGCAGCGGCGAGGGCCAACTGATTGACATCAGCATGCTGGACTGCCAGGTGGCGGTTCAGGAAAATGCGTTTGTCCGCTACCTGAATACCGGCGAGATACCGCGTCCCCTGGGCACCCGGCACCCGGTAACCACGCCGTTTCAGGCTTTCCAGACCAGAGATGGCTATGTGGCCGTCGCTCTGATGGGGGGTCTCAAGGACCAGTGGCCTCTCTTTTGTGCGGCGATTAACCGGGTCGACCTCATCGATGACCCACGGTTCCGCAATGGCTGGCTGCGTACTCAGCACTACCAGGAACTGGAACCAATCCTGACTGAGGCTATGAAAGCCAGGATGACGAAGGAGTGGGTGGAGGAACTGGAACGGCTAGAGATACCCTGCGGCCCGGTCAATAATATTGCCCAGGTAGCCAGTGATCCGCAGATTGCGGCCAGAGAAATGATTATTGAGGTCAATCACCCCAGGGCGGGCAGTTTCAAAGTGGTCAATAACCCCTTCAGGTTTTCCCGGACACCCTGCCTAATTGAACAGGCCTCACCGGATTTAGGTGAGCACACACCGGAGGTATTAAGCCGTCTTCTGGGGATGACTGAAGCCGAAATCAGCCAGCTAAAGACGGGGCGGGTGGTTTAAAAGTCTTCATCAGGAAGTTAGCCACCTTTTGTCGTACCAGAGGATACCACAGCCAGAGGGTGGCGTGGGTAGACGGAAACCAGGTGATGGCTGGTCGGCCGGCTTCCTGCCAGAAATCAAGCACCGCTTCTCTCGGCACGGCTTCATCCCACCGGGCGTTAATCATCAAAACCGGTCGCTGGCGCAGGCGATGGGCAAAGGTCATCGGGTCGGTCAAAAAGCCTATTCTGGGTGGCTCGGTATTCTCCCACCCCTTTTCGGCTACTTCACTCAGATACTGCCAATACGATTGTTGAATAGACTGGTACTCCGCCTCCGTACGCCGGTAAGCCTTCATAATACGGCTGAGGCGGCTTTTCTGATTAATCTTCTCCCCATTGCCGCCGGTCACAATGAAGACGCCGGCTTTGATGCGTTCATCTATCCCCATGGCGATGGCGGAGATAAACCCGCCAAAACTGATGCCGAGCACGCCAATATGGTCTTGGTCGATTTCTTGGCGGCGGCTAGCCCAATCCATGGCCTGGCGGACCTCAAT
>Ga0299912_10001331_pt1 | contig 19958 bp, 19 predicted proteins | sample RVTome_2_FD_207667 | JGI IMG/M metagenome (GOLD analysis project Ga0299912, IMG submission 207667) | Soil microbial communities from uranium-contaminated site in the Upper Colorado River Basin, Wyoming, United States - RVT95D214 (version 2) ... | reverse complement strand
AAAGCTCTGGTGAAAGTTTCGCTGGCCTGGAAGGAGCGCTCAGTGGTATGGCCGGCAATGACATCGCGAAGCTTTAGACGGACCTGCGCTGAGCCTCGTCCCATCTTGATGTGCTGGTAATCAAGCACCTGATATAGCTGTCCGTCCAGCACGATGGTTATCCCTCTTTTTAATTCTCCGGCGTCAATCATAGGGTAATCAACCTCCTAACAAATGTTTGCCATTTTATCGGCTCGGGTCAGGCTTCTCACCTTACCGTTCTCCATGACAACCGTATCTTCAATTCTGACTCCACCCCAGGCGGCGACATATATTCCGGGCTCGATGGTAAAAACCATACCGTCAACCAGCAAGTCCGAAGAATTTGGTCCAAGCCTTGGCGATTCATGAGTCTCCAAACCGACGCCGTGCCCCAGACCGTGACCAAAGGCATCGCCATACTTCGCCTGCTCAATAACTGTCCGGGCTAACCTGTCTGCCTGGTCACCATTGATACCAGCTGTAATGGTGGCCAGGGCCGTTAATTGCGCACCCAAAACAATATCATAAATTTTAAAAAAAGTCTTGTCTCCGTCACCTATTACGAAGGTGCGGGTCAGGTCGGAGCAGTAGCCATTCACCCGGGCTCCCAAATCAATTACCACCGGTACATTTTTCAGAAGTAGTTGTTCGGATGGCTTGGCGTGGGGCAAAGCCGCGTTTTGACCGGAAGCCACAATGATGTCGAATGGCACGGCTTGACTACCTTTCTCGCGCAGAAACTTCTCCAATCCCCAGGCCACTTCCTTTTCGGTCATACCCGGGCGGAGTATCGACTTGGCCTGGTCGAAGGCAGCATCGGCCAGCTCAACCGCTTCCGTTATGAATTTTAGTTCCTCAGGTTCTTTTACCGCACGAATCGACTCCACCAGGCCGGAAGCCGGAATAAGATGAAGCTGGTAGCCGTCATCGTTTATGGTTTTGAAAAGTTTTTCATAAGTGGCAAACGGAATCTGGTCGGCTTCAAAGCCTGCCTTTTTGATTCCAAAATCTAAGAGGAATTTGGGTAGCCAGCCGACCACGTCGCCTTTTATGTGGATAACGTCGAAGTCCGGGGCTTCCTTTTTGGCTTGCTCAACGTATCTGAAGTCAACGGCTAGGTAAGCGATACTGTTCGAAATAATCAGCCAGCCTGCGGAGCCAGTAAAGCCAGAGAGATAGCGTCGGTTTTCCGGCTGGGAGACTACAAGCACATCCAATTCCTTTTGGGCTAATATATAGCGTAGCTTTTCCAGCCGGCTCACTCTTATTTTTCTACTTTCAGTTCACTGACTAGAATTTGCAGTGCGGCGATATAGCTCCACCAGCCGAATCCAGTTATTTGGCCTCTGGCAATTGGAGCAATTACCGATTTTGCCCGCCAGTCTTCGCGAGCGTAGATATTAGATAGATGAACCTCGATAACCGGCAATCGGCTGTCAACAAGAGCATCCCGCAGGGAGAGACCGTAATGCGTAAGCGCTCCGGGATTTATGATTATACCGGCGGCTTGAGACGCATTTTTCTGAATAAAGTCAATAAGCGCTCCCTCACTATTAGACTGAAAACTAACTACGTCGGCACCCAGGCTCTTCCCCTGCTTTTTTAAAAGGGTATCAATCTGTGGCAATGTTTTATCACCATAGTAGGCTTTATCTCGCTTGCCCAACAGATTAAGGTTTGGTCCGTTGATAACCAAGATTTTCATGCTGCCGCTCCTATCTTTTCTACTTCTTCCAGTTTATCTTTATATTCACAGGCGGTACATTTCACCCAACCGTCCCGATATATAATGAGCATCTTGCCGCACTGCGGGCAGGGTTGTGCAACCGGGCGACGATTGACTGCAAACTGGCATTGTGGGTAGCCGCTGCAACCGTAGAAAATACGTCTTTTCTTGGTTGTTCTCTCCACAATCTCCTTCCCGCATTTTGGGCAGAGGACACCAGTTTTGACCATATAAGGCATGGTCTTCTTGCATTCCGGATAACCGCTGCAAGCCAGGAATTTGCCGAAACGCCCGGTCTTCAAAACCATAGGTCGACTGCACTCAGGGCAAATTTCCTCTGTGGGCTTGGCAATACTGACTTTTTCTATCTTATCGGATGCCTGACTAAGCAGCTCTTTAAAGGGAGTATAAAAATCTTTGAGAACCGAAACCCAATTCCTCTCACCACGTGCAATCTCATCCAGCTCTTCTTCAAGCTGAGCCGTGAAATCCAGGTCGACTATTTCAGGGAAGTGCTGGGTTAAGAGGTCGCTGACGATAAAGCCTATCTCATCAGGACAAAGCCTGCCATTTTCTTTATATATATAGCCCCTTCCCTGGATAGTGGATAGAATGGGGGCGTAGGTGCTGGGTCGTCCGATTCCTTTTTGTTCCAGCGCTTTTATTAAAGTAGCCTCATTATAACGAAACGGCGGCTGAGTAAAACGCTGCTCGGGGAATAGGTTCAACAAGACTAAGTTGTCACCGGCTTTCAATTCGGGCAGGACAACCGCCTTTTCATCCTCTCCCTCCTCGTCTTTGCCCTCACTGTAAATAGTTATAAAGCCGGGGAACTTCACTACGGAACTGCTGGCCTTTAACAGATAGCTCCTGTGCGGTTCTGAACATTTGGCGTCTATTTCGACGGTGGTAGCATCCATTAAGGCTGCTGCCATCTGGCTTGCCACCATCCTCTTCCAGATAAGGTCATATAGTTTGAGCTGTTCCGGTTTCAGGTAAGAGCGAAGCTGGTCAGGCTCTCGATGAACTCTGGTTGGCCGAATAGCTTCATGCGCTTCCTGTGCCCATTTGACCTTTTTAGCAAAATGACGTGGATTCTGAGGCACAAAGCGGTCACCGTATTTGCCGGCAATAAAATCTCTGGTCTCAGCTATGGCGCTGGCAGCTACATGCGTGGAATCGGTGCGCATATAAGTAATCAACCCCACTGAGCCCTCCTCGCCCAGAGAGACTCCTTCGTAAAGCTGCTGAGCGATTAGCATGGTACGCTGCGCGCTGAACCGCAGCTTGCGCCAGGCTTCTTGCTGCAGCGTGCTGGTAATGAATGGCGGCGCTGGGTGGCGAGCCACTTCTTTTACCGTTACCTTTTTGACGGCATAGTCGGCCTTCTTCAGCGCGTCCTGGATTCTCTCGGCTTCCTGCTGGTTCGATATGGTAATTTTCGTGCCGTCGGCTAGGCTTGACAGCAGTGCTCTGAAACTGGTCTTCGAAGGGGCTGGCAAACTCTTGGCTAATTCGGCCTCAATAGTCCAGTACTCCAAAGCAACGAAATTTTGTATCTCGCGCTCGCGGTCGACAATCATTCTCAAGGCTGCCGATTGGACTCTGCCAGCAGAAAGTCCTCTCTGAACCTTGCGCCACAGCAATGGGCTAAGCTTATAACCAACCAGTCTGTCCAGCAGGCGGCGCGCTTGTTGGGCGTCAACCAGGTTCATATCAACGGAGCGGGGATGACGAAAAGCCTTCTCCACCGCTTCCTTGGTTATCTCGTGAAAGACGACCCGGCGGATGGGTATTTTATCGTTATCCATTTTGGCAGCTGCGATTAGATGCCAGGAAATTGCCTCTCCCTCACGGTCGGGGTCAGTTGCCAGATAGACCTCGGCGGCAACTGCAGCCGACTTTTTCAGCTCATTAATCACGCTTCTTCTCTGTCTGATGATGATATAACGTGGAGCAAAATCATTATCTACATCTATGCCTAACTCACTCTTAGGCAGGTCGCGCACATGCCCCAGAGTCGCCTTGATCTCATAACCTTTGCCCAGTATACGGCTTATTGTCCTGGCTTTAGCCGGTGATTCGACAACAACGAGTTTCGTTGCCATGATTATCCTGCCGTTTGATACTCCTCTTTCATTTCTCTGGCCAGCACATAGTTCATGCTGCCAACCTGCTTTACCATTCCCTTTAGTTCCATCATAGTTAGAACACTGCCAACCGAAGCCGCCGCCAGGCCGCTGTGACGACAAATATCGTCTATATGAATCGGCTCACGGCTCAGCTGCTTTAACAGTAAAGATTCAGTCTCATCGACGGGCAGAAGCTCCTTCATCTCCAGTTGCTGTGCCATGATGGTCAGATTAAGCTCTTCTAAAATGTCTACATAATTCCTGACCAGTTTCGCGCCTTCTTGAATGAGATGATTAGTCCCTCTGCTGGCCGGTGATAAGATGCTGCCCGGGACGGCAAAGACTTCGCGGTTTTGTTCCAGTGCCTGATTGGCGGTGATCAAAGCCCCGCTGCTTTCGCCGGCCTCAATAACCAGTACACCAAGGCTGAGGCCGCTCATAATTCGATTACGCCTCGGGAAATTATCAGCTTTGGGTTTGGTGCCTGGGGGATATTCGCTAATCAGGGCGCCGTGCTCCATAATCTCCCGTGCCAGCTTGGCGTTCTCTGCCGGGTAGACGATGTCAAGACCGCAGGCGAAGACAGCCATAGTTCGAGCGCCGGCTTCCAGCGCGGCATGGTGAGCCACAGAGTCAATTCCTCTAGCCAGGCCGCTAACGATGGTAATTCCGTTTCTGGCCAGGTCAGTGACAATCTCTTCGGTCACTTGACGTCCGTAGACTGTAGCTCGACGGGTGCCGACTACGGCCAGGCAACATTCATCTTCTGTCAGCAAATTGCCTCGGATATAGAGTACCGGTGGATAATCGTAAATTTCCTTAAGCCTTTGTGGATAGGCGGGAGAATCACAAGGAAGTACCTTTATTTTATACTTATTGAGGTTGTCTATTTCTTCGTCGGGAGCGATTCTCGTTCGCAGGTTGACGATATTCTCCACAGTTTTAGAATCAAGGCCGGAATTTTTCAGCTCTCCGGTTGAGGCTTTCCAGGCATGCTCCAGTGTGTTGAAATGGTCCAGCAGCTGTGATATTTTCACCCGACCGATGCCGGGCATCTTGGAAAAGCCTACCCAGTATTTCAGCTCGTTCTCATTCGTCATCTGAGTTGAAACATTGTAGCATAGGCGGGAAAGGCAAACAAAGATACATCGAAGTGGCGGAGAGGGTGGGATTCGAACCCACGGTCGCCAAAGGCGACACGCGCTCTCCAGGCGCGCCTGTTAGACCACTCCAGCACCTCTCCGGGTCTGGCGGAGAGGGTGGGATTCGAACCCACGAGGCTCATCGCCCACCGCTTTTCGAGAGCGGCTCCATCAACCACTCGGACACCTCTCCAGGCCGGTAACATTATACAATGCTTGCGTCAGGAGGCAAAGCTTGATATATATAGTCGTTGCTGAAGGCAGGTGATATTTACAATGAAAAACAAGCTATGATATGATTGCACTTTACAATCCACCTATTTCGCATCGTTTAAAGTAAGATCAACATACTAAAATCTAAGGTATTGAAATGCTAGAAGCTTTGTGGATAGTCCTTCTGGGTATGGCACTTATATTTACTGTGCTGGGAATATTACTCGGCATGATGATTCTGCTCAACAAATTAATTAAACCAAACAAGACGGATAGATAGATGGATATACCTGTAAGTGAATTTTTAGGATTCCTCAATCTTAGCTGGCAAATAGTCGTTATGCTGGCTGTCGGTGGACTTCTCATCTATCTGGGCACCGCCAGAAACGTAGAGCCGGTTCTGCTGATACCCATTGGCACCGGAATACTGCTGGCTAACATACCGCTTGCCGGATTGGTTGATGAAGGGGGAATTTTTGCCGTTTTGAGGCAGGCGGGAATTCAAACAGAGCTCTTTCCTCTCCTTATTTTTATCGGCATAGGGGCTATGATAGATTTCGGGCCTTTTCTAGAAAGGCCATATACCGTCCTCCTTGGTGCGGCGGCCCAATTTGGCATCTTCGGCACCTTTTTCTTGGTTTACCTGCTCGGTGACGGCTGGCTTCATGTCATGGATTTCAGCCTGGTAGATGCAGCTTCTATCGGCATAATCGGCTCTGCCGATGGTCCAACTTCAATTTATGTGTCTTCGATGCTTGGCTCCAAATACGCGGCAGCCATAGTGGTAGCAGCCTACTCGTATATGGCTCTGGTACCCATTATACAGCCGCCGATAATGAGATGGCTGACTACCAAAGAGGAAAGACGCGTAGAAATGCCCATTAAAGTCAAGGCAGTATCACAAAAAACAAAGATTATCTTCCCCATAGCTACTGTACTTGTCGTAGGCTTGATAGCTCCGAAAGCCACACCGCTTATAGGCTTTCTTATGTTCGGCAATTTACTACGAGAGTGCGGTGTGGTTGAGCGGCTTTCGGCAACGGCTCAGGAGGAACTGGCTGACATTGTTACAATTCTGTTAGGTCTAACTGTAGGCGGAATGATGGTGGCTTCTGAGTTCCTCAATACCGAGACAATTATTATTTTTGTTATGGGAATAGTTGCCTTCGCGCTGGATACTGCTGCCGGCGTTACATTCGGAAAGATAATGTACCTTCTATCTGGCAAAAAGGTCAATCCATTAATCGGTGCTGCCGGTATATCGGCTTTTCCTATGTCAGCCAGGGTGGTCCAAAAAATGGGTCTTCAGGAAAATCCCCAAAACCATCTGCTCATGCATGCAGTTGGGGCCAACACAGCCGGTCAAATAGCTTCGGTTGTAGCCGGAGGAGCCATGCTGATGTTGGTACCTCTTTTTAGTTAGTCTGAAGACGGAATCTACCTATGGACGCTAACAAGAACTGGCATAATTTAGAGATATCCGAAGTCTTAACCTCTCTGGATTCAAAGCGTGAAGGTTTAAGCCAGGGAGAAGCCCAGCGCCGCCTGGCTCAATTTGGCCCTAACGAGCTGGCTGAAAAGAAAAAAATATCCCCGTGGGTAATCTTCTTCGAGCAATTTAAGAATTTTCTCATCATTATCCTACTTGTTGCCGTAGCCTTATCAGCCGTTATGGGCGAAGTAGCCGATGCCATTGTCATTTTCGCAATTGTACTGTTTGCTGCCGGCCTGAGCTTTATCCAGGAATATAGGGCTGAACGAGCCATGGAAGCTCTGAAGAGAATGGCGGCGCCTTCGGCATCGGTTCTTAGAGACAGAATGGAAATAGAAATCTCCGCCACGGAGCTGGTGCCAGGAGACATAATTCTGCTCAGGACGGGCGATAAAATACCGGCAGACGCCCGGCTCATAGACGCTGTCAACTTAAAGACGGATGAGGCTTCCCTGACGGGCGAATCAATCCCGCTAGAAAAAACGGGAAAGGCAGTAATGGGAGAGGCAAGCATTGGTGACAGGAAGAATATGGTCTTTACGGGAACGGCAGCCGTTTATGGCAGGGGCCTGGCAGTAGTCACTGCCACCGGCATGGCTACGGAGTTCGGCAAGATTGCGACTATGCTGCAAGAAGTCGAGAAAGAGCGTACACCGCTGCAGGTTAACCTCGACCAGCTGGGAAAGTGGATTGCCATCGGCGCCTTAGCCCTATGTTTCATTCTGGCCGGAATCGGTGTACTCCGAGGTCACGGAATTCTCGAGATGTTAATCTGGGGTGTAAGTCTCGCCGTAGCTGCTGTGCCCGAAGCCTTGCCAGCCGTAGTCACTATCTCGCTGGCTCTCGGCGTTCAGAGGATGGTACAACGCCATGCGCTAATCAGAAAATTGCCGGCCGTGGAGACACTTGGCTCCACTACCTATATTTGCTCAGATAAGACCGGCACACTTACCCAGGATCAGATGACGGTTCGCCGTATATATGCGGATGGTAAACTGATCGATGTCACCGGTGTTGGGTATGAACCCAAAGGTGAATTTCATGTTGGCGGCAAAGCCCTGAAACCCGAAGATGACGCTGCCTTACAGAGGCTGCTCCACATCGGAAGCCTGTGCAATGATACAACGCTTAATTCAGTCAATGGTGTTTGGTTAATCAAAGGCGACCCTACCGAGGGTGCTTTGGTGGTAACAGCAGCTAAGGCCAGTTTATGGCAAGAAGAACTTCAAATTCAATTTCCCCGTATCAGCGAGATTCCGTTTTCCTCAGAGACGAAGAGAATGACCACCACCCATCAAACGAGCCAAGGTAAAACTGCTTATGCCAAAGGAGCACCTGAGGTAATCTTGAGCTCTTGTAACCGTTTTTTCCGTAACGGAGAAGAAAAGGCACTAACTTCAGAAGATAGAAAAACTATAATGGCTGTGGCTCATGAAATGGCGGAGGATGCTCTCCGTGTCCTCGGACTGGCATATAAACAGCTTGATAATGCCGCTGTAAGCACTGACGACACAGAAAAAGACATGGTTTTTGTCGGTCTTGTCGGCATGATTGACCCACCTCGAGAAGAAGTCAAAGAGGCGATAAAGACATGTGACCGGGCTGGTATCAAATCGGTAATGATAACCGGCGACCATAAGTTAACCGCCGTTGCCATCGCCAGAGAATTAGGCATACTCAAAGAAGGTGTGGCCTTAACAGGGGCTGAAATTGATAACTTGAGCGACGAGCAATTTGACGACCTGGTGGAGAAAATTGAAGTTTATGCACGGGTCTCTCCAGCTCACAAACTGCGTGTCGTCGAGGCTCTAACTAAGAGGGGGCATGTGGTGGCCATGACAGGGGACGGAGTGAACGATGCACCGGCACTAAAGAAAGCTGATATCGGGGTGGCTATGGGCATTACCGGCACCGATGTTACCAAAGAAGCGGCTGACATGATATTGACTGATGACAATTTCGCCTCCATCGTGGCTGCAGTCGAGGAAGGAAGAGGCATTTTCAATAATATCAAGAAGTATCTGGTTTATCTCTTGTCCTGTAATTTGGGAGAAATACTGCTTATGGCAATCGTTATTTTGTTCGGCCCGCTTTTCGGTTTACCTGCTGGGACCATACCTTTAATTGCCATTCAACTCTTATATGTCAACTTAGCTACTGACGGTCTGCCGGCTATAGCTTTATCTGTTGACCCACCTGACCTTGATATCATGAAGCAAAAACCCCGTCCCCGCAATCAGACTATTTTTACAATGCCTGTCATGAGGTACCTGGCTGGTACTGGAATATGGACAGCTGTAGTGACTTTGGGAGTGTTTCTGTGGGCTGTAAACTCAGGGAAGAATTTCCTCGAAGCCCAGAGTATGTGCTTCGTTACCTTAATATTAATTGAGTTCTTTAATGCCTTTAACTGCCGGTCGTTAGAATATTCGTTATTCAAGATTGGACCCTTGGCTAATAGGTGGTTATTATTGGCAATACTTTGGGAATGCATAATGCTAGGTCTGGTTGTCTATCTCCCCATTCTACAAGGCCCATTCAATACTTATGCTTTGACTCTGGCAGACTGGATAATAGCTGTACTTTCAGCCTCAACCATCTTTATCGGCGCCGAAATCTACAAGCTAATTATTTCCAAGAGAAGGCCAAGACCTATTTTCAAAAGCTAATGGATAGTTATGCTAATCACACTCAGAATGAGTTTGCCAAATCAAGAGATAACGTATAAAATTACGTGAAGCCCCTGTAGCTCAGGGGATAGAGCGCCGGCCTCCGGAGCCGGGTGCGAGGGTTCAAGTCCCTCCAGGGGCGCTTCCAAGGAATTCAGGAATTTGAAAGAAAGAAGCGAGACAATTGAGATCCGTTGGCATGGGAGGGGTGGGCAAGGAGCAGTAACATCGGCTGAACTGCTGGCATTGGCGGCCATAGAGGAAGGCAAATTTGCACAGGCGTTTCCCAGCTTTGGCCCCGAAAGAAGAGGAGCCCCGGTGCTCGTTTTTAATCGCCTAAGCGACACCGCTCCAATCCGCGCTCGCGTCTCAGTAACCAACCCCGATATTGTGGTAATCTTGGACCCGGGCTTGCTTTATATTACCGATGCTACCTCCGGGCTAAAGAAAGACGGTACGCTGGTCATAAACAGCCCGAAGACATTAATTGACATAAAGTCGGAATTTGGCGGTCCATGGAAGCTGGCTGTGGTCAATGCCAACGTTATTGCGCGAGAGTTACTTGGAGTTACAATCGTCAATACCACCATGCTTGGAGCTCTGGTTAAGGCTACAGGGATAATCCAGCTAGAATCACTGACAGAGCCGATAAAGGAGCGTTTTGGGGCTAGAGCTAAGGCTAATATAGAGGCTTGCCGCAGGGCTTTTGACGAAACTGAAATAGCTGAGCCTGGTGTTGTTGTCCAGAAGACGCGTCAGGCAATACCGGCGGAAGTACTGCCTTCGTGGCGGGAGTTGCTGCCGGGTTGTGTTATTACTGAGCCGGGAAATGCCAAACAATATCGTACGGGCGATTGGAAATCTGCGCATCCGGTATGGAACAATGAGAAATGCATCAAATGCGGAATTTGTTATTTGTTTTGTCCGGAAGGATGTATCAGGGAAAAAGAAGACGGTTATTTCGAAGCCGATTTATATTATTGTAAGGGGTGCGGTATTTGTGCGCGGGAATGCTGGACAGAAGCTATAACGATGGTACAGGAAGAATAAATATGGCAACGAAACGAATTGGGATGGAAGGTTCCTTCGCTTTGGCTGAGGCGGTTAAATTAGCCCGTGTTGAAGCTATAGCGGCCTATCCCATTACGCCTCAAACGCATATTGTCGAGCGGCTGGCTGAATTCGTAGCCAACGGCGAGATGGATGCCGAATATATACCCGTAGAATCTGAACATTCAGCGTTAAGCGCCTGTCTGGGGACTTCAGCGGTAGGTGCCAGAACGTTTACTGCCACTGCCAGTCAGGGACTGGAACTGATGCACGAGGTACTATATGTCGCCTCGGGTCTACGGCTGCCGATAGTCATGGCAGTTGCTAACCGGGCGCTCTCAGCGCCACTGAGCATCTGGACGGACCATTCGGATGTAATGGCAGCCCGGGATTGCGGCTGGATTCAAATATTCGCAGAAAATGCCCAGCAAGCCTTTGATTTGACGTTATGTGCTTTTCGTATTGCTGAAGACCTGAACGTCTTGCTACCAACCATGGTCAACATCGATGGTTTTTACGTTTCACACACCATAGAACCTGTTCAGTTCCTGGAACAAGAGGCGGTGGATAAGTTCCTTCCCGAATTCCATTACCCTTATCCCCTTAACCCGGATAAGCCGGTGACCATGGGCGCTTTCGGTCCTCCATTCATTTACACCGAAGCCAAAAAAGCACATGAGGTCGCATTGGAAGGGTCTAAAAAGTTGATTCTCCAGGTTTGGAAGCAGTTCGGCAAGATGTCGGGACGTCATTATTCACCAGTAGAGAGTTACAAGACAGAAGATGCTGATGTTTTGCTGCTGTGTATGGGAAGTTTCAGTGAGACAGCCATGATGGCTGTAGACAAAATGCAGGCAGAGGGACACAAGGTAGGGCTAATAAGGTTACGCCTGTGGCGTCCATTCCCCTTTGATGAACTTCGCAAGGCCGTAAACAAGGCGAAGGTTCTTATCGTCCTTGACCGAGCTCTTTCGCTTGGTGCCATGCCTCCAGTAGCTTCCGAAATCCAGGCGGCGCTTTATCCTTTGAAGGCCAGACCAAAGGTTATCAGCTATGTCGGCACCCTCGGCGGCAGGGAGATTTCTGCCCAGGGTTTTGAAGAGCTCATCAAGCAAGGAGTGGACAAAGCAAAAGGCGGCAAAATCGATGAGTTCGAGATGATAGGAGTCAGAGAATAGTGGAAAGTTTAGCTATTTATGTCCCGAGACTAACAACTACCAAGGAATATTTCGCTCCGGGACACCGGGCCTGTATGGGCTGCGGCGAAGCCTTGGCGGTGAGGCTGGTATGCAAGGCTTTAGGCAGAAATGTCATCATCGCCAACGCTACCGGGTGCATGGAAATCGTTTCCTCGCCGCTGCCTTATACTTCCTGGGAGGTACCCTGGATTCATACTTTGTTTGAGAACACGGCTGCCGTGGCCTCCGGAATAGAGGCCGGAATAAAAGTCCTGAGCCGCAAAGGAAAATATACCAGGAAAACAAAGGTGGTGGCTATGGGCGGAGACGGCGGCACCGCCGATATCGGTTTCCAGGCGCTTTCAGGTGCTCTGGAAAGGGGTCACAACTTTATATACGTCTGTTTCGATAATGAGGCTTATATGAACACCGGCATACAGCGCTCGAGCGCAACTCCCTTTGGCGCTTCCACCACTACCTCACCTGCAGGTAAGCACAGCATCGGACAGACAACCTGGAAGAAAAACATGCCGGCTATCGCCGCTGCTCACGACATACCTTATGTGGCAACAGCATGTCATAGTTACCCCTTTGACCTTATGACTAAAATCAGTAAAGCTATGGCAGTCGAAGGTCCATCGTACATCCATGTATTGTCGGTGTGTCCCACCGGCTGGCGACTCGCCCCGGAATTAACTGTCAGGGCTGGTCGGCTGGCTGTGCAAACAGGCATTTTCCCTCTGTATGAAATAGAAAAGGGCGAATATACGCTGAATTTTGATTTTCCACAGCTAAGGCCGATAGAAGACTACTTCAAGCTGCAGGGCAGATTCCGTCACCTTTCAAAAGAGACAATTGCCCAAATCCAGGAAAGGGTAACTGCTAAATATGCCAAACTTAAAGAGAAGACTACGGGAAATAAGTATTGACTATGAATGAAAAAGTTACCGCTATCGTCAACAAATACAATGGTGACAGAGGACAGCTAGTTTCCATACTTCAGGATATCCAAACTGAATACTATTACCTTCCCGAAGAAGCTTTGATTCAGGTAAGCGAATCTATGGCTATTCCTGCAAGCCAGGTGTACAACGTGGCTACCTTTTTCAGAGCCTTCAGCCTTGAACCTAGAGGCAAGCATTTAATCAACGTTTGTCTGGGCACTGCCTGCCATGTCAGAGGTGCTGTCAGAGTGCTTGAGAAGGTTGAACGAAGTCTAGCCATCAAGCGGGGGGCGACTACTAAGGAGCGCAAATTCACGCTGGAAACAGTCAATTGTATGGGGGCATGCGCTCTAGGACCGGTGGTGAAGATTGATGGGGAATACTTCGGGCAGATGAGCACTGACAAAGTTGACAATTTATTGAATCAATTCGAGTAACCAAATATTTCTAAAATGTTGACTAGACTTCACTCAAGAAAAGACCTAGAGGCTCTGCGAAAAGAGTTGATGAAAAGACGGCAACCAGATAAGCCACGCATTACCATCTGCGGTGGTACTGGTTGCCATGCCTACGGATGCGTGAAAGTTACTGATGCTTTCAAGAATGAAGTAGCGAAGCAGGGGATGGAAGATAAAGTTGACATAAAAGCCACTGGTTGTCACGGTTTCTGCGAGAAAGGTCCCATTGTGGTTATTCAACCTGGAGATATCTTCTATCAGAGAGTAAGGCCTGAGGATGTGCTCGAGATACTGGGTGAGACAATTGCAAAGAATAGCATTGTTGAGAGGTTACTGTACATCGACGCTGTTACTGGCAAGAAGGTCAGACACCAGAACGAAGTGCCCTTTTACCAGAAGCAAGAGAGAATCATATTTGGCAGTAACGGCGAGATAGATCCAACGAGCATTGAAGATTACATTGCAATAGGTGGTTACGCAGCTTTAGCCAAAGCCATCTTCGAAATGGCTCCGGAGCAGATAATTGAGGAGGTTAAGCATTCTGGCCTGAGAGGGCGAGGAGGTGGTGGCTTTCCAACCGGGGGAAAATGGGAGTCCTGCCGTCATGCCCCTGGAGACATCAAGTACGTCATCGTGAATGCCGATGAAGGTGACCCGGGAGCCTATGCTAATAGAAGCCTGCTCGAAGGTAATCCTCACAGCGTTCTTGAAGGACTGATCATCGGTGCTTATGCTATCGGTTGTCGCGAGGGTTATGTCTACGTCCGCCATGAATACCCATTGGCTGTAGAAAATTCAAGACTGGCTTTAGATCAAGCACAGCAGCTAGGCCTGCTTGGAGAAAACATACTGGGCTCGGGGTTTAACTTTAATGTCCGCATAAACAGGGGAGGTGGAGCCTTCGTGTGCGGTGAATCAACAGCCTTGATGGCATCGCTCGAAGGCAAAGTTGGAGAACCAAGAGCCAAATACGTTCATACGGTGGAGAAAGGGCTATGGAACAGGCCGAGCGATCTGAATAATGTGGAAACCTGGGCTAATGTGCCATTGATAATTAATAAAGGCGCCGATTGGTATCGAACTCTGGGCACTGAACACAGCAAAGGTACAAAGATATTCTCTTTAGTAGGCAAGATTAATAATACCGGTCTGGTTGAAGTTCCCATGGGGATAACGCTGCGAGAAATCATCTATGATATCGGCGGCGGGATACGGGGAGGTAAGAAATTCAAAGCGGTTCAGACCGGTGGTCCATCAGGCGGCTGTCTACCGGAGAGCTTGCTTGACCTGCCGGTAGATTTCGATGAGCTGTCTAAAGCGGGTTCTATGATGGGCTCCGGCGGCATGATTGTCATGGATGAAACTACATGTATGGTAGATATCGCCAAGTATTTTCTTACCTTCCTGGAAGAAGAATCGTGTGGTAAGTGTCTGCCCTGTCGTGAGGGAATAAAGAGAATGCGGCAGGTATTCGATGAAATAACGGAGGGTCGAGGCAGCGAAAAAGACATCGAATTTCTGGAGCAATTGTCGGCTACTTTAGTCGACAGTTCCCTTTGTGGGCTGGGCCAAACAGCGCCAAACCCTGTCCTGACCACCATACGTTACTTTAGAGATGAGTACGAGGCTCATATAAAAGAGAAGAGGTGTCCCGCCGGCGTCTGCAAGGCTTTAATCCACTACTACATAATAGAGGATAAATGCCCGGGATGTGGACTTTGTGTCAAAGAATGCCCGCAAGAGGCTATAACCTTCATGGGCAAGAAAAAACCGGTGGTTTTGGATGAATCGAAATGTATCAAATGTGGCGTTTGCGGCGACGTCTGCAAGATGGATGCTGTAGGTAAGAGATAATATGGTTACTTTTAATATCGACGGCCGTGAATTTACGGCTGAAGAAGGCCAGACAATACTCCAGGTAGCCAGAGAGAAAGGTATCGACATACCTACTTTGTGCCACCATGAAGCCATAGAACCCTACGGCGCCTGCAGGCTATGTATCGTAGAAATCTCCAAGGGGCGCCGCTCCAGAATCGTGACATCCTGCCTTTATCTGGTTGAAGAAGGGCTGGAGGTAAAAACAAACTCGCCCAGGGTTATAAGCAATCGTAAGATGCTGGTGGAATTGCTTCTGGCGCGGTGTTCGAAAAACAAGGTAATAAAGGAATTAGCTTCACAGATGGGCATTGAGCAATCAATGATTAAACCTGAGTACTTAGAGGACAATGATTGCATGGTTTGCGGATTATGCGTCAGGACCTGTGAACAGGTCGTTGGTGTCAGCGCCATCAGTCTGGTCAACCGGGGTATAACCAAAGAGCCGGCATCGCCTTTTCTGGAGCCGGCTAGAGATTGTATAGGCTGCGGCTCGTGCTATTATGTATGCCCAACCGGCGCCATAAAGATGGAAGACAGAAACGGCACCAGGATTATCTATAACTGGAAAGTGGAATTCAAGCTCAAGAAATGCAAAGTCTGCGGCAACTACTGGGCGCCGGAAAAGCAGTTAGAATACATCAGAAAAAAGTGGAATTTACCCGACGATTTCTTCGATATTTGCCCCACCTGCAAATAGCCATATCAATCACAAACCGCTGAATGACTTCTTGACTATGTCAAACTAGTTGACTATACTTTTTTATAGCGGGGTGTAGCGCAGCGGCTAGCGCGCATGGTTTGGGACCATGAGGTCGGAGGTTCGAATCCTCTCACCCCGACCACGGATTGTAAAACTTACCGTTTCGGTCTGCTTCCGAAAGGAAAACAGATGTATCGAAGAATTATGGTGCCTCTGGATGGCTCAGAACTGGCAGAATGTGTTCTCCCACATATCGAGGCGATAGGAAAATTAAGCAAGGCAAGCATCGAACTGGTTTACGTAATAGAACCTTTTGAATTACCTACTCGTGGGGGCATCGCTTTGAGTGTCGACGACTTGAAGCAAATAGCGGCGCATTCCAAACACGATGCTGAAAATTATCTCCACGGAATTGTGGAACGCCTAAAACTTGCTGGCATAGAAGCTCATTCAAAAATACTTACTGGAAGAGCTGCCGACAGCCTCGTTGACCATATACATAAAAGCAATTTCGACCTTATCATTATGGCTACTCACGGTCGCTCTGGAATATCGCGCTGGATCTGGGGAAGCGTAGCTGATAAGATGCTGCACTCTTCATCAGTTCCGATCTTACTGGTGCGGTCTCTGGAATGTATTCCCGGCTCTAAAAATCAGTAGCTGTGATCCTAAATACATCTAATAAGTCTTCCGCATTATGGTATAGGGATTATTTTGTTCATTTAAAGGCAAGAACGTTTATGGTAGTGAATCAACCTATCTAGGATTCAGGAATAGAGCATGGAAATTATTCAGTCAGAGCCGGTACTATATATAGTCATAGGGCTTTCTGTAGTCGTTCTAGCGGTGCTGGTGCTGCCCTTCGCAGTCAAAAGAGTAGAGCGAAACTTAGAGCCATTCTTTCTGGTTACGGGTGTACTCGCAGTAACCATTTCCGGGCTCTGGAACTGGGAACTGGCTAAAGAAGCACTTAAGGCCCCGGTAATGATCGGCGCTATCCCTGTAGGAATCTTTCAGGTAGTATTGATATTCGGCCTCCTGGTTCACTATTTCAACAAGCCCTTCTGCAATGGGATTATATCCCTGGCTAGTAAACTCGGACCGACTACATTTATTGCCTTACTAATAATAGTATTAGGGCTTATCTCCGGCGTCGTATCGGTTATTGTCACAGCTTGTATTTTGTCGGAAGTCATAGCCGCACTTCCATTCAACAGGACCGATAAGATAAAGATAGTGGTCGTTACCTGCTTCGCGGTGGGGTTGGGCGCAGGCTTAACCCCGTTGGGTGAACCTCTTTCCGCCATCCTGGTTCAAAAGTTAGCCGGACCGCCATACAATGCCGGCTTCTTATTCCTACTGCAAAATGTCGGCATCTACATAATCCCGGGCGTTATAGCTCTAGCTCTTTTCGGAGCCTTAGGAATCGGCCGAAGGGCAAGTTTGAAGGCAGAGGAGATTGAGTCTGAATACAATGAGACTCTTAAAACAGTCATCGTGCGAGCAGTTAAGGTTTATATTTTCGTGGCTGCTCTCATACTTCTGGGTGAAGGTTTAAAGCCATTAATCGTATGGTATTTCACTAAGATTCCAGCTTGGGCGCTCTTCTGGATTAATTCACTTTCAGCAATTCTTGACAATGCCACTTTGACCGCGGTGGAGATAGGCCCGACTATGGCTATGTCCCAAATTATCAGCGCTGTCATGGCACTGCTCATTGCCGGAGGTATGCTCATACCGGGCAATATTCCAAACATAGTAGCGGCGGGGAGACTTAAAATAAACATGAAAGAATGGGCAATAGTCGGAGTGCCTATCGGACTAGCTATGATGGTTATTTATTTTGTAGTATTGATACCACTTCTCTTTTGAAAAGGTTAATACTATGATATTGCTCCGATAGTAAATAGCCGATAGCCATTCAATTGAAGCCGTATCTACTGGCAGAAGGGGCACTTTACAGAAGAACCGATTACAGTAGCTTTAACATGAATCCTACCATGAAGGCTGCAGGTGAGTTGATAGTAGGCTCGCACCACTTTTGTGCCGGTGTCTTCCAGTACCGCCGGCGCTGGGAAATAACTCATATTATCAAACGTCTCCCTTTTCCCATTGCCATTATATGAGGCGCCACATTTGGGACATTTGGTGGCATCTGGTAATGCAATGCAACCACACCTCGAACATTGGATTGTGTCTTTTACTACCTGTACCATTTTGACAACCTCCTCCCTTTCGGCGACATCAAATTATGGTTAATCACGTATCCTATTGATAATTAATGGAAATAAGTCTACTCGCAAACCCGGCCTAGAAACCACAGATTGGATGCGGTGTCGCGATAGATATCGTAAAGACCTTTGCTGGTCCTCACTGTAAAGTAGCTTTTAAAATTCTCTTGTTCAAATAGCTGTTCTGATACTCGCCACTGCTGGTATATTCTGGTTACACGTTCAGACTTACCATTTCTGCTGAGGGTCAGTGGCGTGCCCTCGATATTAGCGGTTACCCTTAGTTCCTCCGGTTTTTCAAGCAGTTTAGCCATTTCAAACCTCCATAATTAATTTACGTAAAGACAATTATGGTCTCTTATTCTCGATTCATAGTTTCCTGATGACACCGACAACTTTGCCCTGGACTTCTACATTTTGGGGATTGACATAGAGCGGCTTCATACTAGCATTAGACGGCTGCAGGCGAATTGTCTCTTTCTCTCGAAAGAGCCTCTTGAGAGTCACTTCCTGTTTGTCTTTTAGCCAGACAGCAACCATGTCACCATCATCAGCGGTCTCTGCCGCTTCCATTAAGACAATGTCACCGTCGTCAATTAGTGCGTCGACCATGGAAAGGCCTTTTACTTTTAGGGCATAGACTTCCTTCCCGGTAATCAGCTCCTCGGTCAACTCTAATGCCTCTGCGGCCTCTTTTTGCCATGTGTCTGAATCCGGTACAGGTATGGGCTCGCCTGCAGCAATGTAACCTAGAAGCGGCACTCTAACAATATGTTTCCTATCAAGGAGCTGGATGCTTCTAAAAATTTCCGGGTCCCGATGTATGTGGCCTTCTCTTTCCAGTATGTTCAGATGATGTTGAACGACAGCGGTTGAGCTTATTTTGCAGCCTTTAAGTATGTCTCTAACCGTAGGCGCGTAACCTATGTCGTCAATAAAATCACGGATAAATTTAAATATCCGTTGCCTCGTTTCACTTACACCCGGCTTTCTCATGTGATTTCCTTATTTAAACACATGTTTTACAAACTAATGTGTTACAAACCAATGTTCTACAAACAAGTGTACACAACTTTTTGTCGGTTGTCAAGCCCTCAGAAGCAGGTTTTAGTGAAAATTTGCGGAAATGAACAAAAAATGTGGTAGGGGATTACCGGAAATAGGTATTTATGCCCAGGGGGATGTCAGCAGGAGGGGAAACAGTCTTAAACTAGCATACGATTTCTACGTCTTTACCAGCTTAATTCCTCTATTGAAAGCTACCAAATTAGTCTCGATTTCTTTCGGAAACGTCTCACGTAATATATGCTCTATTGACTTCTTGTCCAGAGGCAAGGCACCGGAACCTGTTAGGGCACCGATGAGAATTGCGTTGGCAAACATAGCGTTTTTCGGGTGTAAAGTTGCAGGTAGATTATGGCCGTATGTTCTACGAATCCACGCCTGTTTTGAAAACGATGTGTTTCTGCCAGTCCGGGGAAGGTTTTGGAAAATCAGTACGGAAATGAGCGCCTCGGCTTTCTTCCCGAAGCAGTGCAGCCTCAGCCATTAAGCGAGCATTCAAAATCATGTTACACAGCTCGTACGAAGGCCGGTCTGTGGGCTGGGGCAGTAGGCCCTGCCATGTTGCTAAGATATCCGTTGCTTTGGACAGCCCCTCACCGGAACGGACAATACCCACTTTATCCCAGAGAAGAGATTGCAGGTTGGTTAAGTTGAGCTTTGTTGCCGTCCTCAGGTTCTTGCGCTGCTGAAGATGATAGCAGTTGGTTTGGCTAGATACTGGGGTTGGGGTAGTCGCAGTTATTTCCCGAGTTCTTTCGATAATCCGTTTACTGAATACCACGACCTCAAGCAACGAGTTTGAGGCCAATCGGTTAGCACCGTGGACACCGGTACACGCGGTTTCACCGGCAGCAAATAACCCGGTGATATTAGTCTCTCCCCATGTATTTACCTTAACCCCACCCATGAAATAATGGGCGGCAGGGGCTACAGGGATAAGGCCTTTGGTGATGTCTAGCCCATGGCCCAGACAGAAGCGATAGATATTAGGAAAACGTGTGGCAACACGGCGGGCAGGTATATGTGTCACGTCCAGGAATACTCGGTCGCTTCTGGTTT
>Ga0299912_10001330_pt1 | contig 19975 bp, 14 predicted proteins | sample RVTome_2_FD_207667 | JGI IMG/M metagenome (GOLD analysis project Ga0299912, IMG submission 207667) | Soil microbial communities from uranium-contaminated site in the Upper Colorado River Basin, Wyoming, United States - RVT95D214 (version 2) ... | reverse complement strand
CCCGGCGGCTTTATCTACCGCATAAGTCTTCTCGCTGAACCTCTGGCGGAGCTTGCCGAGTTTTGGGTCAAGCTTGCCCAGGAACTGGGCATCCGGGTAGCCGCCCCAGTCATCGTTGAACATCGCCTTATGGCCCGCGGCACACCGGCATCTTAACAGCTTCTGCGGCGCCTCTGTCCCGGTCAGCACCGCAGGCAGCCAGTCAGCGTGCTCTACCCAGGTATAAGCCGCGTCAAATACCTTGGGATCGACCCGCAAACAGTGCAGAATCTTGCTAAAGAACCACTCCGAAGAGTATGTGCCGCCGCATTTAGTCAGGTATTGCGGACGCTCTTTTTTAGCCAGCTCAGTGATCTCGGCTGCCTCAGCGTGCGCGGTATGGTCTTTCCAAAGCCAGGCCATCGCGTTGGGCTTACCCTTGAACTGCTTGAGCATCGCCAACGGCGTACCGTTCTCATCCACCGGAAGCGGCGTTGAGCCGGTCGTATCCACGCCGATACCCACAATCTGGCTCGGGTCGAATTTTGCATCTGTCTTTTTTGTCTGGGCCAATGCCTTTGTCACAGTCACTTCCAGGCCCTTGATGTATTCAGCCGGGTCTTGCCGTGCCATGTTGTGGTCGGCTGGATCCAGAATGATCCCTGCCTCGCCGCTCTGGTATTCATACACAGAGGTTGCCACCTCCTGACCCGTGGCGGTGTCCACGATCACACACCTTACGGAGTTAGTCCCGTAATCGAGGCCTATCGTGCATTTCATACCGCAATATCTCCAAACCATTGGTGCAATTAGCCCCGCAATTTACTGTGGGGTCCGTCGCCGTGCCCTCGTGCTTCGCAGCGAAGCGCCGCTTCGCAGAGTAGCAGGCGACGGCTAAACTATCCCGTAAAGTACAGGTAAGCCGCTGCGATAATCGCCAGGACAACTCCCGAGGCAATTAGGTCTGTGTATGTCCAGCTCGCCCGCGATCTTGCCCGGTCTTCGGCGGTGCGGGTTCCGTATGTCAGCCCCTGGATTTTCTGGTACGATGGCGCAGCGGTTGCGTAACTAACCACGATCATTACCACCACGCACACTATGAAAATAAGCAGGCTGTAGTACTGAAAGAATATGTTATTCATAATCCAGAAGAAGGACCCTTGGGCGTAGGCGGGGATATACTTTAGTTTGACGGGTGTATCGATAGCCAGCCGCAGCAGGCCCATCGCAAAGCCGACAATCAGCGCCGCCAGGCATCCTTTGCTGTTGAGACGTTTCATAAATACGCCCAAGAAAAACACCACGAAAATCGGCGGCGCGAGGTATCCCTGTATGGTCTGAAGATAATCATAGAGTCCCTTGCCGCCTCGAATCACGGGTATCCACAGCAGGCCGATTACTACCATCACGGTTGTTGCGATGCGGCCCATCCAGACCAACTGGTGCTGGGATGCCCCGGGCCGCAGCTTGTTGTAGAAGTCCATAGTAAATAGGGTGGAAGAGGCGTTAAAACAGCCGGCCAAAGAACTCATCAGAGCCGCCAGCAATCCTGCCACCACAATCCCCCGGATGCCGACCGGCAAAACCGTCGCCACAAGCAGCGGAAAGGCCTTCTGGCATTGATCGCGGATAGGCTGCCCCTGCCCGTCCAATAGCGTCTGCTGAATCGTTTGGATTTGGCCGCTCTTGGCTAAGGCAAAGGTTATCATGCCGGGAATAATGAATATGAACACAGGCAGCAATTTAAGAAAGCCTGCACATATAGAGCCGCGTCGCGCCTGGCGTTCATCCGGTGCTCCCAAAGCCCTCTGGACAATATACTGGTCGGTGCACCAGTACCACAAGCCGATGATAGGCGCACAGAACAACATTCCCAGCCAGGGATAATTATCGTTGAAGTACCAGGCCATGCGACCTGTCTCACGTACAGGCGCCCACGTACCAACTGTGTTCGCAGGCACCAACGGCTTCCAGAGATTGAACATCTCGCCGCCACAAAAGGCCCGCAACTGGTCCCAGCCTCCCAAAGCGCGCAGGCCAAAGAAAGTCAGTAAGGCCGAGCCGAAAATAAGAATGATCGTCTGCAGAGCGTCGTTGTATGCCACCGCGCGAAGTCCACCAACAATGGTGTAAAGGCCTGTTATAACAATCACCAGAACCGAGCCGATCCAGAAGCTATCGAGCCCAAGAAAGCTGACATCCGGCAGCAGTACGCTGAAGACTATTCCGCCGGCAAATATCCCCACCGCGATCTTCGTCAGCACATAGGCGACGAGGGAAATGAGTGATAGAACCCATCGCGCCGTGGGCGAGAAACGCCTCTCCAAGAACTCGGGCATCGTAAAGATCCTGGAGCGCATATAGAATGGAACCATCACCCACGCAAGCACTAATAAGCACCAGGCGTGCAGCTCGTAGTGGGCCATAGCGACTCCATCGGTGCAGCCCGACCCGGCAAGACCAACTAAGTGCTCCGAGCCGATGTTGGAGGCAAAGATAGACGCCCCCACCACAAACCAGCCCAGGTTTCGTCCAGCCAGGAAATAGTCATCGGCGGTATCTTTACCCTTGAGAATCACCCACCAGGCAATGCCCAGAAGGATAGCAAAGTACGCGGCTACTGCAATCCAATCCAGTGCTCCGAGTGCCGATTGTCCTATCAGTATTTGTGACATTTGCATGAATCCGTTCCTTCTAAATCCTTAAAGAATATCGAATAATGAATGACGAATTTCGAATTTCGATGTTCCTTGTTCGGCATTCGACATTCTCAGCCCTACCTCAGGCGGGCCGCCTTTCTTGTTGAAAACCGGTATATAGTTGTCGTCTGGTATTTTTCGCCCGGCCTCAGCACGGTCGATGGGAAGCCTGGCTTATTGGGCGAATCCGGATAATGCTGCGTCTCAAGGCAGAATCCGTAGCGGTGCTTGTATACGAAGCCGTTCTTACCCGTAATTGTCCCATCCAGGAAATTGCCGCAGTAGAACTGAATGCCAGGCTCAGTGGTCAGGACTTCCATTACGCGGCCTGTGGTCGGCTCGTACACTCTCGCTGCCAGCGTCAGAGATCGGCCCCCGCCGTTCAATACCCAGTTGTGATCGTAACCGCCGCCGAACTTCAGTTGCTCATCCCGATTGACTGCATCGGGATCGATTCTAGCGCCGATGGGCGTAGGCCTGGCAAAGTCCATTACCGTGCCCCTGACCGGGCGTAGCTCGCCGGTCGGAATCAATCCTGCATCTACAGGCGTAAACAGGTCGGCATTGAGCATTAATTCGTGTCCCAGTATGTCCCGCTGGCAACCAGTCAGGTTGAAATAGCCGTGGTGCGTGAGGTTCACAACGGTAGGTTTATCCGTCGTGGCCAGATACTCGATCTTAAGCTCATTTCGCCCAGTTAAAGTGTAGGTGACGGTGCAGTTAAGACTACCTGGATAACCTTCTTCTCCATCTTTGCTTAGGTACATCAGCTTTACGCCCACCCCGTCTCTGTGTTTGATAGGCTCAGCTTTCCACACAACTTTATCGAATCCCTTGATGCCCCCGTGGAGGTGGTTTTCGCCGTTGTTGGCAGCCAGGGAGTACTCTACCCCGTCGAGCGCAAATTTGCCCTTGCCGATTCTGTTTCCATATCTGCCGACAATTGCCCCGAAATACGGATTGTTGGCCAGATAGTCTGTGAGATTGCCGTATCCGAGCACAATGTCGTCAGTTTTGCCTCCGCGATCCGGCACTTGCAGGGACACGACAATCGCACCGTACGTCATTATTTCTGCCTTTAGTCCGCCGGAATTGGTCAGGGTGTAAAGGTCCACTTTTTGGCCTTCGGGTATCTCGCCGAACGGTTTGACCTCAACGTTCATTTCTGGTTTAACCTCCTTTTTCTTTGCCGCAGAGGCCGCATCCCTCGACTGCACCGTCTGGGGCAAAAAAATGGTCAACATGCAGGCTGTCAAACCGCCGATCAAGCCGGGCGACAGCATCAGTTTTCCTCTGGACATGGCTCGCCTTCCTTCCAAGTCATACACAATGAAAATCGTATGGTAAAGTATCTTGCCGGTCAATTATCTGCATTTCGAATAAGAAGGCAACGGGCAATTGAAAATTTTTATCCACGTGGCACGGGCTTCAAGCCCGTGGTTCACGGCCAGGATGGCCGTGCCACCGTCAGGTCTGTATAAAATGGCTAAAAAACGAAAAAAAACTTGAACTGGCACGGCAAAATTTGCACAATATAGTAAGGTGATTCAGTTGTCCGTGTTTCATTTGACAATTGTCAATTTACAATTTTCAATTTAATTTTATCGGGAGGACGGTTATGTGCAGAAGACTGATTTATCTAATTCCTATTATTTTGCTGTTGGGTCTGCCGGGTACGCTCGCCCAGGCTGACCTTATTGTCGCTGAGAAATTGCTGGTTGACATAAGGGCCGAGGACTTGTCCTTTGGGTCCGCAGTGACAACCTGGGCTAACCGCGGAACGCTGGGGGCCTTTACGGCTTCCGGCACACCTGTCGTCGAGACCGTGGGCGGCATGAAATGCCTGACATTCGACGGCAGTAGCTGGTTCACAGGACCAGCATCCGTACCCGGCATCGAAGGGGCTGGCACCCGCTCCATCGAGGTGTGGGCGTACAACCCGTCAATGCCTGGCGAAGAAACGCTGCTGTCCTGGGCACATCGCGGCGGTCCTGAAGGCTCCAATATGTCTTTCAACTATGGCAATGACTCCAGATGGGGCGCAGTAGGACACTGGGGCGGCGACACCCACGACATCGGTTGGTGGGGCACTCATTCACCCGCCCCTACTGCCAATACGTGGTGGCACCTGGCCTACACTTACGACGGCACCGCTGCCCGTGTCTACGTCAATGGCGTAGAAGAGAGCGTCAGAAATCCGATTGCGCTGAACACTTATGGCGGCACTCCAATCAGGGTGGCTGCACAGGCGGACAACACCGGTGCAGGTGTAAATGGCTCACTCAATTTTACCGGCTCTATTGCCGAAGTCCGCATTCACGATGGGGTGCTCAAACCGGCGGATATCATGAACAACTTCAAATTGGGAGGTCCGAGAAAGGCCCATACCCCCAGCCCGGTTAATGGTGCCCCAGCGGTAACCACGCCTTTACTTCAGTGGGGCGTCGGGACGACTGCTAAATATCAGGATGTGTACTTCGGCACTAATCCGACGCCGGGCCCGGCTGAGTTCAAAATCCAGCAGACGTACGCCGTCTATTGGGCTGGCAGCCTTACGGCAGGGACCACTTACTACTGGCGGATCGATGAGGTCGAAGCCGACGGCGTAACCATGTACACCGGCGACGTCTGGAGCTTCACGGCTGCGCCTTTAGCTGCCTACAACCCCGACCCACCCGATGAGGCCAGGTACGTAAGCACCGACGCCGATCTCAACTGGACGGCAGGTTCCACTGCAGACTCGCACGACGTGTACTTCGGCACCGTTCAGGCAGACGTGGCCAACGGCACCGGCGGCACGTTCAAAGTTAATCAGAAAACCACAACCTTTGAGCCAGGGCCTTTGCAGCTGGGAACCACATATTATTGGCGGGTCGATGAGGTCGAGCAGGCCGGCTCCAAGCAAACGGGCAACGTGTGGCGTTTCAGCACTATGCCCATAATAACCGTTACCGATCCCAATCTTGTCGGCTGGTGGAAGTTTGACGAGGGCCAGGGTACCATTGCTGTCGACTGGTCAGGCAAGGGCAGTCACGGCACCATCCGCGGCGGGACAGCATACGTGGACGGCTACGACGGCGGCGCACTGAAGCTCAAGGGCGTCGATGGCTATGTGACTTTGCCCATAGGTGTGCTCATCAGCTCGCTGCGAAGCGCAACCTTTACGACCTGGGTGAATTTCTCCAATCTGGGTGGAGCCTGGCAGCGCATCTTCGATTTCGGTAGTGGGACAACGACGTATATATTCCTTTGTCCCCGCACCTTTACAGATGAGCCGATGCGAGTGGCAATTACGACCAGCGGGGGAGCAGGTGAGTCTCTGATAGATTCGCCCGACACACTTGCTTCCGGCTGGCACCACGTGGCCGTGGTAATAAGACCTGGAAATATGCAGATATACCTCGATGGTGCCCTTGTGGCCAGCGGTTCTACAGCGGTTATTCCCAGCGACCTCGGACAGACCAGCAGCAACTGGCTCGGCAGGTCGCAGTATGTCGCCGACGGATACTTCAACGGGATACTTGATGACTTCCGAATCTACAATTATGCTATGTCGCAGGCTGACCTTCCCAAAACGATGAGAGGCGACCCGCTGCTCGCGTGGGGCCCAAGTCCGGCTGACGGATATGTGCCCGACATTGATGCAGCCGTGCCTCTGACCTGGAAGCCCGGAGATAAGGCTGCCCAGCACGATGTCTATTTAGGGACCGATAAAATCGCTGTCAGAGATGCTGATAAATCCGATGCGACCGGCATATACCGGGGTCGACAGGCTGTCGCCAGCCATACTCCACTCGAGGCTCTTCAGTGGAGCCAGACCTACTACTGGCGAATAGATGAGTACAACACCGATGGGACGCTCAGCACGGGCAGGGTGTGGACCTTCACGGTAGCCACATATCTGATTCCGGATGACTTTGAGCGCTACACCGACGATGTCGGCAGCAGAATTTTCCAGGCCTGGCGGGACGGCTGGGGATTCTCCGAGCCGGCACCGGGCTATGCAGGCAACGGCACAGGCTCAACCGTGGGTTACGCTCAGGCCCCGTTTGCACAGCAGACTATCGTTCACAGTGGCAGCCAGTCGATGCCGTTAGGTTACGACAACAGCGGTGCAACCGGCAAAGCACGTTACTCAGAGACCTTCCGAGAGTGGTCCTCGCCGCAGAATTGGACCAGAAACAACGTTAAGGCGTTGACGCTGTATTTCTATGGTGTTCTTGACAACGCCGCGGAGCAACTCTACGTGGCGCTGGAAGATAATGCCGGCCACATAAAGGTCATGAACCATCCTGATCTGGAGGCGGTTCAGAAAGCCGGCTGGCAGGAATGGAACATCGAGCTGACACAATTCAGCGCTGGCGGCGTCAATCTGGCTGCGGTCAAAAAGATGTATATTGGCCTGGGCAACCGGACCAGCCCCAAGGCCGGCGGCACGGGCACAATATACGTTGATGATATCCGGGTGTATCTCAGCAGATGCGTTCCTTCTATGGGTAAGCCCGCTGCTGACCTGAGTGGCAACTGTGTTGTCGACGCGGCTGATGTGGATATTCTGGCTAATCTCTGGCTGGATACCGGTTTCCAGGTTACGCCGGTCAATCCCGGTACGGCGGGTCTTGTAGCGCAGTATCCATTCAACGGCAACGCCAACGATGTTGTCGGCGGACACAACGGCACGACCATTAGTCTGCCGACCTATACGACAGGTAAGATAGACCAGGCAATTCTGCTGGACGGCATCGATGATATGGTCGATGTTGGCACTGTCGGTATCAGCGGCGCTGCTCCGCGGACGATAGCCGGCTGGGCGAAAGCCAATGCCTTGGTCGAGGCGTTGCCCGACTGGATCAACATCTTTGGCTTCACCGGTCCAGCCGGTGACAACGGACACTTCGATATCGAGCTTGTCAATGCGGGCGGCAATCGCGGCTATGGCATTCACGTCTACGGCTGGGAGCGGAACATAACGCCGATGGATTTAGATTGGCACCACCTGGCCGCTTCGTATGACGGCACGACAATAAAGTGGTATGGCGATGGCCGGCTCATCGGCAGCGACAGCACCAGAATTCTGGCAAGTCCTGACAATATCCATATCGGCAAGCGTGACGACAATGAGAACTACTTCCCCGGTCGCGTTGATGAGGTTCACATTTACAGTAGGGCGTTGTCTGACGCTCAGATTGCGTGGCTGGCCGGCTATGCTTCGCCTTTCTCGATACCGGCTGACCTACACCAGGACAACGTGATTAACTTCAAGGATTTTGCCAAGCTTGCAGATTCGTGGCTCGAGGAGATTTTGTGGCCGTAATGGCGGGGCACTGTGAGTGTTTAGCCCTGCCACCTGTGGGCAGGGCTTGCCCCCGGCACTGGTCCGGGGGCTAAACAGTAGTACCATTTCGGGGCCTATGCCGGTTGATCGGGCATAGGCCCCGCCTATTTATTAAAGGCGGGAACGGATGTTCGGACTCAAGAAACGGCGACGAAATCGGCTTGCCAACCGGCAGTTTCCCGACCAGTGGCTGGCAATTGTCGAAAGGAATGTGCCGTTGTACAGGCGACTGCCGCCGGAGGACAAAAAGGAGCTGCAGCGGCATGTTCTGGTCTTTACAGCAGAGAAAAAGTTTGAAGGCTGTGCCGGCCTGCAGATCACCGACGAGATAAAAACCACCATTGCAGCCCAGGCCTGCATCCTGTTGCTCCACCGCAGAACCGATTATTATCCGGGCCTGCATTCGATACTCGTATATCCTCAATCCTACCTGGTCCAGAGCACTCAACACTTAGTAGGCAACCTTCTGGTGGAAGGGCCGGACATCCGCTTGGGTGAGTCCTGGCATCGCGGCGCAGTCGTGCTGTCGTGGGACGATATCCGTCGCAGCACTGCTGATATTCACGATGGGCACAATATTGTCCTGCACGAATTCGCCCACCAGCTTGATGATTCCGGCGGCAAACGCGACAGCACCCCGGTCCTTCAACGGCGCTGTCACTACATTACCTGGGCACGCATCTTGCAGAAAGACTATAACAGGCTTCGGCGTGAGGTTAGCCGGCACTGTGACACTCTCTTAGACGAGTACGGTGCCACGAATCCTGCCGAGTTCTTTGCCGTTGCCACGGAGTTTTTTTTCGAGAGACCAAAGGAACTGCAAAGCCTCCACGCTGACCTATATGAAGAATTGAAACGCTTTTACCAGCAAGACCCTGCCAGCCTGAAGACAAGCATAGACGGCTAAAATGGCCTTCAGCCCATGCGGTCTATCCGCGAAAACCTTTTTGATTGTCGCCGTAATAACCGTTAGAATGCCCAGCAATACGCACAGATTTAGATCGGCCAAAGTAGTTGATGACAAAGGCGAGTGCAAATGGGAAAAGATAGTCGGTTGAGAGTCGGCTTCACCTTGATCGAGCTATTAGTGGTAATCTCTATCATCGCTTTGCTGATGGGTATACTCATGCCAGCGTTGGGCAGAGCTCGTGAAGCGGCACGTTCCGTTATTTGCATGGGCAACGTAAGGCGGATCTCGACGGCAGGATATGTATATGCTCTTGAACAGGATGGTGGCTTTCCACCCTATCGGATGAGGAAAGTTAAGCCCACCGACCCTGACGGTTACGTCAACGAATACGGCCGGAGGAATCCGAGGTGGCAATGGTTCTTTGACCACGGCATAGGGCCGGTGATTGACCCGACGCCTTACCTTGAGAGCATTAGAATTAAAGGCTACTTCGATGACAGCGATACGCTGATTATGACCAATGATTATTTCATGTGCCCTTCGTTCAACTACCCTGATTTCGACAAGCGGGACATCCGAAATGGCTCATACGGATATAACTATCAATATCTTGGCAACCCGAGATTAACGGCGGATGGAGGACATTTCCAGAATTTTCCGGTCTATATAGCAAACATTCAGCGGCCGAGTGAGACTGTTATCATAGCCGACAGCCGCGGCGCTCGTGGTCAGACCGGCCCACCGAATATTCTACACGGGCTACATTCCTATACGTTGGATCCGCCTAAGATAGCTCGCAGTAAAGCAGCTACGGAATTTGGCTTCACAGATATAGGACCGGTTATTGAGCAACAGCATTCCCCGGCTGAGGCCAGGCATAGCGGAAAGGCAAACGTTTCTTTTGTGGATGGGCACGCCGAGCACATCTCACTGAAAGACCTTGGATACGTGCTTGACTCTGGCGGCAAGACAATAGCCGACCATCCGGAAGGCAGCAATCGTTTGTGGAGCGGAACCGGGCGCACCGAGCGGTAGAGAGTCTGACCTCAAATCTGATATATCCGAGATATAAAGTATAAAACAAATAGGGAGCAAAAATGACAGTGAACAGGCATAAATCTTGCTCAAAGTGGGTAGAGCGACCTTTAGCCCACCAACAAGAGGGTGGTGGGGCAAGCCCCACCCTACTGCTGCTTTGCATTTTTGCGTTAGCGGTGCATGGTGGTTGCGCCAAAAAGCAGAACGTAAAAACCCGTAAAGAACTCGTTGTTCTGTGTGGGAGTTCATTTCCTGGGCCGATGGAACAACTGTGCTCGGAGTTCACAGCCAAGACAGGGATAGAGATTGCCACCACGATCGCCGGCAGTGAGGACTTTTTGCCCCTGGTAAAGGCGGGCCGAAAAGGAGACGTTCTCGTCACCCACGACCCATATCTTGATTATGTCGCTGACGCCAATGCCCTGGGAGATCATGTTGCGGTGGGTCTTGTGGCTCCGGTGCTGGCAGTGCAGAAGGGCAATCCCAAAGGCGTGACACGTATCGAAGACCTGACGCAGCCCGGCTTGAAAGTGGCTCTGAGCGATCCGCAATATTCCACCTGCGGCGAGATGGTTTATGCCCTTTTAGAAAAAAAGGGCATAAAAGACGCGGTAATGAAGAACGTCGAAAACCGCCTGACCAAAGGGCACAGCACACTCGGGACTTTTCTCAAGACACAGACAGTAGATGCGGTCATTATCTGGAACGGTGTGGCCCATACGTTCCGTGACAGTGTGGATATTGTGCCCACCCCCTACGAATACGACAACGAAATACGGGTGCACATCATCGGTTTGAGCTATTCTAAACAGCCGAAATTGCTTGAGCAGTTTATTGAATTTGCCCGAAAGAGAGGCCCCGAGATTTTCGCCCAGCATGGTTATACCAAATGAAGCGAATAATACTGGCTTTAACTCTGGCGGCAGCGGTGATGTCTGTCGGCTGTGATAGAAGAGAACCTGAAAGTCCGCCTTCACAGGCGAAAGAGCTGCTGCTTTACTGTGGTGCGGGAACCCGTCCGCCGGTCGATGAGCTGGTTGAAGCAATCAGACGAAACTACGGGGTGAAAATCGCTGTAGACTACGCCGGTAGTGAAACGCTCTTATCTACGATAAGGCTTGCTCGCCGCGGTGATCTGTATATGCCCGGCGAGAGGCACTACATCGAACAGGCTGAGCGGGAAAACATGATTCTTTCGCACCGAGCGGTTTGCTACTGGGTGCCAACCATCCTGGTGCAAAAAGGTAACCCGAAAAATATCCACGCCTTGGAGGATCTATTTCAAGGCGGTCTGAAGTTAGGTCTGGGCGATCCGAACGCTTGTGCCATAGGCAGAGTAACGCAGCAGATACTTGCCAAGAACAACATCGCATGGGACGATATAAAAGAGCATGTCGCGTACCAATCGCTGACGGTTAATGAGCTGGGTATGCAAATACAGGCGCAGGCACTCGATGCGGTCATTGTTTGGGACGCAATAGCGCAATACTATAGCGAATACGGTGATCAGATACCCATTGCCCCGGAGAAAAACGTGATTTCCACTGTCGATATAGGCGTGCTGACATTCACTAAACAGAAAGAACTGGCGGAAAAGTTCGTAGATTTTGCCACTGGTGCATCAGGCCGGGAGATTTTTGAGAAATATCACTACCGCACCACGGCTCCGCAGTAAAGAGGCGGGGACAAAGAAAATGCAAAAAATACAATCGATGCTTAGGGTTGCTGTGTGTCTTGCTATCATGGCGCTCCCAATCGGATGTGGGACTGTCAGAAAAAGCCCTGGAAGGCTTTTTATCGTTGGTATGGGTACGGCTCCAGACCTCATCACAATGCGCGGCATCCAAACCATCAAGAAGGCAGACATCGTTCTCGTCCACGACCCTCAAGCACTCAAGGACTGGAAATCCTTCATAGCCAACAAAGAGGCATGGGTCTTTCCGCGTTTCAACTTACTGTTCTTCGGGATCGACCCTAATACACTGGAAGACCCCTCTGAGAAGGCACTGGCCGAAAAGCTTGCCAGAGCCCGTTATGAGATTGTCAATAGAATACGTCACGCCATCGAACAGGGTAATACGGTGGCAATTCTGGAAATGGGTGATCCCATGATGTACGGTGAGACCTTTTATCTGGAAATGCTGCCGAAGGATTTTCCATCCGAGATAGTACCTGGTGTGGGTGCGTTTCAGGCCGCTACTGCCGCAGTAAAAATGAGTGCCCCTTATGGCTGGGACACAAACGCCGTAACCCTTACTATGGCCGACTGGCAAGGGCGAGTTGATACCAACGAAAAGCTTATGGAGACTGGAAGCAGCATGGTTTTTTATACCATGCATTTAGACTATCCTAAGCTCTTCACAGAACTGAAACGACACTATCCTGAAAACACACCTGTCGCCATTGTCTGCTATGCCGGCGATCGGAAACGCCAGAAAATCATAACAAGCACCATAGGAAGTTTCTTGGATGAGGTAAATCTCGAGAGCGTTCCCGTAGACAAACACATGCTGCTTGTGGGTAAGTTTCTTACCGTAGGCCAGGCGAGAAGGGATGGATTGGCCAGCGCCAGGAAATTCATTGAAATGATGCGTTATGAAAATCGACAACGCGATGAGGATTGAAAATTGACAATTGACAATCGTAAACCTGTCCTGAGCGGGGTCGAAGGATTGAAAATTGACTGTAGCGTTCGCGGTGGCTTCACCCTGGTCGAGTTGTTGGTGGTGATCTCCATAATGGGGCTGCTCCTGTCGATCTTGCTGCCTTGTCTTGCCCGCACGCGGGCAATGACTAAAGAGGTGGTGTGTGCGGGGAATCTACGAACGTGGGGGCAGACGTTTCATCTTTACGCCGATGATTACGACGGCACTCTACCACACACAGACGACCGTGCCCGTAACCGTCCGCCTGACGTTTATGACCCAGCTCACCCTGAGCATGAGTGCTGCTACATCGACCTATTGCCGCCGTTGGTAGGCAGACTTCCGTGGCGAGACTTCGCCAGCGGGTCAAAACCGGTCGACGATATCTGGCAATGTCCGCAGGCCAAGCCGCTGCCAGACTCGGCTTATAGTCCCAGCTATCAGCCCTCGGTGCAGGGCTATCACAGCTATGCCATGAACTCGTACTTAGAGCACGATTTCGAGTTTGGGATGTATAAACAGTACCCGAGCTTCCTGAAGTTCTCTTTGTGCCGGGCGCCATCGCGGACTATTCTGATGTTCGAGCAAACTCTCGACCCGCGACAAGGATATGGCCAGCAAGGAGGCCATTCGATGGCCGGTCGATACACCGCCGAAGATGCCCGAGCGATGACCGAGCGACACGCCCATATCGCGGGCGGACTGGGCGGCAACGTTATCATGCTTGACGGCCACAGGCAGTGGAGGAACGATTTGTGGGATGAATCGCTGGGTAATCCGCGGATACCTTCAGAAAACGATCTGACGTGGTTCCCGTATTAACTGACGAAAGGGGAAGGTGACTTGTGAGCATACATTTTTTATCTTTGCTTATCGCCAGCGCTGCTGTTAGCCTGCCTATCCTGGCAGCGCCAGTGGAAGCCGACTTCGTAGAAACGTTCGCCGTCGATGTGGATACGTATATAGACAGTCGTGATGCGACATACAACTATGGTATTGCCACTACGGCCAGAGTCTTGGTCAATGGCAAGGACGGATCACTGGCGAGAGCTCTGTTCAAACTGCCCGAGAGTATCTGGTCAATTTCTGAGGACCGATTGATCTCGGCAAAGGTTTGGTTCTACGTCTGGATGGATCGAACTGGAGAGCGGACCGTGACGCTACATCCCCTGATTAGAGGATTTGCAGAGGGTACAGGTGATGGGACGCCCTCTGGCGACGGCGCGACCTGGCAAACATACGATGGCAGCAATTCGTGGACCTGTGCGGGGGGCGACTATGATTCCAGCGTCTTCGTTGACGCGGATAAGTTATCGAATTGGTTTAGCTGGGATATTACTCCTCTATGGAACAACCCGGATCTACGTTCGTTTGGAGCTATACTGAAGATGGATGACGAGTCAGACCCAGGCTACCCAAACATACCTCGTGCGCCGTTCACAAGCAGTGATGGCCCGGCTAACGAGCGCCCTTACATCGAAGTTACATACGCTGATTGGCTGAGGGCTGACATAAACGGTGACGGCGTTGTGGACTTGCTTGATTTCGCCATGCTGGCATCAAACTGGTTGCACAGCAACCCTTCCATTGATGCTGACATAGCCCCCCCGAGCGGCGATGGTATCGTGGACGCTCTCGATCTAAATGAACTAACCTCACACTGGCTGGAATCTGAAGATGGCAAGGGTTTATAATAGGCATCGGAGAAAAATTTCAAATGAAGAATTTGGTGTGCACTCCTATAAGAGGCTGGCGAGATCGTGTCTTCGCTGCTGCAACGCTTTTCTTTGTGGCTGCATTCGTGGTCTTTGTATTGGTACTGATTGTCACGGACGTTTTCTACATCAATGCCAAGGCAGTCATAACGGTTCTAACCTCGAGATTTATCCGGCACGCTCTTTGGATGAGTATCTGGACGACCTTTGCCACGACTCTTATAGCTTTACTTTTTGCCGTACCTATGGGATATGCCCTGAGCCGCTTTCGATTTCCCGGTCGGCTCTTAGCCGATACTCTTGTTGATTTACCCGTTGTGTTTCCTCCCCTTATTGTCGGTCTTACGCTGCTGGTATTTTTCTCACAGACGAGTCTGGGCAAATGGATACAAGAAGACCTGGGTCTGGAGTTTGTTTTTCAGCCCAAGGGCATCGTGCTGTGTCAGTTTCTGGCTGCTGCCAGTCTTGCTATACGGTCGGCCAAAGCTGCCTTTGATAGCGTCGACCGACGTCACGAGGATGTGGCGCTGACCTTGGGTTGCACCCAGTGGGGCAGCTTTCGCCGGGTTTGCCTGCCTCTGGCTCGCAACGGTATTGTTGCCGGCGGCATCTTGACCTGGGCAAGAGCATTCGGGCTTTTTGGGCCGTTGATGATCTTTGTCGGGTCCTTTCGTGGCCGGACAGAAGTCCTAAGTACTACCATTTTTCTTGAGCAGTCGGTTGGCAATCTTGAGGTGGCTTTGGCGATAGCACTGCTGCTTATACTCATGGCCTTGGTTGCCATAACTATCATTCGGCTTCTTGGCGGTTCGGTGCTGTAAAACCATGATTCGTACAGAACAGCTTGCTTTTCGTATTGGCACATTTGCGTTGCAGCACTTGAATATCGAGGTCGCAGCCGGGCAATATTTTATTCTCTTAGGGCCGCCCGGCTCGGGCAAAACCCTATTTCTGGAGTGTCTGTGCGGCCTTAAGAAGATCGATTCGGGAAAAACATTCATCGATGGCCGGGACGTCACGTACCTTGAGCCTCGCGCGCGGCATATCGGTTACGTGCCTCAGGATTACGCCCTTTTCCCACACCTGTCAGTTGAGCAGAATATCGGCTTCGGTTTACGCGCTCGTCGGTATCCCCGCCCTGAGCGAAGCCGAAGGGAACGGCAAGACATTGCCAGCAAGGTCACGGAAATCGCCGACCTGCTTGGGATTCGGTATCTGATGCCGCGCAGGATTGACGGCCTCAGCGGCGGAGAAAGACAGCGGGTGGCCCTTGCCAGGGCTCTTATCCTGTGTCCAAAGGTCTTGCTGCTGGATGAGCCTGTCTGTGCCTTGGACGAGTTCACTCGACAGGATGTCTGTGCCCAGTTGTTGCGCATTCAACGCCAGCTTGGCCTGACCACTATCCACGTCAGCCATAACCTGGAAGAGGCCTTTTCCGTAGCCGACCGCGCTGCTATATTGTACCAGGGCGCCGTCCAGCAGGATGGGTCTTTGGATGAATTGCTGCGCAGGCCGAACACCGAGTTTGTTGCTCGGTTTATGCGGTGCGAAAACATCTATTCCGCCGAGCTGATAGGCACGAGCGCCCACGGCTGCCGCGCCAGAGTTAAGCACGGTATTGAGGTGAACGTGCCGGGCCGCCACCAGGGCAAAATCAAGTTTGTAATCAGGCCGGAAGACGTGCTTGTTTTCCCCCGCAGTAGCCATAACCCCAAGTGTGAAAACGAATTTGCCGCCCATCTGGTTCGTTGGCGCGACTGCGGTGGTTACATAAGACTCGAATTAGATGGCCCACTCAGTATGATTGCACACGTAACTCACGCGGCATTTGCCGGGCTGAAAACCGACAGCGATAAGGGCGTAAATGTCGCTCTGCCGCTCAGCAGTATTCACGTACTCAGGCAATAACCCCGCAATAAATTGCGGGGCTAACCGGTTAACCCCGCCATCACTATGGCGGGGTTGCCTTTATCCGTGCGGGCGTCATTGGCAAGTGAAACAATCTGACGCCTATTGCATCATAAATGGCGTTGGCAACAACGGCACCCATACAAATAATCGCCGGCTCACCGCCTCCCTGGGCGGAAATTTCGTCCGCCTTAACGAGCACTGTCTCGATTTTTGGCAGCCATGAGAAGCGAGGGATTTCGTAAGTATTAAAGTTCACATCGAGAATTTTCCCGCCCTTGAAACGGATTTCCTCGGCGAGCGCATAGCCCAATCCCATCGTGATGCAGCCCTCCATCTGCAATTTCGCCCCTTCAGGGTTAATCACTACGCCCATATCCTGGGCGCATACCACACGTTTGACCTGGACGTGCCCAGTATTCTTATCGACTTCTACCTCAGCTATATGTGCGACATAGGTTCCTGAATCAGTACCACAGGCTACGCCGAAGCCGCGACCGCTGCCTGTCCTGAGCGCGGTCGAAGGATGCCCAGGCGCTGGAGTCCAGCCGAATTTTTCTGCTGCGGCTTTGAGAACTCTTATCATTCTCTGGTCGGCGAGGTTCTTCAGGCGAAACTCCACGGGGTCCATTTTTGCCTTAGAAGCCATAATGTCGATCTGCGACTCTCTGGCGAAGGTATTGGTGTTGTTAGCCGGTGCACGCCAGGGACCGATGCTAAAAGGATGCGGGCCGGGCGAGCCTCGGCCCCATTCTCCAAAGGCTGCCGTGCGATGATGTGGTATGCTATAAAACTGCCCAGCGCCTCTTGAGCCTGCAAAATAGACGCCGTAATCCCAGAAGACGATTTTGCCTGAGTCGGCAATTCCTGATTTTATCTTAACAACCGCTGCCGGGCGAAAGCTGTCATAGAAGAACTCTTCCGCCCGGCTCCAGGCAACCTGGACGGGTTTGCCGGCCAATTTTGCCAACCTTGCTGCTTCTACCGCCTGCGAGCCTTGAGTTTTTCCGCCGAATCCTCCTCCGACAAAAGGGGTAATGACGCGGACATTTTCGCCGGGTACGCCCAATGCCCGTGCTACCTGGTCCTTGATGGTGAAAGGCCCTTGAGTCGACACCCAGATGGTTGCCTTATCGCCTTCTACTTTGGCTAAGGCGGTATGCGTCTCTATAGGGGCGTGGGCAACATAGCTATTCAAGTATGTATGCTCAACCGTAATCTCGGCGAGCTTTTCGCCGGTTTTGATGTCGCCGCCACTATCTACCACATCGCTTTTTGGAGCATTCTTGAGCAGGTGCTCAAAGATATTCTCATCGTCGATCTCTCGACCCGGCTCGAGACGCGCCTGTGCCGGTGGCACATCAAACTGGGCCTTGATTTTTGCCAGGGCTTTTTCCGCTTCATCAGGACTTTTTGCCAGAACAGCGATCAAATCGCCATCCCGCACCAGTTGCACATCCGGCATCTTTTCAACTGCGGAGGTATCAATGTTGGTTAATTTAGCGCCGTGAGCGGGCGGGCGCAGAATGCTCGCATACAACATATCGGGCAGCCGGATGTCCCCGGCATATTTGGCCTCTCCGGTAACCTTCTCCACCGCGTCCCGGCGTAGAACCGGTTTGCCAACAATGTTGAATTCTGATACCGTCTTTAGGACGGGTTTTTGTTTTGCCCGGCGGGCAATTGTCTTGCCGTTGGCAAGTTGTGCGTATGTGACCTGTTTTTGCTTTTGGTCTTTGTCGAATATTACGCCCTCTTTAGTTGTTAGCCGGTCCGCGGGCATCGCCAGATGTTCGGCTGCCAGCTCTATCAAGACGGCTCTGGCTTCTGCCGCTGCCGCCCTGAGAGCCGGCCCAAAGAAACGTGTGGTCATAGAGCCAAAAGTGCCCATATCCCACGGGCATAGGTCTGTGTCTCCCATGACCATATCCACCGATTCCAAAGATACGTCAAGCTCATCGGCCAGCATCTGAGCCAAGGAAGTTATCACGCCCTGGCCCAGCTCAACTTTGCCTGTGAAGCAGGTGACTCGGCCATCCGCTGCCACTCTAAGATAGGCGTTAAAATCATCGGGATATCCTCTGCCGCGTCCCTGTGCCTGTAGTACCGAAGGATCTCCGAGATAGAAGAGGATTATGATGCCGCCGCCCGCGCTCTTCAAAAACTCTCGCCGATTAAGCCGAGGGGCAGCAGTTATATCGCTAAGGTCCAGGTCTTGATAATCCCTGTGTCTGTTTTCTTTCGTCATCGCTGGACTCCTTTGGTTTCCGCCGCCGCAGATTGGATAGCCTGAACGATACGGGCGTGTGCCCCACATCGGCACAAGTTGCCCTCCATGGCCTGGATAATCTGTGCCTGCGTCGGCTGAGGATTCTTAAGCAATAGGCCGTAAGCACTGAGAATCATGCCCGGTGTACAGAAACCACATTGAAGGGCATCATGCTTTACGAACGCTTCTTGAATAGGATGGAGTTTGCCGTCCTTGGCCAATCCTTCAATTGTGAGGACCTCTTTTGCTTTTACGCCTTTGATTGGGAACCGGCAGGAATGGACGGGCTCGCCATCCACGAGAACCGTACAGGCGCCGCATAAGCCTGCGCCGCAGCCGTGCTTGGTGCCTGTAAGAGCCAGGTCGGCGCGCAAAACCCATAGAAGCATCCGGTCGCCGTCTATGGTCAGGCTTATGGGCTTGCCGTTAAGCGTGAAGGAAATGTTTTCTACCATATCGAGTCTCCTGCGTTTCCGCCACTGGCGGAGCGGCAAGTTTGAAATTGAAACTTGGCAATTGAAAATTTACAATGCCCAGCATTATACCATGAACGATTTTGAAATCTATAAAAAGGCAGCCGTTGTTCTGCGAACGGGCGAGAATGTTGCCCTGGTAACGGTCATCTCTACAGAGGGTTCAACTCCCGGCAAAGTTGGCTATAAGATGCTTGTTTGGGGACAGGACGCCCAGACCCATCGACCAGGCTCAGGGCAGGCCCTCGGCACAGTGGGAGGAGGCCTGGTTGAAGCCGAAGTGATCGATATGGCTAAAAGAAGCCTGCCGAGGACAGAAAGCCAGCAGGGATTAACCGCAGAGCACGCGGAGAGCGCAGAGGAAAGCCGTCCAGGTCCGTCCCTGACGGAATCAAAATTAAGAAGCTCAGCGTCCTCTGCGGACTCAGCGGTAAAAACCTTCAGTTTTGACGGCCTGGCGAATAGCGACAGAGGACTATGCGGAGGGTCGATGGAAGTTCTTGTCGAAATCTTCGATCAAAAAAGCCTGCCGCTATTTGAAGACCTTTTGGCTGCTATCGAAAACGGGCAAAAAGGTGTGCTGGTCTCAATCATTTCGCCCAAAAGAGCACCAAAAAAAGTCTTCCTAAGAGACACCGAACAGGTTGATGCCGCCGCTAATCGTGATTTGCCACCTGAAGCCATTACTTCCCTTAAGAGGGCCATGGATACAGAACAACCTGAGAAGAAAACCCTGCGAGGCGGGGTGGAAATATTTATCGAGCCTGTTTTGGAAGAACCGATGGTTTTTATTTTTGGCGCCGGACATTTATCTTACTATATCTGCCGGTACGCAAAATCTGTAAATTTTCGAGTTACCGTATGTGACGACCGGGCGGAATTCGCCAATCAAAGCAGATTCCCGGATGCAGATGGTATCCTCTTGGAGAGCCTTGAAACCGTCTTCGACAAGATTGACGTAAACAAAAATTCCTATATCGTCATCGTTACTAGAGGTCACGAAT
>Ga0299912_10001329_pt1 | contig 19980 bp, 14 predicted proteins | sample RVTome_2_FD_207667 | JGI IMG/M metagenome (GOLD analysis project Ga0299912, IMG submission 207667) | Soil microbial communities from uranium-contaminated site in the Upper Colorado River Basin, Wyoming, United States - RVT95D214 (version 2) ... | reverse complement strand
GAATGCCTGTTGAATGAATCTTTGAAAAAACCGATTGGACTAAGTCAAGCGCTTTTTGTTGCGGCGGAAGAATTTCCTTCCCCTCAACAAGAGTAAACCCCTCATCACCGGAGGAATAATTTACAATTCCAGATTTTGACGCTTTTCGTAGAAGTAATTCGGTTTCTGCACTGCACGGAATTACATTGTCAGAGATTTTTTTAAGGATGTCCAGATCCTGGCAAAGATCCGCTTTGTTTGCTGCAATAATCATAGGTTTTGTATTTTTTCTCAATTCCCTGACAAAGGTTTCAATATCATTTTCTTCCCATTCTTTTGGATTTTTGGTCATGAAGCCTAATTTTTGAAGAATTTCTTGAACTTGGTAATCCTTTATCCCCAATCCAGAAAATCTTTTTGCTATGCCGTCAGTTAGTTTTGCACGTTTTTGATCTATCTCCCTAGTAATCTTATCCCATTCTCTTTTTAAAATATCTGCAAACCATTGATCAAATTCGTCTTGTACAAAAGCTACATCTTCCAACGGATCATGGGTTCCAACGGGGACGGATTGCCCTTGAATATCCGTTGTTCCTGCGATATCAACAACATGAATTAAAACTTCAGCCTGTCGTGCATCGTCAAGGAATTGGTTTCCCAACCCTTTGCCTTCATGTGCTCCCGGAACTAATCCTGCAACATCAATGAGCTTTACAGGGATGAAACGTGTGCCATTTACACATAGTTCGCTGTCATGCTTGATTTCAAAATGTTTGCAAGCACAATCTGCTTGAACATACGCTACCCCCACATTGGGTTCAATTGTAGTAAAAGGAAAGTTTCCTGTTGCGACGGGCGTTTCGGTTGCAGCTGAGAAGAAGGTAGATTTACCAACATTTGCTTTTCCCAGTAAACCAATTTGCAATACTGTCAAAAATCCAATTCTACTTATTAGTATTGCAGAAATCGTTTAATCTAGTTAATCATAATTTCACATCATGTCAATAGTAATCACAGGCAATCCAGGGGTTGGAAAACACACGATTGCACAGCAAATTGCCGATAGAATGAAATGTACAATAATAGATATCAATAAAATTGCAAAAGATTCAGGACTTTTTGAAAAAAATGACGATACAAATGACATAGATGTTGAAAAACTGGAAAAAATACTCGGCCAAAAAATTTCTGAGGATAATGTAATTGTAGGACATTTGGCCCCATATGTTTTGAGAAAAAGTCAGGTAAAGACAGTGATAGTGCTGAGAAGAAGCCCTTATGATCTGATTCCGGTTTACAAAGATAGAAAATACTCTGATAAAAAAATCATAGACAATACAGGCAGTGAAATTTTAGGGATCATAGCAAATGATGCAATTACCAAATTTCAAGAAAAAACATTTCAGGTTAACGTCAGTGGAAGAACAGTAGCAGAAACGCTTGAAAAAGTTATGAGCGTGATTGTGGATAAAGAGGGAAACGAGGAAGTGGATTGGCTGGGTCTAGTGACAAAAAATAACGATTTAGGAAAATTTTTTGCTGATTGATTAAATAACGCCTTTGAATCTGTATAGTTACTTGTTTGAAATCTCAAAAACGGATTTGGCTGGCAGAATCGGCACTCTCTATACAAACCATGGAAAAATCGAGACTCCGGCATTTGTTCCCGTCATTCATCCTGTCAAACAGACAATCCCGTCTAAAAAAATTCGGGAGATTGGTTTTGATTTAGTAATCACTAACGCATACATTACAAGGAACAGCTATGGTGATGATGCCATTGAGAAAGGGATTCACAGAATAATTGATTTTGATGGGGGGATCATGACAGATTCTGGAGGATACCAAGTTCTCGAATACGGGGATGTCGATGTATCGCCACCAGACATGGCAGACTTTGAAAAAGGAATTCTTACCGATTTTGCCATTCCGCTGGATAAACCAACAGGATATGGAATGCCAATTAAAAAGGCAGAGGCATATGTAAAACACACTCTAAAAGTCTCAAAGGAAACTCTTGACGGAAGGGCAGATAACGGTCAAATTTGGATCGGACCCATTCAAGGAGGAGAGCATTTTGATCTTGTTGCAAAATCCACCAAGAGTTTAGTAGACATGGGATTTCAAATGCTTGCGCTAGGGAGTCCAGTTGAATTCATGGAGTCATACGAATACAGACTGTTAGCACAAATGATAGTTGCCGCAAAAAAACAGATGCCGCACTCAATTCCGCTTCATCTTTTCGGTGCAGGACACCCCCTCACAATACCATTTGCGATAGCATTAGGCTGTGACACGTTTGATTCAGCATCATACATGCTTTATGCAAAACAGCTAAGATACATCACCGATGATGGCACGCGATATTTATCAGACATCTCCATATTTCCGTGCAATTGCGAAATATGCTCAAAATACACTCCGGATGAATTTCGTCTGTTAGAAGCAACTGAGAAAATCAATCAACTGGCAATTCATAATTTGTATGCAATCAAACTAGAAGTCGACAAAGTCAAGCAAGCAATTCATGAAGGAAGGCTATGGGAATACGTGATTAAAAAGGCAAGGGCCCATCCCAAACTGTTTGAAATGATTGAGGTAATGACTGAAAATTATGAATTTCTCGGTTTGGGCACTCCAAAATTCAAAGAGCGGGCCATTTTTCTGTTCAGTAAAGAGGATCAGTACAGACCAGAAGTCGTATCATTCCATAAAATTGTCAGAAAGTTCAAATCAAACAAAAAGAAATTAATCATTACCAAAGAATCCAGCACAAAGCCAGGATATCTTTCCCACGAATACAGCGGACTGAAAAAGAAACTCAAAGATTTTGAAGCGTTCCAAGTTTGCCAGTACAATCCACAGTTAGGATTAATCCCAATTGAAATTTCAGACATATTTCCAGCAGCACATCATGAAACTTCCAGAATAGATTTTGAACCAAGCGAGTTTCCCACGTTTGAAAAGACATGGGATGACTTCTTTTCAAACAACAAGTTTTCAGAGATGCATTACGATAAGGAAGACAAATTCCTAAAACATTTTGTGAAAAATTTGCCAAAAAGCATCAAGGTAAAATCTTTCGCGTAGTTAAAAATAAGAAAAAAGAATGTGCTAAAAGATGCTGCTTATAGAGCGGCGTCTTCAGCCCAACCTTTAATGAAGATACCGTTTTTGTGAAGAGGTACTGGTTGTCCAGCTGTGTAATTCATTGGTCTCATCCAAAAGATTGATTTTGTTGGACATACACCTATGCATGCACCGTCAGAAATACATCTTTCTGGGTAGAAAACAAATGCTTTACCTCTCTTCCAGCCTTCAACAGGTTTGACTCTAAGGACATCAGGACCAAGAGTTGTACAGATTTCTACACATAGTGCACATCCGATACATCTTTGTTCATCAATGTCTGGAAGTATTGCTATTGGCATTACAATGTTAAGGTTGATTGGTGACTATTTAAACCATGATTGAAATTCATAACCCTGTTATGAAAATGATCGAGCAAAAACTCATGCGCAGAACTCAGACTAGGAAATTTAAAAAACAAAAAGATAACGTGATGTGCACGTTTATTTTCTCATTGCATCTATTTGACCAGAAGTTACCCAGTCAAGTAGTTCTGCTGAAGATGGATTAAGGTCTGCTTTTTTATTCATCAGATTGTTAACCCAGATCCAGTTAATTTGGTTTAGAAGTACTTTGTTTCCTTCATCGCCTGCACGAGTTTTTTTTACGACAGCTTGATCTTGTTGAGCTATCCATTCGGCATAGGTTCGTCCCATGAGAATCGAATCTTAGCTTACACTAATTAAAGCTTTTGTAGATTCCATGATAGCCATAATGATCGGATCGGCCCTGAGAAGGTTTTAAGGTGGAAAAAAATTCAATTTAATTCTTGGATGTTAAAATTTTAGGAGCCGCAAACGAAGTCGGCAGATCTGGTTTTTTGGTCAATTGTAACGGGACAAAATTATTGCTTGATTACGGGGTAATGTTTGGAAGAAGAGGCTCGCCTCCGCAATACCCTCTACATGTAAAGCCTAAAGATTTGGATGCAATAATCATCACCCATGCCCATTTAGATCACTCAGGAAATGTCCCATCACTTTTCGTAAGTGGGAATAAAGAAGTTTATGCCACACCCCCAACATTTGATCTTTCAAAATTATTAATCAATGACATGTTAAAAATTGAAAAAAATGCGCACCCGTTTGATTTACCTGAATTAAACAACATGATGAAAAACGCCAAAGAGATAGGATACAAGCAAAAAGTAACCAAAGGAAATGCAACTTTTGAATTCAGAGAGTCAGGGCACGTGATTGGCGGAAGCACCGTATTGGTAGAATCAGAGGGGAAGCGGTTATTCTATACAGGCGACATTAAGACAAACGGCTCAAGGATGCTCCGAGAGATGGATATGGACATAGGTGAGATTGACATGCTGATTACCGAGAGCACTTATGCAAAAACAGAGCAAAAGCCAAGAATAGAATCAGAAGCTGAGTTGATAGAGTTTGCAAACGAGGTAATGGACAGAAAAGGAATATTATTCATTCCGTCATTTTCGGTTGAACGCTCCCAAGAGATTGCTTGTATTTTACGAAGTGCGAATTTCAAACACAAAATCATAATGGACGGAATGGCACTAAAAGTAAACGAAATAATGTTCAAACATCCAGAATACCTGAGAGATCCGAAAGTATTTTCCGAAGCAATCAAGAGTGCAACCGCGATAAGGGAACATGCAGAAAGAAAACGTGCAATGGGCGAACCCTGTGTCGTGATATCCCCGGCCGGCATGCTAGTTGGAGGAAACGCGGTATACTATTTGCAGGAGTTGTCTTTTAACAGTAAAAACGGAATAGCCCTAGTGTCGTATCAGGGGGAAGGCACGCCAGGTAAAAAACTGCTGGATACAGGAATGGTGTCAACCAGAGGCAAAGATCTCAAGGTTCAAGCAGAAGTCAAACAGTTTCAGTTTTCAGGACATGCAGACAAAAAAGAATTGTTTGACATGATTAAAAAAATAAAAGGAAACCCAAAGGTGTGGACAGTGCACGGGGATTCTGAATCATGCGAGATGTTTGCACAAGAAATTCACGAAAAGTTCGGTTTTGAAACACACGCGCCGGCAGTTAACGATGAAATAACCGTCTGAGATGCAAAATAACAGTACAATAAACGTTGAAAACTCAATTAACAGCGGCCAGGTATTTCTTTGGAGAAAAAACGGCAGTTACTGGTACGGCGTAGATGGGCAGGACATTCTAAAGGTGACTGGTTCCGGAGACATAGGATCGTATCAGAACATCAAAACAGATTTTTTCAGAAAAAGGGACAGCATTGATAAAATCATAAAATCAATTTCAAAAGACAGCATAACAAAAAAGGCCGTAAAGCAGTATGCAGGACTAAGAATATTGGAGCAGGATCCGTTTCAATGCTTAATTTCATTTATCGTGTCATCAAACTCCAACATTCAGAAAATAAAAAGCAGTTTGGAAAAAATGTCAAAAAAGTTCGGAGTTAAAGCAAAATTTGACAATCAGGAATTTTTTTTGTTCCCCAAACCAGAGAGACTTGCAAACGCATCCATTAATGAAATTAAAAGCTGCGGGGTCGGATATCGTGCCAGATTCATCAAAGAAGCAGCAAGCAGAACAGCCTTGGAAAAAATCAATTTTGAACACCTGAAAAAATCCAGCTATCAAGACGCTAAAGATGAAATTTGTCGGATTCCAGGAGTGGGAAACAAAGTTGCAGACTGTGTTTTGTTATTTTCACTAGACAAGCTGGAATCATTCCCTCTAGACAGATGGATGATCAGGATATTGGAAAAATACTATTCAGATAAATTTCAACTAGAAACCAAAACCATAACAGAAAAACAGTACGGAATTCTTCACGAAAAAATTGTAGCCCACTTTGGCCCGTATGCAGGATATGCACAACAGTTTCTTTTCAAAATGGAGAGAGAAAATTACCAAAAAAAGTGGCTGTAAACCCGTGAATTACTTACGATTCTAGTCATAAGATTCCTTGTTCAATGAGTTCACATGACTATGAGCATACATGCTTACAGTTAGAGGTGAGCTCTCCAAAGGCGTAACTTCCCTATATCCCACAGGTAGACTGTCTATCCCTCTTTGTTTTATATTCAGAGATGCGTTGTAATCTCTATCAAGTAGAAGACCACAATATTGACAGTGATGTGTTCTGATTGCCAAAGTCTTTTTCACCATTAACCACAGTTAGAACAACTTTGGCTGGTTCCATGTGGTTTTACTTTTGCAAATAAAATACCAGCTTTTACAGCTTTGTATTCTAGTTTTTGAAAAAATGAATTCCAAGAAGAATCAGATATAGATTTAGATAGATGATGATTCTTCATCATGTTTTGTATTTTTAGTTCTTCAACAAATATTGTATCATAGTTATCAACATAATATCTCGATACTTTGTGTAGAAAATCATTTCGTTGAAATTTTATTTTTTGATGTATTTTAGATAGTCTTAGTTTTTCTTTCCATATGTTAGAAGATCCTTTTACTTTTTTAGACATTTTTCTTTGAGATCGCCTTAGTTTTTCTTCAGAGTTTCTCAAAATTTGTGGATGTGCTATCACATGACCATCAGAATCATAGCAATAGTTACTTATACCAACATCTAGTCCTATTATTTTCTTTCTCAGTAAAGAACATGATTTTTTGTACTCATTTTCACAAACAACTATTGCATGCCATGCTCCTGCGATCTCCTTTTTCACATGAATCTCTTTTATCTTACCTTCTATCTTTCTATGAAAAACACACTTAATTTTTCCAATCTTGGAGAATTTGATAGTATTGTCCTGCAAAAGCTTGAATCCGGATTGATTGTAGTTGATACTATTGTATCTTGATTTTGGCTTGAATCTTAATTTTCCTATTCGCTTGCCTTTCTTGGATAAAGAAGATAATATTTTGAGATTATTGTAAAACTGCCATAGAACCATTTGAGCTGCTTTGCTGTATACCTTGTCTTTTGGAATCACATATGGAATCATCCTTTGCAGTTCATCAAAGTTTATCTTATAACCTTACTTGTATGCAAGATGAGATTCAAAAATAAAATCATTGTATAGTATTCTACATGAATCTATTGCATCAGTCAGTCTTAATTCTTGTGTCTTTGTAGGATACAGACGAAATTTGTAGCTCATCATTATGTCTTTTGTTTTTGTATACATTATACAACATATGGTTATTATGATATAATTTGTTCATTGGAGTGGACCACTGTTTTTAGTACCCCTTTTTGCATATTTTTACATAAGTTACTTTCATTTATGTTTCATCTCCCCCGCACCACTTTATGTAATATTAATAAACATTTTTTGAATTAATTTTTAATTGGAATACCATAATCTTTTTTTGAATCAAAGTTCTCAATTATGTCATAGTATTGTTTTACCATCAGCTGATGCTGAACAATACACTAGAATTTAACTAATCAGTCTGTTTAGATAAACCCTTAAAATGGCAATTAATTTTCAGGTTTCTGGGCCTATGGCGCAGCATGGATAGCGTGTTGGACTTCTAATCCAAAAGTCAAGGGATCGAAGCCCTTTGGGCCCACTTAACAAAATTATTATTCCAACTTTGGAGCAAAATTTTGTGAAAGATTTAGAATTCAAGCTAAACTCAGTTGAAATTCACCCTGATTCCGAAATCAAGGGAACCGTCACAGTCTCCTATCCGGGAAGATATGACGGCGTGGTCATCAATGCGACAATTTTGGATTCAAACGAGCACATAATTTACAAATCATACAATGGAAAAAAAATATCACAGAATGTTTCAAGGTTATTTATCAACAAAGACGTAATGCCTGAAGACAAGGCAGAATTTACTGCAGTGATTAACTTTCAGCCAGATCAGGAACACGAAGTAAAATTCAGAGTGTCAGTCATAGAACAACACAAAGAAATTGAAAGCCAGATAATCTTTGCAAAATATTCCAACTAGAATCTACTTAGTTCTATACTGATAGTTCCCTCCATCCATGGATGAGGTGTGCAGTGGTAAGGAACGTCTTGCGGTTCAGTAAATAGAAATTCATAAGTCTCGCCAGGTTTTATAACGCCGGTTGAACCAAATTCACCACTGTAACTATCCTCACTTCTGTGATCAGGGGTTACAGTGTGGGCAGTGTCGTCATTATTTTGCCAAATTACTTTATTATTAATCGACAATACTACCGTAGGTTTGTTTGGAACATAGTTTGGATTTCCCTCAACTACAGCCCCCGGAACAATTTCAATGAGAAAATTTTCTTCAGGATTTAGAATGTGCTCAGATACTGAAGGTTTTGCCAAAGATTCGGGAAGATAGAATGACGTGTAAAATACGACGGATGCTGACATCCCGATAATCAACGCAATCATTCCAATACCATATGCATGACTGGATGTAGGCACACTCATAATTTTTTTAGTCGCCCAAGTTCTTATAAAGTTTGTTTAGAATTTTGAAAAACTATGGTTTGTTAAGATCGCCCGAACCAGCATTTTGGTTGGCACCAGACCCAGATCCCAGATCCGCCTGAGTCTTTGGTATTGGAACCTCAAGTACCAGTTCTTTTGCTTTTGGAGTTTCGCCAGATTTTGTTTCACCCTCTGGAAGTTTGCTTTGTTCGGCAGGAACTTTCGGTTCAGCCAACTTTGGTTTTTCACCCATTACAGGTACAGGTGCTGGCGGAGGGGCATTCTTCTGCTGACTCATTGCATACCTGTACACATGGAAGAATCCAGCAAACACCAGCAAGATGATTCCAACAAAGAACAGCGAAACATTCTTCATTCCTGTCAAAGCTGCGTTGTATGCTGCAATGTTTAAGAATACCTGGAATGCCAAAAGTGCAACCAGTAACCAATTGATCCATTTTTCAGACAGATTGATCGTAGCTACTTTTTGAGGGCCGCTACTTTTTGCAAGTTTTGATTTTCTTTCCGCCTCATTTGCCAATTTGATCATCATGTAGGTAAATCCGAATCCCAACGGTACCAACAGTATCATTGTCGAATAGAAGAATATAGGATCAATTACCAGACGTTCAACCAATGGAAGCTTTGTGTCAGGTGAGATATAGAAGCCCCAGTATGTTGTAACCATGATTTGTGCAAGGCTGGTAATGCCAAACGCAGTAATTATTGGCCTGTCCCTCCAAGAGAATTTCTTGTATCTGTCGATGAAGGGGATTAGCACGAACGATATAATGAACAGCAAAGGCCACAGCAGTCCGGTAACAAATTTGTCATACTGGGTCCTCATGAATGCGTAGATTCCTGTAAGATACCATTCGGGAACTGTGACGCCGGGCGGCACTGTGGGTTCAAACTTGAATCCCATGTCAATTGGGAACACGCCGCCGGTGATCAGAATGGCGCCGCTGATTGCCATAACCATAGGCACGTCAAACACCAGGAACCTTGGGAAGTGCACTGCCATCAATCCCAGCATGACAACAGGTAGCAAGAATACGTGCTGCGCATAGAACCTCAGCACAAAGTCGGAGAAACCGCTGCCTAACGCCGCATCACGAATAGTCGGCCCCACAACTGGAATAGAGGTAGTTAGCGACGCCGCAATACTAATTGCAAGCTCCGCCCTTTCACTGAAAATAACATCATATCCCGTAAACGCCTCAAGAATTGTAACAGTCCCAAGTATGACACCAGTCATCCATAAAACTTCATTTCTAATTTTGTATCTTCCACTAAAGTATTGATAGTACATGTGGAGAACAGCTAAAAGTACCATGGCGTTTGAGCCATGATAGTGAATGTTTCTAATGTGAAAGCCAAACGGAACATCATCATTGATGAATTGAACACTGTCCCATGCCCTATCCAGAATTGGCTGATAGTAAAACATCAGCAATGCTCCCGATACTCCAAGAATAATGAATACGATGAACGTGAGCATTCCTAAGAATCCAAACGGGCTAACAAATCTTGAGGGGAATGAGAATTTAATTGCAGTAAAGATGGTTCTGTCTACTCCGTCCCAAAACCAGTAAAGGAGCGCTACTACCCCTGTTCTTCTCTTAAGCGAAACGGCCATATCCAATTACTCCATTTTCATTTGCATTAAACTTTGGCGGCATGATAAAGATAAAGCCATCTGAATCAATATCCAGTGTTAATTTTGGTAAAGTGTTTGATGGCGCAGCTTGTACCGATGCAGGCCCGACAAATGCTGTTCCAGTCATCGGATCATACATACTTCCATGGCAAGGGCATTCACCTCTTTTTCTGCCTTCATCCGGCCAATATTTCCACAGACACCAGAGATGCAAACAAATCATACTATAAGCTCGTAATGCATCAGTGTCTTTTTTGCCACCGCCTAATTCTTCAGGCAGTCTGATGAATTGCCATTTGCGGAAAGCTTCTGCATCAAGTGCAGCATCGCCAGTTGAAGGATATGTGATAACTTCAGCGTGATTAACAGGATAAGTATTGATGTTAGCGTGAGTGCCATCAGGCAAAATTACGGGAACTCTTTCAAGGGATGCCTGATTTGGATTTGGCATAAAATTGCCAAACGGGACAAATGGAGCAAATGCCAATCCGGTGCCTGCCGCACCCATTAATTTTAGAAAGTCTCTTCTGGACAATCCGCCAGACTTTTTTGTCCCCAACTCTGACATTCAGCTCTAATACTCGCCAAATTGGTTATAAACCTTGTTCAGTTATTTGGAAGTTTTTTGTCTGCTGATTAAAATGAAAACCAAGCCGATCGCAATTCCAATGGCTATCCCCACTGCAATTCCAACATTGAATTGCAGATTGGAATCGGATTTGATTTGATCCTGAATTTTTAGTTCAGCAGTAATTTCAAAAATTTCTTCAGGCTCTGCCGGCACCGGTTTTATTTCAACGCCGGAAGGTTCAGCGGAATCCATCATTTCGGGCGAAATATTTGTAAATTTAGCTGCCAACGTGATTGGCTCAGTGGTTGAAGAGCCGCCAAACAAAGTCGAGTGTGTCAAAAGTGTGTAAGTTCCGGTTTGGTTGATTGGCACATAGAGAACTGTCGAAGTGTCATCTTTGTTTTTCACGGGGAAGAACCCGCCGCCCTGGCTAAAGGCTGAGCTGCCCAGCCAGTCAAGTGATGCCCATCCGAGAAAATGTCCAAATACCCCAGAAGGCATGTTGGTTTGTATTATTTTTCCCGAAGGATCCATCACAAATACAGACAGATTCGTGTTGTCACTAACCCACGAGAGTTCGATTGCCGCGGTGTTGACGGATTCGTTTTGAACGTCAAAATAATACTGTCGCCAGTCGCCTGCCATGTAACGGTTAGCCATGTCAAATGCGCCTTTCGCGTATCCGTTTCCGTAAAGAACATCGTCACTTTGTTTTCCTTTGATCAGAACTGTGGAATCATTTTCACTTACAGGCTGCTTGATCACAAAAGACACCGGGGCATTTACAACGTGCCTTTCGCTTTCAAAAGTAAGGAATCCCTGATAGACGCCTGTCTGAAAATCAGTCGGCGTCACCAGTGTAACATCGACAGTTGATGAGTTTTTCGGGGGGACAGAGATTGTTTCATGTTCGGCCCACAGCAAAGGCCATTTTTCCTTTTCGTAATAGCTGGCAGAGACAGTATAGTCCATCGAGGTTGAATTTTGCTTTGTGTCACCCAGCCAGTAGGAATATCTGGTGGGTACCGGATAGACTCCAACCAGCGGCACTCCCTCAAATTTTTCGTTAGGATCTGAAACTCTTAATTCCTGAACAGTCCCCCAAGAACCGGATCTGTTCACCATGGATAATTCGTCACTGGTGATTTTTGTATCATTGTTATTGTCAATCCAGTCGTAAAGATACAGAGATGCAATTTTGAGATCATCGGCATAAACATCCGCAGTGTCATTCATGAAATCGTCAAATTGAAAATTTACATTTAGAATCATCAGCGATGATTCGTCCGGAATCGGATCATCGGCATTGAAAAACTTTACAAGATCAGGCGAATTGCCAAGTTCGGACAATTTCACATAGTTTGGAATAAAAGTTCCGGTCTCATTCAGTATGGAATCTTGTTGCCGTACAATTGTCGTTCCATTAAACTGTGTTTTTGATATCATGGACAAAGTTTGAGGTTTGACACTGATTGTCAGGGTATCGTTGGTCGGATTGTCAATTGTAAAAGTCGCCGTAGTTCTGTCTCCAGGCAACAGTTGTCCCGCAAACCAGCTTGTCATAGGAAATGAATGTGATGATAGCTGAAATTTTTCAAAGCCTATCGAGGTTGAATTGGTTTTTTCCATTGCCGGCTCAAGAATTTTTTTGATGTTATGGTATGAGCCGTCATTGTACACTATGAAAACCCCGTTTTCCCCGTTTACATAGTCCAGTGCGGATTCAACATTCACCAAGCCGGAACCCTGAGTGAACGGGTCATTGTACAGATCAGTTGCGGTAGACATTAGAATATTTTTGATCAAAAACGAATCATAGTCTTTTGATTGTTTTTTCATCTCCTCAATCAGTACTGCGGCGCTGCCAGACACGATTGGAGCGGCCATGCTGGTGCCGCCAAACAATGAAAATGACTCTTCCTTGGAATCCTTGTGAATTTTCAAAATGCTGGACGGCACAAACCCGTGTGCGCCAATGCCCATAACGTCAGGCTTTGGATCCCCGATTGAACTGGGGCCTCTGCTGGAAAAATCAACTACGTGATTGGAGTGAAGTGTCGAGGTTCCAAACCTGGGCTGATCCTTGAAAGGGCCATACCCGACAAAGACATTGTTTGTCGTAGCTCCCACTGAAATTCCAAAAGGGGATCCGTTTGGCAACCCGATTGTCCCGTAACCATGGCCAGAGTTTCCCGCACTGGAAATTATTGTTACACCAGGATAGTCCTCATCCAAAGAATTTGGGGTTGCCAGGACACTCAAGATTAGTGACAAAACATCCATCCCGGGCGATGCGTCAAAAGAGGGGAAGTTTGACACGCCCCAACTGTTGGAAATGATATCGACTCGTGGTTTGCCCGAGTATTTCCAGCTGTGATCTTTGTTTTCAAATCCCGCAGACCACAGCCAGCCATATACGGTATCGCCAAACCACAGCGCCTTTACCGGCACAATCTTTGCATCGGGGGCGACACCTGTGATGGAATATTTTTTTGAGCTGTTGTAAATGTCATAGGTTTCCTGACCGCGTGAAGCAATTGACGCAGCGCTGGAAGTTCCATGGCCCATAAAGTCCGTCATCAGACCAAAAAATTCGCCGTCGGAATCCAAGGGGGGCAAAAGGGTTCCGTTGACTGCATTTAGAGTATCGTCAATGTCAGTTGAATTATTTTTAATTGCACCGTAGACATCAAGGACCTGTGCGCCAAAGGTTCCGGCACTGTAATCGTTTTTCCCGTCTCCGTTTGAATCATAGACAAGGAACTCCTTTCCACTTCCCAAAACTATCGGTTTTTCATCAGTAAAATCAAAGTCATAGTTTGCCTTTTTTCCAGTTTGCAAGTCAAATCTGGTATAATCCTCCCAGGAAGTGCTCAGATCAGGAATTATGGTATCATATACACCCGGAATAAAGGAATCAACCACCAGTACGGGCACCACCTGAATTCTTGCCAGGGGGCCGCTTAGCCCTCCCTGATATATCACACCCAGATGGTAAATTCCACTCTTTGATTTGATGTAGTTCCTGTTGTCTTCGCCGATTTTCATATCCCTATCCAGTGTCCCGTTAAAAATTACAGAGGTTCCTACCTGTGGAAAAAACGAATTGTAAATCGGTATGTCACTTCCTTTGCCCCCCTGAGAAATATCAAGGAATACGCCATCGCGTGTAACATATGCAGAGGATGTCATGTGGGGGGGAATCGGCTTGCTGTAATTTCGAATGATTTCATTTTCATCAATGTATGCAAAGAAAGTCGCATTTGTCAATACAATTCCTTGCCCGTCAGGATCAAACATGATGGGATGGTTGAGGCTGTCCCTTGCAAGGGAATGCTGCATGTCAGGGTTTGAAAAATCCACCCCGGTGTCCACAATTGCAATCACAGTTCCGTTTCCTGAAGAATCGTACTTTGTCTTGGCTGCATTTGAACCAGTAATGTCACCAATCCCAGATGCATCCTGAATTTGATCATCCGATGAATGGAAATCCAGTTTGAAATCCTCGACAACATGATATCCATGTGAAATCAGATTTGATGCCAGAGTTTCAGACATAACGGAGACGGAAAAAAACCCGTTGTCAGACTCGATTCCATAGATTGAGTTGGATTTCAAAAGATCATCTCCATCCAAACTGCTCCCAAAAATCAAATATCTTTTAAAATTATTCTCAACAAAAAAATCCGGGTCAACTTTCAGAATATCAGAATCAAAAACGACCGAATTTTGATCATTGCCAACATTGTTCAGATCAGCCGGGATGAACGCATGCGAGCTTGTCACCGTTGGAGAGACAAGCAGTATGAGAAAGAGGATGGCCGCTTTTGGCATCAGCCAGTTTCCCATCCTTCTGTCATCATGACTATCTTCTTCTGGCAAGTATTGTAACTTGCAGTGCAACAATCAGCCCAATTGATGCAATGATTGGCAGCAGTAACGCATTAAGCTGAGCCGAAGACTCGCTGATTGACTTTGCAGAAAGTGCAAAAGTTCCTATATTTTCGTCAATTTGGCTGCTGGCATACTTTAAAGTCGTGTCAAACCCGCTAATTTCAGATTTTAAAACATCCAGCTCGCCCGAGGTCTCATCCAGAATAGAATTTAGTTTGATTATTTGATTTGAGATTCCACCAAGATCCTGACTCAGAACATTGGTAGCGGCTGAGCCGTGAGAGGTGGTTCCCTGGCTGAATGCAACGACGTGAAACACGTGTGTTCCCTCCTCCACAGGAACGTAATCCACATAGTACAATCCCTGATGCAGTATTTTGAACAAATTGGTTAGCGTTACAGACATTCCAGACGGAAGATGGACATGTGATGTTCCCAACAGTTTGGACGGCTCGTCTCCAATCAATAGTCCGTCACTTGTCGTTTGTACAAATACACGAATCGGCTGACCGATTGCGGCAGTTTCAGGGGCAAAAACCAGTGTATTGACAAATCTCTCCACAGTCACATCAAGCAATTCCGTGGTAGATGAGAACTTTACGTCAATTTTTTTGGATATGCCGTTTTGCTCGGTGCTGATTAGCTCGACAGTGTATGTGCCGTATGGAAAACTGGTTGACGGTTCCGGCCAGGTCAGCAACCCGTAATTAAAGGAGCCGTCTTCGCCGGCAGTTATCTGGTCAAACTTTGCAATCGATTCGTCCGGAGCAAAGATTCGTATAATCAGATTCTCCTCAGGCAGCCCCTTGCCGTAAACCTGCAGAGTGTGTGAGGGGGCGTAGACCTTGCTGTTTGTAAATAATACCAGTTCCTCTGAAAACGAATCCGGGATGTTCACCAGTAAGATTACAAAAAACATGGAAAGCAGAATTTGAAATTTCAATTCAATTGATTGCCGGCGCTCTCCTAGATATTGCTTGTGAAAAAATTGTGCATAACCTTCGTTAAGAGGTATTCAAAAAAAGGAAAAAAGGAAAATTAGAACTAGTTATCTTACTTATTGTACCTTTACAGTTGTGCTGACTGGTGGTGATAATGCCGTTGGATTATCTACTGATTCCCATACAAATGCAGTTGCTGTGTAAGTTCCTGCTTGTGTTGGAATCCATGATAATGCCGGGCTGAATGATTGACCAGCAGATAGTGAACCTGTAATCCATGCGAGTGAGACTGTGACGCCATTTTTATCCTGGATCTGTACCAAGTATGCGAATGATTGCTCTCTATCCTGACCATTTGCCAAGTCAGCGCTGATCTGTACCTGTTGGTCAACGGAGACAGTATCTAAACTGTTACCGAATGCGTCAACGGTTCTCAAGTTAGCAGCTGGTGCTCTCTCGAGAGGTGGTACGACAGTGCCAATTAGCGAAGTGGCAGCAATATCAAGTTCATCTGCAGTTGTGTACGGATCTGGTAATGTATTGTCTTGGTATTCTGCAGTGACAGTGTCACCTTCTGCGACTCTGAGTCTGTGACCAGAAGATTCATCGGTAGTTGTGAAGAACACAGTACCTTCGAAAATTCCAGTTGCCTCATTAGTCTCAGTTACAGTAAGATCAATACCTCCGGCATCGGAGTCAGACCACACGTCAGCGTCGAAGTTATCGACTGCTTCTGGATCTAAGTTCATGTCTGGATCAATAATTCTTACAACACCTGTTCCGCTTGCTGGATAGCTTGCTTCAAGCCACTGAACCTCACCAATGTTCCATCTGATAAGTGCTGAACCTACAACAGTTTCATCCTCAGAGAATTCAAATGAGACAGTTAAACCGTCGTCATCGTCAGTCTGCAAGTATCCGTCCGTTGGGCCAGAACCAGTGGTTCTTGGGTTAGTATCATCACCGGTTTTTCCATCTGCATCGTGTGCAAATCCAGTGAGTATGACCTCACCAGTGAAAATGCCTGTGTCAGTACCAGTTTCGACGAGTTTGTAGTTTTTGACATTGAATCCTCTGGTAGAGACCTTTATTGGGTCTTTGTCAGTGTTTCCAATATCATCAACTAGGTTGCCGTCAAAGTTGTGATCTGGTGCGACAATTGTGATGTATACTTTGTCAGTCCATGTGTAAACTTTTTGGTCAAGCTCTACAGTTGCACCGAAGTTAGAAGTGAATAATGTCAAGTTGACATCTTCATCTTCATTGCCCACATAGTCAGCTCCTGATGGACCCCAATCGCTGTACTCGAGGACAATTTCTTCCCCTCTTTCCAGGTTATCACCGGCTAAAGTTTCAGGGATTTCGACGACTATCTGGAAGATACCAGTAGAGTCACCTGTTTCTCTAAAGTTTAGTGGTTCTGGGTCAAATGAGGCATCTGAGCCGTCAGCGTCACCCATGGTGACGGTTGCGGCATCAGAGTCCCATTCAATCAAGTCCAAGTCATAAGTCTCAGCCTGGTCATTGTCCAGATCTAAGTCTGGTTCAATGAGGGTCAAGATCATGTCGGAGCCAATAATGTAAACTGATTTGTCGGATTGCAGTACACCGTTTCTTAGATCAAATGTGGCAGAATCAGTAACAGTGTTGACATCACCTGATGCATCAGCTGGGTCAGTGTATTCTACTTGGAGAATGTCTCCTTGTAGGATACAGTAGTCGCCAGTTGTTGCGGCTGTGTCAAATCTGTCTGTTTCGGCTGTCGTACTGGCGCCATTAAGTGCAGTCCAAGTGTCTGTGACACTTGAGCATGTTGTACTTGCTGGACCGTCGGTATATCTGATCACGATGTCAGATTCGAATATTCCTGCATCTGGAGCAATTTCAGTCATTGGACCGAATGCTCTGGTGCTCTTGACATTGGTATTATCAGTGTCAATTGTACCAGTTAAGATAGAATCACCACCGGCATAGCCTAGTATGACTGTCGAGGCACCTCTGATAACAGAGACCTTGACAGGTCCTACACCTGCTGTGCTGTTGGAGGCAATTTTATCTTCACCACTTGCGGATATATCGTAATCTGGATCGTTGACTCTAACGTGGATAGTAAGATCTCCCTTTGCAATAAATTCACCAGCTTGTAGACCTGCAGTACTTCTTGTAGTACCGGCTGTATCCATTCCACTTTGGTGGATTGGGAATAAAGCTCTACCTGTTGGTGTAGTTACTGTTTGGGAAACAAAGTCTGACTCAACACCAAATGGTACTGGGTAGACAGTTCTATCAAGACTGACTGATCCGGTGTTGGCACGAATTCCTGCGCCATCACCTACTTCAATGGTTTCACCAGATGCGTCTCTAAAGTCAACATAGTTGACTTCAACATCGAGACCGGTTGCAGATTCAGATGCTGTTGCATCTGATCTACACCATGCACTTGGAATTTGGAAAGTGCCGACAAAAATGCCTGATGCTTTATCAGTTTCAACCAGAGTAAATCCAGTTGCACCAAGTCCAGTATCAGTTACTCCTGCATCAGTTAAGGTTGCAAGGCAAGCATTTGTTGGAGTTTTCCATGTTTGATCATCAAAGGTGACATCTAGTAATCTGCCGAGCTCTTCACCGTTAGACAGTGTGATTGAGGTACCACCACTTGTGGAGTTACCGGAACCTACTGCATCCTGGTTTTGATCAGCTGTGTTTGTGACTACTGTATAGATATCGATAAGATCAGAGTCTACGTTAAGGTCTAAGTCTTCGAGTGTAATTATAACTGTGTCAGCGTTCTTGTAGGAACTTTGATCAAATGATACAACACCAGAATGTGCTGGGGCTTCTTGTTGATCAGCTATTTGTGTAGATACACCATCTGCACCCAAGTCAAGATAGTTGACTCTTGGCGAGTCTGCATCATCTAGATCTTCAATTACAATGAAAGTTGGATCATTTGCAATTGGAGACATGGATGTGTATGTTGCTGCATCTAAGATGTTTAGCTGATTAATCATGACATACTCCACGGTACCTACAAAGGTACTTGTGTTGTCACCGCTCTCTTCTAATTCCAATCTGATGATTTGGCTAGCGATTCTTTCATCGGTTCCTAAACCATCATTTGTGAATCCAAAGGAGAAGAAGTCTGCAACTATTGGATCTGCACCATCTGCTGCTAATACCGTGGTATCACCAGCATGTTGAATCAGCAAACCGATACTGTTAGTATCTAGTGTTGTTGCTTCAAATAGTGCGGAGTTAATATCTGTTGCATTAAGTGATGTCAAACTTTGTGGGGATACGTTATCTGCAATAAGCATTGAACCAACACCGGTTTTAAGGCCAAGTGAGTTGATCAAGCCATTGTGAGTTGCATTTAACAAGTAAACATCGAATGTACCAGTGCTGTTAAAGCTTCTAACGTCCAGGTTAAGGAGGTTTAATCCGTGTAGACCTGTAGAAACGCCGGTATTACCGATTGTTTTTCTTAGTTCGCCCATTGTAGTTCGCAAGTCAATAGCAATAGAGTCTACAGTATACAAAGCGGCACCAGTAGATGCGTCAATTCTTGCAATTTGACTGAAAGAATCAACGGTCATGTTAGCTGGGGCATATGCTCCTGTGACTATTGTACTTGCATCAATTGCTGCATCAAGGTAGATGGCAACAGCTCCAGTAGAGTTTGATGTTTCACCGATTGTGAATGGATCACCAGTTACTAATGATGGAATCAATGTAACTGATGGGTCAAACAAATCGAGGTCTTCGTCTGCTCTGCTGTTCTTGTTTGCATCTGAATCAACCAGAACTACGGAAATTTCTTCACCGGAGTTCCATTCATCATCAGTTGCTTGCATATCAATTGTTCCAAAGCCGAATCCTACGAGGACTGTTGCTGGAGCCTCATTGTAGTCAATAGATGCTGATGTGCCTCTTTTGGCAGCACTAGTAATTTTGACTGTGGAAACATCTGATTCATCATATGTTCCAAAGACACCGGTATTTGGTCCTTGTTCTGTAATTGTAATTGGTAGTGTATTAACACCTAGACCGTTGGCTGCAGTATTGCTTGCATCACATGTGGCAGCATTTTGAGGTGTAGCACACTCAACAACAGAATCATCTGTATCTTGTAGTGTTACAACTTTTGTGCCACTGTTTTGCTTGTCTGCATTCAGGATCAATTTACCGTTATTCTCAATCATCATTGATGTGAGGTTGCCGGAAATATTGATGATGCCGTTTGCGACATTTGCTCCTGCTAGACCGCCGTTTTCATTGAAGACTTGGTAATTTGTTGACAAACCGTCAGCATCTGTTGCGCCAACATTGGCGGCAACATATGATGAGTTTGTTCCAAATGTCCATGAGTCTTCATCGGTTGGGTCTATGTTAAGCCATAAATCGGTGATTGTTACGTGTACCTGGCTGTCTCTCGTGTATACAGTTCTGTCTAAGCTTGCTCCGG
>Ga0299912_10001328_pt1 | contig 19986 bp, 19 predicted proteins | sample RVTome_2_FD_207667 | JGI IMG/M metagenome (GOLD analysis project Ga0299912, IMG submission 207667) | Soil microbial communities from uranium-contaminated site in the Upper Colorado River Basin, Wyoming, United States - RVT95D214 (version 2) ... | reverse complement strand
ACATGATTTTAGGCGCTTGCAATCCGCCCTTTGCCCATAAATCTCTTTTGGCTGAACCTAATATCGGTGTGCTCTTGCCCTGTAATGTGGTGATCTACGAAAAAGGCGGCCAGACGATATTGTCGGTTATGAAACCATCGACAGCCTTGGGCATGGTGGATAATGCTGATTTGGCCGCAATTGCCGGCGAGGTGGAAAACAAACTCAGGCGGTTTTTCGATTCAATTAAATAGCCGGCCAGTTCAAGGACAGGCGATATCAGTTTAAAGCGGTTTTTTGAAGACGAATATCATCAATCCAGACCGTGCCGGTTCCGGCTATAACAAGATTCAATTTGATATAGTCGGGATCCTGGTCTTTTTGAAACAGGAAATATATTTCTTCAGTCGTCCAGTCAACCGATCCCGATATCGGCGACATCAAATCGCGGGCGAAATATTCACCCTGTCCGGAAAAACCGCACCACATCTCAAGAAAAGCCCGGCCGGTGAAATTCTCAGTCTTAATCTTTGCCCGATAGATCAAACGCGCGTTTTCGATATCGATATCATCCGTTTCGTACAATCTCACCGTTGTCGATTCAGGAGCGGTTATTTTTATTGAGCCGTTACCATCGCTGGAGACAGCGTTGTCAAATTCAATATTGGATTGGGTGAGGACGCCATCGAGATTATCAATATTATAGCGTGCTATTTCGATTTCTTTCGGTGGCTCGCCGGAACAGCCAAGGAAGACCGGCACGAAAAGAGTCCCCAAGACAAGGTATTTAAAAATCATTTTATTGACCTCCCTAATGTATTTACTTCGTTGTACAATTTTTATATCAAGCCTAAAATTATGTCAAGCGCTTTAATACGCTATTAATAATAGATTTGAATATTTCACGTAAAAATGAAAAGCCGCATTATTCTTCAAGCCTGGATTTGCCTTTAATCTTTTCGACCGGATACTTGATGTTGTTTTTATCTATTTTTTTCGCCACGGCTTCTAAAATATCAATATCCAGAACCTGAGCCATACGGATAGCGTAAATCATCACATCGGCGATTTCCTCTTCGATTGCCTGTTTTTGGGCGGGGGAGAGTTTATCTTTATGCGATTCAGCTAATGTCAACCATTGGAATATTTCCATAAGTTCAGCGGCCTCGATAGCCAGTGCCATACTCAGATTTTTAGGGTTATGATACTGTTCCCAGTCTCTATCACGACAGAATTGAGCGATCCTGGCCGATAGCGCGTCGAGATTGGTTTTTGTATCCTTAGTCAATTAAAAAATGCCTTGATTGCTTTTAAGGTAATTGATAAATGTCGGCTCTCGTGCGCCTGGCTGATAAACCAGGCTTCATAGCCCGATGGAGGAAGATAAATTCCCCGGCTTAACATATGATGGAAAAACTTGGCGTAGGCGTTCATATCAGATTTTTGCGCGGAGTCGAAATCAATCACGTCACTGTCGGTGAAGAATAAAGTAAACAGGCTTTCGACTTGATTGATTTTTAGGGGCACATCATAATAGTTGAATAATTCCGACGTCCGGCCAATCAGGTCATCGGCATATTGTTTAAGCTGTTTGTGGATTCTGCCTTTCTTTAGCTCTTTTAAAGTCGCGATACCGGCGGCCGTTGATAGCGGATTGCCCGAAAGCGTACCGGCTTGATAGACCGGACCTAATGGCGCAAGGAAATCCATTATTTCCGCTTTGCCGCCCACCGCGCCTATTGGCATACCGCCTCCTAAAATTTTACCCAGGCAAACCAGATCGGGCTTGATACCAAATAATTCCGCCGCGCCGCCGGGGGCAACCCGAAAGCCGGTGATAACTTCATCGAAGATTAAAATACTGCCGGTATTTTTTGTCAGTCGGCGCAAACTATCTAAAAACCCCGGTACTGGCGGCACTACCCCCATATTGGCCGCGATTGGTTCCACGATCACCGCCGCGATTCGGTTTTTATTATCAGCGAAACTTTTATCCACGGCTACGATATTATTGTAGGGGAGAGATAAAGTTGTACTGGTCGTACTTTGTGGAATCCCACTGCTTGAGGGCAGACCGCCGGTTGCCAGGCCCGAACCGGCCTTGACCAGGAAAGAGTCGGAATGGCCATGATAACCGCCATCGAATTTTACTATCAAATCCCGACCGGTGGCCCCGCGGGCCAGCCTGATAGCGGTCATACAGGCCTCGGTGCCGGAACTAACAAGGCGAAGTTTCTCCACCCAGGGCATATATTCATTAACCAAAACAGCCAGATTCAGTTCATCTTGTGAGGGCGCGCCAAATGACGTACCCTTACAAGCGGCATGCTTAATAGCCTCAACAACTGGTTTAAACGAATGCCCTAATATCAAGGGACCCCATGACATAACATAATCAATATATTTATGATTATCGATATCGAAAAGCCAGGGTCCTTTGGCTTTCTGGATTATGAAAGGCATTCCCTTGACGGCTCTAAATGCTCTAACCGGACTATTAACGCCGCCGGGTATCAGCTTTTCCGATTTTTTAAAGAAAGCTTCAGATTTTTTACCTGGAGTTTTTTTCATTATGATTTACTTTATTCGAGCCATTTAGCGACATCGGCGGCATGATAAGAAATGATTATATCCGCGCCGGCTCTTTTTATCGAGGTTAATATTTCCAGCGCAAGCAATTTCTCATCTCCTAATTCAGCTTGCGCGGCGAGTTTAACCATCGAATATTCGCCGCTGACATTGTAAGCGGCGATTGGGATATCGAATCGGCTTTTGGCTTTAGCGATAATATCGAGATAAGCCAGCGCGGGTTTGACCATAACTATATCCGCTCCCTCATCGATATCATAACTGATTTCTTTGATCGCTTCGGTCGCGTTGGCAGGGTCCATCTGATAGCCTTTGCGATTGCCGAACTGGGGCGCCGAACCGGCGGCTTCGCGGAACGGCCCATAAAAAGCCGAGCAGTATTTGGCCGAATATGACATAATTGCCGTGTTCTTGAAGCCGTTCTTATCGAGATCAGCGCGAATAGCCTTGACCCGCCCATCCATCATATCGGAGGGAGCGACAATATCGGCGCCCGCTGCGGCGAGACTGGCCGCCTGACGGGCCAGTATATACACCGTGGCGTCATTATCGACCTCACCATTATTAATTATGCCGCAATGCCCGTGATCGGTATATTCACACAAGCAAACATCCGCGATAACTACTATTTCGGGATTGACATTTTTTATCTCGCGGATAGTATTCTGTACGATGCCATCCTGCTTCAGCGATTCCGAACCGGTGGCATCTTTATGGGTTGGAATACCGAAAAGCAGTACGCCAGGTATGCCAAGTTTAAATACCCTGTCAGCTTCTTTGGCGGCATCCTTGTATGGATATCTGAAAATCCCGGGCATCGCTTCAATTGGCTCCGGTCGGTCAATTAATTCGCTGACAAACACCGGATAGATAAAATCGGATGGATGAAGGCGCGTTTCGCGAACCAAACGTCTGATCGCGTCGGAGCGCCTTAACCTTCTCGGCCTGTTGATCGGAAAGCTCATATTACTTAATCTCTTTGTAATATTTTAAAAGTTCATTTATTATTCCCGGTACGCTATGCTCTTTAGCTTCGATTGTTACCTTGATACCGAATGATTGAATCATCTTGGTAGTCTCCGGTCCGATTGAAACGGCGTTTGCTTTTGTCATAAGCATATCGATTTCGTCCTTGCTTAAAATTTCATACAATCCTCTAACTGACGATCCGCTTGTAAATATAACTAAATTCGGAAGATTTTCAAACAGATTCTCTTTGAATCCATCCGGCCATTTCGGGTGGAAAGTACGATAGACTTGTAGAGGGATAACAGTTGCTTGCGCATCCGCCAACGCGTTTTCGACCCGTCCATCGGCGAGATTGCCGCGCACCCGAACTACTACCGCGTTCTTTAAGTCTATTGAATCTAACATCTCCTTTGCAAGAGATTCTGTGGTGGCTTTGGTTGGAATAAAATCGGCTTTGATCGAATATTTCAGCAAAGCCCGATCGGTGCCAAAACCCACCGCGGCAATTTTGAAATTGTTCAAACCGCGGATATCACCATAGCGAAATATGAACTGCTCGATAAAATATCTGACACCGTTTTCACTTGTAAAAACCAGCCAATTGTCGATTGAAGGTTTTTTATCGATCTGGTTGAATGCCCGCCAGGCGGCTTCATCTATTTGAGCTTCAGCAGCAATAGTGGGGTAGGGCAGAACTTCGGCCCCAAGATGCCTGAGCGATTGATACATCCATTGAGCCTGATCGACGGGGCGGCAAACCATAACGCGCGCGCCCAGAAGCGGCTTATTATCGAGCCAGGTCAAATGTTTCTGAAGGTTTATCACATCGCCGATTATGAAAATCGCCGGCGGTTTTATATTTTTAGCTCTTGCCTCGTCCGGCAATTGGCTCAAGGTTGATGTTATTACTCTCTGTGATGGCAAAGTGCCGCGTTCGATAACAGCGGCGGGGGTATCCGGTGACATACCGTTATTAACAAGTATTGAAGCTATCGCGGCAAATTCGCTTACGCCCATATAAATAACGAGAGTGCCGTTTTTTGCTTTGGCCAGCCATTCCCAGGGAACAGAATTGCTGTCTTTTTCGTTGGCTTTGTGACCGGCAGCAAATACCACGTAAGAGGCAAGGGAACGATCGGTGCAGGGGATACCCGCGTATGCCGGACCGGCGGCCCCGGCTGTTATGCCCGGGACAATTTCGAATCTTATGCCATGATCTTTTAAATATCGCGCTTCCTCGCCGCCTCGGCCAAAGATGTAGGGATCGCCGCCCTTTAAACGGACCACGGTTTTCCCTTCTTTAGCCGGCTTCACTATCAGCTCATTTATTTTATCTTGAGACAAGGTGTGTCTGCCCGCCTTTTTGCCGGCATAGTATTTTTCCACATGTGGAGGCAGAGCGATAATCAATTCCTGAGGTACAAGATTGTCATATATCACCGTATCGCATTCGTTCAGAAGCTGGTTGCCTTTAACCGTGATCAGTTCCGGATCTCCAGGACCGGCCCCGATCAAGTAAACTATGCCTTTCCCGCTTGAATCCATTTCACCGCTCAATTAATTCTTTCGCGCCTTGAGAGCATAATTCATTTACGACATCATCGACAAGTCTAAAATCATCTTTTTCAGATTTTGATCTGCCAATACTATGCAATCTTTTTAAACCAGATTTATCAAGTACGGTTACTTGTAGAGTTAATATGGCGTTCTCGATTGTTGCCAATCCGCCGACAGCGGCGGAACAACCGGCGTTTAGTTTGAAAAGCAATTGCCTTTCAAGATCAAGACAGCGATGAGAATCGGCATCATCTATCGGTTTAACTAAATTGGTTATTTTAATATCATGGCTTCTGATTTGGATAGCTAAAGCTCCCTGGCCGGGTGCGGGCAGAAATATATCGTATGGCAGGATTTCCGTAATTTTAGCGGCTAATCCGCATCGGATCAATCCCGCGTAAGCCATAATAATCGCGTCATATTCGCCATCATCCAGTTTCCGTAGACGGGTTTGGACATTGCCGCGAATATCTTTAACTTTCAGATCTGGTCTAAAATTAAAGAGCATTGCCCGACGCCGGGGGGAGCTTGTGCCCACCACGCTTCCGGATTCGATTTCCGTAAGCTTCTTGCCATTTCGGGCAATCCAGATATCTTCGGCGGCAGCCCGTTTCGGCACGGCGCCAATAATCAAACCATTTGTCATCACCGATGGCAAATCCTTGGCGCTGTGCACGGCGATATCGATTGTGCCAATAATAAGTTCTTGTTCGATCTTTTTAGTAAATACGCCCGCTCCACCGATTTCGGGCAGCGGTGATTGATTATCCAAATCGCCGGCGGTTGTAATTTTGACAAGATCAAAATTGTATTCAGGGTTAAATCGGCTTAATAATTCGGCCACTAAATTAGCTTGGGCCGTTGCCAGCAAACTTCCTCTCGTTCCAATTCTGATAGTGTCCATTGTCAATGATTAGATTGCGTTGATATCATCTGGAATCCGGCATGTTAATCATCCGGCTAATCTCTTCCTGAATTTCCTGATCGCTCATTTCACCCAAAATAGCTTTCCAATCGGCGTTAAGAAAACGATTATAGCATTCGACTTTTTGATCCGGATTGTCTTTCCAATGGCGAATCACCTGTTTCCTGTAATCAGCGGCTATCCGGGCGATTTTTTTCCAGCGTTCCGGAAATACGGTTTCCATGATCATTCTTAAACGTCCTGCCAGAAACGGCGCTTGACCATCGGTGGATATGGCAATAGTCAAACAATCCCTTTTCAGCACCGCTGGAAAAGTGAAATCACACAATTTGGGCGTATCGACTACGTTGATTGGCACGCCGGCTTTTTTGCAATCATCATAAATCCGCTTGTTCAACGTCATATCATCGCTGGCGGCTATAACTATGCCGAAGGCGGCGGCCTCAGGTGATTTATAAGGGCGCTTCTCCAGCTTGATAAATTCACGTTCGGCAAAATATTCAACCTGAGCAATAACTTCCGGGGCGATTACGGTAATATTGCATTCATAATCCAAAAGAGTGTTGATTTTTCTATGGGCGACATTGCCGCCGCCAACAACCAGACAGGTACGGTCAGCCAGGGATATATTTATCGGCATGAATTTATTGGGCATGGTTTTATCTCCATTCGCTGATTAAATTGTATTCGCCAAACATTACTTATCTTCCGAGGTTTTTACCTTTATTTGAAGCAGTTTATGCACCAGCGCTTTAGTCGCGATTTCTATCTCATCTCTTAATTCCGGCGGAAGTTTATCGCGTAACGATGCCAACTCATCCTGGCGGATTGCCTCGAAAGTGTCGCCAAGACCATTGTATAGAGGTTCATAGCGTAGATGTTCGAACCAATAGTTGAACTCGCTAAGTTTTTGATCGATTATTTCCTGAGCTTGAGGAATGGCCAGTTCCCGTCTTTGTTGATATTTTTTCACGTGTTCTTTAATATCTTCCAGATCATAAATTTCTATATTGGAATTGTAATCCTTTTCGATTTCCACGTCCCGTGGTATGGCTAAATCCACGATGAGCAGCTTTTTTCCGGGGGAGGCTTGAAATACGCTATCAATCAAATCGCCGGTGATTATCGGTTCGTCGGAACCGGTGCAGGTTATGATAATATCGGCGGCTCGAATTAGTTCAGGAAGATATGTCAAAGGATAACCCAACGAATCAAAATTCGCGGCGAACGTTTCCGCTTTTTGCGGGGTTCTGTTAGCGAAGGCCAGTTGCCCATATTCAAGCCTGCTAATACCGGCAGCCGCCAGGGCGATCATCTGGTTAATACCGATAAATAATATCGACGGCTTATTCATTTGTTCTATTTTTGTTTGCAAAAGCTCAATCGCCGCGCTGGATACCGAGCATGAGCCTTTGCCCATCTCCGTGTCGGTACGGACCTGTTTACCGACTCTGAATGCCTGATGAAACAAACGATGGATTATCTTACCGGCGGTTTTGACCGCGCAGGCCGATGTGTAAGCGTCCTTGAGCTGGCCCATAATCTGATTTTCGCCGAGGACTACCGATTCAATACCGGCAGCTACGCTTAAAAGATGGGCGGCGGTATGCCTGTTTTTTCTCATGAAAAAAATATCAGGTGCCGCTGAGATATCATAGTCGTTAAAATTTTTATAAAATATTTTTACCAGTTCAAGTGGGTCTTCGCTTTTTCTGGCGGCGAAATAAAATTCGATTCGATTGCAGGTCGAGACAATCGCCGATTCCATCACTCCCGGCAAATTGCCGAAAATAGCGTTGGCCCGGGCTATCTCATTGCGGTTTATCTGCAGTGGTTCGCGCTGATCCAAAGTTGATGTTTTATGATTGATTCCGCATACAACCAGCTGCCAATTTCCGGATAGCATATTATTTATATATCTCCGTCAGGTGAAATTATCATTTTAACGCTGTCACCCCGCCGCCGATAATCGCGACATTTTTAAAGCCGGCCTGTTTCAATATTAAAGTAGCTTGATATGATCGCGGGCCGCGTTTGCAAATTAAAACTATTTCCCGATTAACATCCAACTCGCCGATTCTATTCCGCAAGTCATTTAAAGGAATATTAATAGGTTTGTGCTTTTCGGCGTAAGGCCATTTATCACTTTCAACTTCATCGGGTTCGCGAATATCCAGCCAAACAGGCTGGCCATCATAGTTTTCCAGGTCGGTGCCGGGATTGATAAATTTGAGCCCTTGGCTTTTGGCTTTGGCTATGGCAGCCAGATGGTGAAGCGGATCTATCGCCTCAGAATAAGGGGGCGCGTAACCCTGCTCAAAATTAAGTAAATCATCGAGAGTACCATTGTTTTGCAAAAATGATGAGAACACATCTATACGTCGAAAGATATCGCCTTTACCGACAGCTTGTAAGCCGAGGAGCTTATTATTATCATAAACTATTTTGACACAAAATGTTTTATATTCCGGGTAATAATCCGGTTTATCCGGAAAGCTGGCCCAAACCGTATCGACATAGAAACCGGCCTTTTTAGCCGCCTGTTCCGATAGCCCAACAGACCCAACGTTTATATCGAACACTTTTACCAGAAACGCGCCGACCACTCCCGGGAATTCCGTTTTAGTACCGGCCAAATTCTCGGCTATCACGCGGCCATGACGGTTGGCCAGCGAGCCCATAGGCATATAGATTTTTTTGCCGGTTAGCCGATTTTCCGATTCAATACAATCGCCGCCGGCATAAATATCCGAATCGGATGTTTGCAGATAATTGTTGACCGCGATGCCGCCCGTTACGCCAATTTCCAATCCGCAGGCTTTGGCTAACGTAACTTCAGGTTTCACGCCTAAACACAGGAAAACATAATCGGCGCTGATATCATCCTGACCTTTGATTTTAACGACAGGATTGCCTTCAGCGTTGACCTCGATTTTCTCCACCAGGCGACCGGTTAACAGTTTAATATTCTGACGATGCATCTCGCGTTCGACCATTCGCGCCATCTCAAAATCGAGAACATAGGGGAGGAGTTGATTTTCTTTTTCGATCAAGGTCACTTCGATGCCCCACAGCCCGCCGGCGGCTTCCGCTACTTCGCAGCCAATAAAACCGCCGCCGACAACTACCGCCGAACCAATCTGCCCGGTTTGGGCCAGTTGACGGAAATTGATAGCATCATCCGGGCGCGTAAATGGCCTTATCCTGGGACTATTAGCGACTGGAAACGGCGGGCGAACTGCATTAGCTCCGGTAGCAATCACTAATTTACCATAGCTATGCTCGATAATTTCGCCTGTTTCAAGCATTTTCACGGTAATAGTCTTTGCTTGTCGATTGATAGCTGTTACTTCAGCTTGAACGATGACATTAAAGCCTTTGCTGTTTTTAAAAAACTCAGGAGTTCTGGCAACGCCGTATGATGTCAGCGTCAACTCTTCGAAACTATTAATATCGCCCGAGGCGAAATAAGGTAGCCCGCAGGTTCCATATGAAATATATTTTTCTTTTTGAAATAGGGTAATTTTAGTTTCCGGCAACCGGCGAGCCAATACCGCCGCGGTTTTGGGCCCGGCGGCGACACCTCCGATTATTACAAAATCTGATTTTTCCATAATATTCTTAATATAATAAACGGGATTGCCTTAAACAACCCCGTTAATTCCAAAATCTATTCGACTTGAAAATATGTATAAAACAATCTTTTTAAGTCTGAAATTCCTCTCTTATCGAAAGCGCGATCTTGTACAAACCGGTAACAATCAACGCGCCTATGGCATATACGCCGACAGATATCATGAATTCGGGGAATGTCGGCCAGTATTCGATTACTTTGCCGAAAGGAGAGGGAATAAATCCCGTTACTACCATGCCTAATCCCTTGTCAATCCAAATTGAACCGAAAACAGTGAAGCAGGCGATACCCAGAATCTTTTCGTTTTTTCTCAGCGATGGAGTAAGCAACAGGATCAACGATATTATAGCCAAAATCACCGAGGTCCACATCCAGGGAACCAGCGTGGATTTGCCATCCAGACCGAAAAACAGATATTGGAAATGATGCATATGTTCGGGAATATTGCTGTAGAAAGCGGTGAATAATTCCATCAGAATTAAAAAGACGTTGATAACCATCGCGTATGTCACAATCAATCCCATTTTGCTGATTGCTTCTTTGCCCGGATCAAGTTTGGAGACTTTGCGAATCAGGAAAGCAAACAGAATAAGAAGCGCCGGGCCAGAGGCAAAAGCCGAGGCCAGAAAACGCGGCGCCAGGACGGCTGTAAGCCAAAAGCTGCGGCCGGGAAGACCGGCATACAGAAAGGCCGTGACCGTATGGATGCTTACTGCCCAAGGGATGGAAAGGATGATGATTGGTTTTATCCATTTCGGCGGGTAAATGCCCTTCTTCTCGGCGCCTAAAGTTACCTGGCTGATAACAATATTCAACAAAAGGTATCCGCCTAAGGCTACAGTGTCCCAAAACATCATTGAATGTAAAGTTGGATACAAGAAAACATTCAGGATTCTAAATGGCTGGCCCATATCAACGAAGATGAATAGCATGCACATAATCACCGCCGGTATTGCCAGAAATTCGCCCAATATCGTCATCTTGCCGAATTCTTTGGCATTATGCAGATAGTATGGTAATACCATCATAACCGCCGAGGCGGCGACACCGACCAGAAAAGTGAATTGCGCGATATAGAAACCCCAGGTGATATCTCGTTTAAGACCGGTTATTGTCAAGCCGGTGTTGAACTGGCGAAGGTAAAAAAGCGTGCCAATGAAAATGAGGCCCAAAAGTATGAATACCCAAATCCAGTATTTTTTACCTCCGATTAGCGCTCTTTCTAACATATGAACCTCACACTATGTAATAGATTTCGGGGTTAGTGCCTAAACTCGGTTTGCGTCTGATAGTGAAATTGGATTTGAGCAGCTCTCTGATTTTTGATTCAGGGTCTTCAAGATCGCCAAAAATAAGAGCTTTTTCCTCACAAGCCTCAACGCAGGCAGGTAGTTCGCCTTTGGCTAATCTTTCGGAGCAGAAATTGCATTTTTCCACGACACCGCGCATTCGAGTCGGGAAGTCCGGATCGATATCTTTTATAAATGGTCTGGGGTCGCGCCAGTTGAATGATCGCGAACCATACGGGCAGGCGGCCACGCAGTACCTGCAGCCGATACACCTGTGCATATCCATAACGACGATTCCATCTTTGCCTTTAAAAGTCGCTTGTGTAGGACAAACTCTCACGCAGGGCGGATTATCGCAATGATTGCAGAGCACTGGAATGGGGCTGTGTTTGATATTTTCGTAAGTGTACTCATGTTCCTGTTCTTCAAAAGTATGCTCGAAAGATTCTTTCCATATCCACTTGATTTCATCTTTGGGGTTATCAAATGCCGGAACATTGTGAACTTTATGGCAGGCATCCATGCATTTGGTACAGCCTTTTTCTTGCAGGCATTTCCGCAAATCCACGACCATCGCCCATCTTTTCCCAACTAATGATTCTTTAGTCTGGGTAGTATCGATAATATTCTCAGTCGCGAAAATATTACCTGTTTTTTTGCCGAACGCTCCAGCCAACGCGGCGAGCCCGGCTATTTTTATGAATCCTCTTCTGCCGATACCCATCACGCTACTCCTTTGGCTCGATGTGACAGTCCCAGCAATACGGGTCAACCTTCAGATAGTTGTGGCACCGGTCACAAAATTCAGATTTATTGGAATGACAACTCATACATGTATTCGACAGGCTCATCTCATAGCGCTTGCCGTCCGGCGCGTTAATAAACCTGAGGCCGTCACGGACAACCAGGTCGCGCCATTGATCTAAAACGTTCATATGATCGGTTTTCATAAAAGCCGCGTCATCGACACATTGTTTGGCATCGGTAACTATCTTCGGTTTGGGCATCATATCCGCTTTACCCCCAATCGCGTTGTACCAGACAGGAAAAGTTATCAGGAGCAGGAAAATAATCAATCCGCCAATTATTTTGCCGGTATCATACATTTTCAGCGCCCTCCTTTCCAGGTAACGGTTCGCCGCGAAGGTCGGTAGTTCGTTTTTCACCGGTCATAATCAGAGCGTTTCCGACCATCTCATGGATGCCGCCAACTTCGACACCCGGCACCCAATAATCCATTAAGGCCGGAAGCGTCGCCTTATCGATAGCACAGATGCAGAGAAGGATATTCACATTGTGTCGATCATGCACGAATTTCACGGCATTGGCTCTGGGTAAACCGCCGCGAAGTCTCATCTCCAGATTCTCATCGGTGCCCAAGCCGGAACCGCTGCCGCAACAAAAAGTTTGTTCTCTAATTGTGTTTTCGGGCATTTCATGGAAATTGTTGCAAGCCGCTTTTATTATATAGCGTGGCTCCTCAAGTAATCCCATTGCCCGAGCCGGATTGCAGGAATCATGAAAAGTTGTTATCCAGTGGTCATTGCGGCTGGGATCGAGTTTAATCTTGTTGTTTTTGATTAAGTCGGCGGTGAATTCGCAAATGTGCACCATCTTGGTAGATTTCGTATTGGTAAATTTAGTGCCGGTAATCGGCGAAACCGGCACTTCGAGGAAATCAGCCGGGCCGTTCAGCGAATCCATATACTGATGCATTACGCGCCACATGTGGCCGCATTCGCCGCCGAGTATCCACTTTACGCCCAGCCTTTTGGCTTCCATGTAAATCTTGGCATTGAGTCGTTTCATCGTTTCTTGTGAATGGAACAGCCCGAAATTGCCGCCTTCCGAGGCGAACGAACTCCAGGTGTAATCCAGACCGATTTCATGAAACAACGCCAGATAACCCAATAAAGTATAGTAATGCGGCGAGGCGAAATAATCCGCCGAAGGAGCGACGAATAATATCTCAGTGCCTTTTTTGTTTATAGGAGCTTCCACCTTGATACCGGTAAGCTCTTCCAATTCATCAACCGCGAAATCGATAGAATCCTTGAAACCGTGAGGTTGAATACCGAGATGATTGCCGGTGCGGAAGCAATTCGCCGCCGGCGTGCATATCCAATCGATATTCAAACCGACCAGGCTTAGAAGCTCACGAACCATCATGGTGATTTCGGCCGTATCGATACCGTAAGGGCAGAAAACCGAACAACGTCGGCATTCAGTGCATTGATAGAAATAGTAGAACCATTCCTTCAATACATCGATAGTCAATTCGCGCGCGCCGGCCATCTTGCCCATGATTTTGCCGGCCGTCGTGAAATCATGGCGATAAACTGACCGTAAAAGCTCGGCGCGAAGTACCGGCATATTTTTTGGATCGCCCGAACCGATGAAATAGTGGCATTTATCGGCGCAAGCTCCGCAACGCACGCATACATCCATGAATATTTTAAGTGATCGATATCTATTGAGGCGTACTCTCAAGCCTTCAAGAATAATTTCTTTCCAATTTTCGGGTATTGGCCAGTCTTTTTCGTAGGGCTGCCATTTACCGATATTGGGTAGACCCAGATAATCAAGTTTGTCCGGGACTGCCGAATAGTTATAAGTACCCTTTCGGAATTCGACATCAGGTATCAGCCAGTCTTTTTTGGGCGGTCTATAATCTATCTTGATCATTTCTTCCGGTTTTTTTACATGTTCTGCCATATTAAGAATCCTTATCTAAGGGCATACCGGCCGCTTTCATTACAGGCCTGAATTCATCTTCATATTCCTCATAAGTATGCACTTTCACCGGGTAATCCCAGGGATTGACATGTCTTTTCATACGATTGTTATTAGCCAGGTTTCTTGTGGGGCTTAAAAACACGCCGCCCAGATGCATCAACTTGCTGAACGGAAAATAGGCGAATAACGCGCATACGGAGAATAGATGGATGAAGAACATACTGCCGATGCCCTCCGGCACGATGGGCCTAAATGTTATCAAACCTATGGCCAGTTCCTTGATAGCTACCAGATCGGTTTTGATGAAATAGCGTAACAGGACGCCGCTGATCGTGATACCCAGAAGCAGAAATAAAGGAAAGTAATCGGCGGGCAGGGAGATATAGCGAACCTTGATATCAAATACTCTACGCAAACACAGGAAAGTCAAGGCGGTGACAATGATAATATCAGTTAAAAGCAAAATCGGCAGGCCAACCTGAAAGAAGCCGTCAAGCTGCTCGATTAACGCGATACTATAGGGAACAGGTTCGGTGAAAAATCTGAGATGCCTGATCAGGATAATTAAAAATGACCAATGGAAAGCAAGCGAGCCGAACCATAGCCATTTTGTCGCGCCATAGACCAGTTTTGGACCTTCTTTTAAGCTGATCCTGGTGTTTCTAAACAGCGACCGGAAAAATAATATCTCCAGCGCCATTCTGCCCAGTACGCCAAGAATGGTATGAGGGCTTTCCAGCTTGCTTGATTTCACCCAATCGAGCGTTTTCTGCTGTCCGCAAGTGGTGGTAATTCGGAAGGGAACCGGCGATTTCGCCCAGTAGATAACGCGATAGATGAAACCCGTTAGGAACAAAACTATGGCTGCGTACGGGATTATTACCCCGAACAAGTAATCCAAACCTGCTACCCCAACTCCCAGCAAGACAAGCGAAACCAGGCAGGCGTATGCCAAGAGGGAATACAGGGCTTTCATTAAATTTCTCCTCTTTTACGAATCATTTTATTACTATTTCTCGTTATAATTATTTCCGGCTACTCGTTGTTTTCCGGTTCTTGCCGCGTATCTCTCAAAAAACTGATAGACCGTTTCTTTATTTCATTCACCCGAATTTCGTAAATCTTGTTCCGGCATAGCGTGTAGATATCAAATGCCAGAAGCGCAAGCTGGTCTATCCTGGCTTCAAATACCATCAACTCGCGAAGGATATTAGCATCGGCGATTTCATTTTCGAGTTCTTCCCGAAGGATTTTTTTCAGAAGATAAACGAATGAAACGGCCTTGGATGGCGAGAAATCCTGAACGGATCTTATCTTGATAATTTTATCCATTGAAATTCGCAGGGCGTGGCCGTTAAATTCATTAAGAAGTTCGTCATAGATAATTTTTATCTCCTGCGAAAAGGTGTAGCCGACCGGGTTGTTAAATCTATCTTTTTCACTGCCAAAAAACTTCGCCCCGTCAACCGGATAACTATCCAATATTTGATGAAGCCATTTTTCCAGTATTATATCTCTTTTTTTAATCAGTATTTTATCAAGCATAACAAATATGAATTAGATCCGGAAAAATTTCCCCATCAGATAATGAAAATGGGGTTCTTCAGGCTAATCCCAAAAAACCCCAATAATCCTACACAATGTTTTTACACGCAACCGGTGGGTTTGGCCAACCCGGCAACTTTACAGGCGCCTTTAGCCGGACCCGACGGGAACAGCTCGTAGACTTTCTTCAACGGAAATCCGGTTTCTTTGCAGAGCTTGCGAATCATGGGAGCGATACCATATTTCAGGTAGTAATCTCTGAGGTAGTGAACCAATTTCCAATGTTCTTCCGATAAGTTGTCGACACCTTCGGTAGTCGCTAACGCTTTTGCGATATCCTCATTCCACTGGTCGGGTTCTTGCATGAAGCCGTCTTCATCAACTTCAATTTTGACACTGCCATGTTCAAAAATCGCCATTTCTAATCCTCCATTTGTGAATTTATCTCATCATTTACTTTTTATTAACAACTCAATGCATTTCTATATAGCCACAGGGGCAGTTTTCGGCGCACTTTTTGCAGCCATTGCAAAATTCCATTTTGAATTTGTACTCACCGCCCTTAACCACCGGTTTGATAATCGCGTTGTCCTGGCAGAAACTCCAGCACGTTCCGCAATCAAAACACAGACCGCAACTCATACAGCGTTTAGCTTCGCCGATGGCTTCTTCTTTCGACCAGGTGCCAATTATCTCGGCTGTCAGGCTTTTCAGCCTTTCTTCAACCGGCATTTCATTATGCCCTGTGCGCTGTTTTTCCTCGTAGAAGCCATGAGCCATTTTGTCCAATCTGATAACCTCTTTGGGTGGATTCACCGGGATAATTTCGCCGGTGATCATCTCATAAATCGCTTCAGCGGCTTTCCGGCCATGATAAATGGCATCGATTACCAAACCGAGATTGATATTATCGCCACCGGAGAAAAGATTTTCTTCCTTGGTTTTATACTTCTCATCAACTTTAATCCAGTCTCGGCCTTCAATTAAGTTTTCGAATCCCTTAAAATCCGGTTCCTGGCTGATAGCGGCGATCAGCGTGCTGAACTTCAAATCATAGGTATCACCCTGAATAGGCACGGGGCGGCGTCTGCCGGAAGCATCCGGTTCGCCCAGTTCCATGCGCTGGCATTTCATACCGACAGCTTTGCCGTTTTCTTTATATATCTCGATTGGCGCGGCCAAAAAATCAATGCGCACGCCTTCATCTATGGCGCCGTTGATTTCTTCATCGATTGCCGGCATTTCGGCTTTGGTACGGCGGTACAATATCGTCGAATCAGCGCCCAACCTGCGGGCTACACGGGCGGCATCGATAGCCGTATCACCGCCGCCGATTACCACTACGCTGTCGCCGACATCAACCGTTTTGCCGGAGTTGATTTTGTGTAAAAAATCGGTTCCGGTGAATACATTTTCCGCGTCCTCGCCTTCGACTCGCAATTTCAGGCCCTTATGAGCACCAAGCCCCACGAATATAGCTTTATATTCTTTCTGCAAATTCTGATAGGGAATATCTTTGCCTATGATAGTATTTGTTTTAAGTTCCACGCCCATATCGACAATTCGCTTGATTTCCGCGTCGAGAATCGCCTGAGGCAAACGGTAATCGGGAATGCCATAGCGAAGCATACCGCCGGATTTCGGGAAAGCCTCGAACACAGTAACCGGAAAACCGCGGCGGGCCAGGTGATAGGCGCATGACATACCGGCGGGACCGGATCCGATAATCGCTATCTTTTCGCTTCGCTTCTCTTCGGTCAGTTTTTGCGGAGCCAATTTGTGTTCCAGACCATAATCGCCGAGATATCTCTCGAAGCTGTTAATGCCGACGGCCCCTTCTTTATCCTTACGATTGCACTGACCTTCACAAGGATGAGGGCAAACACGACCGCACACCGAGGGAAACGGCGTTGTCTCCAAAAATAAATAGAAAGCGCGCTGGATTTGTTCATCTAAATTTTTCCCGAATTCCTCAGCCTTGGAAACTGCCATCAACGCTCCCCTGATTTTATTGCTATTAGGACATGCATCTACACATGGCGGCATTTTTTCCACTAATTTAGGCCGTAAGGGAGAAGTCTCGACGGCTGAACCGCCCCCCGAACCTCTTAAACTGCCCAAGCCTTTTTTCTTTTTCACAACCTTTTTTAGCATTTAGTGACTCACTTGTTGTTTTATATTTATTTCCCGCCGGAAAGATGTCTCGACGATCTGGCGTCTGATACGCGCGTCAGATTTTATTATCGCTTAAGGCCTGAAAACAGGGGCATCTTTTTGATTCCAGCTTTGTGCTTATTTCCTTTTTTTATCTTTATCCTTCTTGTCAGCCGCGATATTTACGAGCTTCTAAACTTTAAGCGAATAGGCGGCCGCTATCGCTGAACATCTGTTACAACCATTTCCGAAATTGTTTTTCAGTTCGCCATTATAATTATGCGTATCGCCGTTTTCCAGGATTTTCTCGTGATAAATTTGAGCGCGTTGTACCAGAGCCGACGCCCAGTCTTTTACTCCGGCGGCATGGATATGAGTGTAGCAGGCCAGTGTATTATTGAATACCAGGCCATCACGCTTGTTACCGAATCCAGCGCCGTTTTCGACATTAAAACAACTTCTAATTTGTCCAATCCCGGCTTCATCCTGATTCTGCGAAACACCGGTGTAATGAAATTCATGGCCTTTAATAATAGTCCCAACAACATAGAATGGATTGGACGAATCGACCGTGAGCGAGGTGTAGCCATGCCCGATCGGTTTTTTATTTATTACAAGGTCCAGCGGAAACACGTCGGCCATAGGGTAGAAGCTTTTCTTCCAAACTAATGACCTCGATAAATATATCAAACCGCCGCATTCGGCGTAAATCGGCATACCGGCGACCGCGGCTTTGCGGACAGATTCCATCATCGATTTATTTTCGACCAGATGTTCAGCGTGAGTTTCAGGGAAACCGCCGCCGATGTATAACGCGTCGATTTCGGGCAATTCCTTATCCTCAAGAGATGATATAGGTGTCAATTCGGCGCCATTATTGGTTAGAGCTTCCAGGTTTTCCGGATAATAAAAAGTGAAAACCGAATCGGAGAAATAGCCGATCTTTACTTTCTTTTCGATATTACTATTTAATATTTCTTGACCCGCAGTTGCTAACGGTTCAGCATTATTAGCGATAGCTATAATTTTCTTGATATCAAGATATTTTTCGGCTATTAGATTAAGCTTATCTTCGAAGCCAGCCGCTTGTTTAAACTCATATGGAGTCACTAATCCCAAGTGACGGCCGGGGATGAGCGATGAATTGACATCTAATTTGGGGATCGCGCCTAATACCGGGAGATTACAATACTTTTCTATAGAATCGATTATTAATTGCTTATGCCTTTGACCGGCAATTTTGTTTATTATTATACCCGCGAACTTAACTTCAGAATCGAATTCCAGACAGCCCTTAATTATCGCTGCCACCGTGCGGGTAGTTTTGGTGACATCGATAACCAGCACAACCGGGGCTCGCAAGAGCTTCGCGAGCCCAGCTGTACTGTGAGTTCCTGAAACGTCTTTGCCGTCAAAAATACCGCGATTGCCTTCAATTAATGAAATATCGGACTTCTCGGAGCTATTCGTAAAAATCCGATACACATCTTCCGGGGCGACCATATAAGTATCGAGATTTCGGCAAGGCTTTTTCGATATATATGTCAGCCAGGCCGCATCGATATAATCAGGTCCCTTCTTGAAAGTAGAAACAGCCAACCCCTGACGGCGCAAGGCGGCCGTCAGGCTTAAGCTGACTATAGTTTTTCCCGAATCGCCGGCTAAGCCGGCAATCACTAATCGAGGCAAAATTGTCGTCATAACAAACCAAGAAACAATCCGCTAATCGTTGGCGGCGCCTTCTCTATGCGGAATCTCGATAAAACTTCCGCCAAAATAAGTATAGACGCATTTGCCTGAGTCGATTAACTGTTTGATCGCGCCCTTGCAAGTCTGCTTATCGACTTGATCGCCAAACATAGCTACCATGGCCTTGGTCAGGTCCATCGGTTTTAGCTTCTTTTGGCCCTGGGCGTCTTTTACCATGTTGTACATGGCATCGGCAACTTCTTCAACTGTTTTCGCCATAATTTCCTTCCTTAGAAGGTTAAATGTGTCGACCTTTTATAAGTCAATCCGGCATGTTTGAAATCATCAATATGTTCTTTCTGAAATTCAATACCGGACATCCTGAAGAATTTGGGCCAACCGATACGTTCGATCCATTCGCCCATTCTTTCATATTTCTTGGCATTCTTCGCCCATAACTCCACCAGATTTCTGACTGCCGCAGTAACTTCAGGCCAGCGCGGCGGATTATTCGGCAAAAATGGAATTGCCAATTTGGAGAACATCGGTTCGTGACGGGCGTTGGAAACCTTACCGCCGACCCAAATCGAGACACCATCGTTTAAAGGATCATTCAACGTCATTGCCGGGCAAACCGTGAAGCAATTGGCGCAGAACATACATTGCTCTTCGATAACCTCGACCGAAGGATTACCATCGACTGTCGCCGGACGGATAGCCGCAGTGGGGCAGGAGGCGCTGACGTTCGGAATTTCGCACACTTTCTTCAGGTTTTTATGGTCAACTCTTGGCGGACGGCGATGGATTCCTAAAATAGCGATATCGGAACAGTGCACCGCGCCGCACATATTCAAACAACAAGCCAGCGCGATCCTGAGCTTGCCGGGCAGTTTCATTTCCTTGAAGTACTCGATTAGGTC
>Ga0299912_10001327_pt1 | contig 19996 bp, 8 predicted proteins | sample RVTome_2_FD_207667 | JGI IMG/M metagenome (GOLD analysis project Ga0299912, IMG submission 207667) | Soil microbial communities from uranium-contaminated site in the Upper Colorado River Basin, Wyoming, United States - RVT95D214 (version 2) ... | reverse complement strand
CGAACACTGCATCGCGGCTGCGCTTGGCTGGACAGACCGTCTCTGCTGGCGACCGTTTTTATGCGCAGGATTCTGCACAGGGTGCTGCTGGCGCTTCTGCCACATCAGGCGTGTTCCCGAACGACGAGTATTTCCCCAGGCAATGGCACCTGCACAACACAGGCCAGTCCGGCGGCACACCAGGCGCCGATATTCGTGCCCCGGAGGCATGGGAGATCACGACAGGAGACCCGAATATTGTGGTCGCCGTGATTGGCGGCGGTGTTGATACGCACCACCCTGATTTAGTCAACAATCTTGTACCCGGGTACGATTTCCTCCAAGATGACGACCTGCCGGACCCTCTGAACAGCGGGGGATGGGAAGACGCGCATGAGACCATGTGCGCCGGGACCATCGCTGCACAGGGTAATAACGGTATCGGGGTTACGGGAGTTACATGGAACTGCAAGATAATGCCAATCCGCATATGGAGTTCGGCAGACTGGCTACCCACCGATAGGGTAGCGACTGCAATCCGTTGGGCGGCCGCCCACGGTGCCGATGTTCTCAGTAACAGTTGGGGTATGCAGTCCACTATGTATCTTCCTCCCGCCGTCACGGACGTGACCCAGCTTGGGGGTATCGGACGGGATGGTAAGGGTTGTATTGTGCTTTTTGCGGCGTTTAACGACGGAAGACAAATAACGGAAGAAGATCGAATTAATTATGTAAACTTTTCACCCAAGGTGATAGCGGTAGGAGCAACTGATCACAATGACGTGCGTTGGACTTTCAGCAACTACGGACCTGAACTGGATCTCGTGGCACCAAGCGGTTGCGACGGGGAGTGGTGCGGGAAGATGGCCACTTTCTGGTCGACCGATCAAACTGGCCAAGGTGGATATAGCAATTATAACTTGGACCCCAATGTACTGGACTACGGAGGATACTGGGGGGGCACCTCGGTGAGTTGTCCTATTGTGGCCGGTGTGGCGGCTCTCGTTCTGTCGGTCAATCCGAATCTTACAAACCTTGAAGTCGAGAGGATTCTCTACAGGTCTGCACGCGATTTGGGTGAGCCAGGCCGGGACGACTACTACGGCTGGGGCCGAGTCGACGCGGGTGCGGCGGTAATGATGGCTCTGAATCCGGCACCTATATTTGTTGACGATGATAGCCCAAACGACCCTGCACCAGGTGATGCAACGGTGAGCGACCCACTTGCAGATGGGTCGCGTCAACATCCTTTTGACTCGATTCAGAAAGCAATCGATAATGGGTTCCCACGAGGGACAATTGTTGTACTTCCTGGTACATACACCGGCAATGGTAACAAGAATCTGGACTTCAGGAACATCCGCATGACCGTCAGCGGCGCAAACGGACCGGCGAACTGCATCATCGACTGCCAGGGGGAAGGACGCGGTTTCTACTTCCATAGCGGCGAAGGACCAGATTCGGTGGTAGAGGGCCTTACTATCGCAAACGGCAAGGCTGACAACGGCGGCGCAATTAGGTGCGACAATAGTAGCCCGACAATCAATCATTGCATATTCCGGAACAACTCGGCGTCCTTTTTGGGAGGCGCTGTTTACCTTGTGGGAAGTGACGTGGTGTTAAGGAACTGTACGTTCTTCGGCAACACAGCCTTATACGGCGGCGGCGCTATCTGCCACGCATCCGGTACGATGACGCTGGTCAACTGTATTCTCTGGGGTGACAGTGCTCCTGAGATTTCATCGTACGCAGAGAGACGTGTGCGGTATTGCGATGTGCAAGGAGGTTTCGCCGGCGAAGGTAACATTAACGCCGATCCATTGTTTGCCGATCCGGCAAGTGGGGACTACCACTTGAAGTCCCAGGCTGGCAGGTGGGACGTGAAAGCCAAAACCTGGGTAAAGGATGATGTCACAAGTCCCTGTATTGACGCCGGTGACCCCAATTCAGATTGGGCAGCGGAGCCGCCGCCCCACGGCGAGCGCATAAATATGGGCGCGTTTGGCGGCACGATCCAGGCCAGCCTGTCTAAGTCTGCTGCCGGCAATCTGGCCGACTTGAACGGTGACGGTTCTGTGAACTACGCAGACGTGGAGATGCTGGCGGAGAAATGGCTGCATCAGGAGGCGCTGTTGCCTGAAGACCTTGATCGAAATGGAGTAGTCAATTTGAGCGACTTTTGCGTCCTTGCGGACGAATGGCTCTGGCAGGGATCCTGAGCCGGGCAGTTTGTGGTCCCGCTCCGGCTTGGCGCTCCGCCGAGACGAGTCCGGCCTGATTGACGACATCAAGATATACGACCGGGCGGTAACACCCTGACCGCGCCGTTTTTCTGCCACAGACGCCGTACTGAGCAACGTCGAAGCAGAGCACAGAGAAATCAGAGCAACTATTCTGTTCTTCTACCTCTGTGAACTTGGTGTCCTCTGCGGCCGTTTTTTGTGCGGAATTCACTTGACGCCGAGCGGCTACCGTGTATGATATTTATGTAACTAAATCGAGTAGAATCGACCTACCGATAGAAGACCGAAGACAGAAAACGGAAGACGGAAGACCGACGACAGATGACAGAGCATAGAAGTCAGAAAACAGAGGACAGAAACATGATAAATGGGGCGGTTTGGGGTTTTTGGGCAAAAGACGGTCAATTTTGCCAAGTTTTCTTGCAAAACAAAGCCAATTTGTGAAAAAGTCAAATGAACACAAGGTTAATTGTTACAAGGGGTTATGAGAGAAATATCGCATTGGACACTTGGTGAAAACAAACCCAAACAAAGCCAATTTCCACTGAGGCCAAAAACGGAGGCGAACTTATTTGCTGAAGAAGCCTTATGAAAAATGCTTCCCAGAATAGCAAGATTTGGAGCCGTGGTGATGGCGCGGCCGGCAATGTGTTCCATCGGCCAGGGCTATTCCACGTTGCCGCAGATGAGACAGTCGGCGCTGGAAGTTTCTGGCTGTCTTGCTGCGAAAAGACTTGCAAGTGGGTAAAATGGAAACGTCAAATCGTAAATAGGTACTGGCTATAAGGAGCTACCAATGATGAACCGGCGTGACTTTTTGAAATGGACCGGCTCAGCCACTGCCGCACTGCACTTCGGCGGATTGGCGCAAGTCCGGCCCGCAGCGGCCCGGCAGAGCAAGAAACCCAACATCATCTTCATCTTAGCTGACGATTACGGTATCGGCGGCGTGGGCTGCTACGGCAGCGACAGATTCAAGACGCCAACTCTCGATGCGCTTGCGCAGACGGGCACACGGTTCGAGTACTGTTTCTCTATGCCGTTGTGTGCGCCGTCACGCGGAGTCTGCATGACCGGCAGGTATCCTTTCCGCACGGGCGTGGTGGATAACGGTTCGGGCGCCCGCGCACATCCAGACAAGGAATTGTGCATCGCCAAAGTTATGAAACAGGCCGGCTACGCCACGGCTGTGGCCGGAAAATGGAGGCAGCTAAGCTACTTCACCACCAAGCAAGATGCGCAGCGATGGGGCTTCGATGAATTTCTGATCTGGGGAGTGGACGTCCGCCAAGGCAAAGGCAGCCGATACTGGGACCCCGACTACAACATGAACGGCCAGCCGCTGGCCGATGCGCAAGGCAAGTATGGGCCCGACCTGCTGCACGAGTTCGTGGTGGACTTTATCCGCCGGCATCAGGACCAGCCGTTCTTCATTCACTATCCGATGACCCTGATTCATGGTCCCATAGAGCGCACGCCCGATAGCGCAGGCGCTGGCGCGGACTACTACGCCGACAACATCGCATACATGGATAAACTGGTCGGCAAGCTCGTTGCTGAGCTGGACCGGCTAAATATCCGCGAGAAGACGTTGATTGTCTTCACGGGCGATAATGGCTGCACGCCTCAGGCGTCAGGCGCCAAGGGCGGCAGCAGCGGAGGCGCGCTCAATGGCCGGGCGATTGACGGCGCCAAAGGAAGCATGAAAGAGGGCGGCAGCCGTGTCCCTTTGATTGTGAATTGGAAGGGCACCACGCCGGCCGCACAAGTATCGAAGGACCTGGTGGATTTCAGCGATTTCTTTCCGACCTTTGTGGAACTCGCCGGCGCCAAATTGCCGAAAGATGTCGCGATAGATGGCCACAGTCTGGCGCCACAACTGACCGGTGGGCGGGGCAAAGCCCGGCAGTGGATTTTCGTGCAGTTGGGTCAACAGTGGTATGTCCGCGATGCTCGCTGGAAGCTCAACCAGGCAGGCGAGCTGTTTGATATGAAGGACGCCCCATTTCGGCAGGCCCTTATCGAGGCCGACAGCGATGAGGCGCAGGCAGCTCGCGCCAAGCTCCAGGCAGGGCTTGATGCCTTGCAACCGCACGATTCAGGGGCCGCCACAGCAGCAAAGCGGGACAAGCCCAAGAAGAAAACCGAAAAACGGAAAAAGCAGAAGTGACCACGCACGGGCATGGAGTATCAGGCAATCTGTGGATTACCGAATTTAGACACGCATCTACGCGGATTGACACTGTTAGAAAGCAGGCCCGCCATACGTCTGGCGGGCAAGTCTACGTAATCTTCCGACCCGGCTCAGGGCAGGCCTGCAACGGTAATGACTGAACGAGAAACAAACCAGGATTCACTTGTAAGACGTGAGCAAGCCCGCCACTTGCCCGCCATACTTCTGGCGGGTAAATCTGACGGGCAAGCTGACGTAGGGCTGCCGGTCGGCAGAATTGGTCATGTCAGGGTCAGTCGGCTGATTTGCGGCGGCAATCTGGTTATCGGCAGCGCCCATGGTCGCGACCTGATATATATGGCCTCTCTTATGAGGCACTACTTCACGGATCAGAAGATCATGGAGACGTGGCAACTCTGCGAGCAGTGTGGCATCAATACCATGATAGGGCCCGTCGATAGCCCATACGCCTTCGGAGATGACCCAACCATTCGCGTGTACAAGCGATACCGTGACGAATGGGGCGGCCAGATGCAGTGGATCGCCCAGACATATCCAAAGAGCAACGACCTCACCAGTTCAATCGAAGAAGCAATTGACAACGGGGCGGTCGGCATTTTTATCCACGGCGGCATCGCTGACCGATGGGTCAAAGACAGCCGGGTGGACTTGCTTGCTAAGGCTATCCAATTCATCAAGAAGCACAGCCTGATAGCCGGCTGCGCGTGCCATTCGTTGGAAGTCCCTGTGGCCCTCGAGAAAGCCGGAGTCGATCTGGATTTCTACATGAAGACGCTGCACAGTGACAACTACTGGTCCGCTACCCCACGAGCCGAGCGTCCCAAGAATGTGTTGCCTCCTCACGACAACATGTGGTGTACTGAGCCAAACAAGACAATAGAGTTTATGAGGACCGTGCGGAAGCCCTGGATTGCCTTTAAGGTCCTGGCTGCGGGGGCCATCCATCCGCAGGAAGGTTTTCGATTTGCGTTTGAAAACGGTGCGGACTTTGCCAATGTGGGCATGTTTGATTTTCAAGTCCGTGAGAACGCCATTCTCGCCCGGGATATCATCGCGGAAATCAACCAGAAAGGCCGCAAGCGACCATGGAGGGGGTGATTGTTCCCGCGACCCCCGCCTGTGCGGGGATATTAGCCCCCGCCTGCTGGCGGGGGTACCCCGGCCAGTGGCCGGGGCTAAAGCCCCTGCGGAAGCAGGGGTTGTTCTGTAATTTGCAGTGGAGGCAGAAGAATGTTATCGAAGATGACCTTGATATTCGATCTCTTCTTTCTAACATTGGCTGGAGGGTGTTACCAGTCTGTGCAGCAGGTCAAGGTTGCCAGCTTAAGCGGGTCTTTTTTAAATGATGTGAAATATACTCACAATGCCATAGTTGTACCGCAATACGAAGTGTTTGAGATTACATTCAGACACAAAAACGATTACGGTAATCCCTTCTTCGATGTTATCATTGATCTTACGTGCACTTCCCCCGCAGGAAAGGTAATCCAGGTGGGAGGTTTCTATTACGGCTCCCCTTCTGAGGCCGACGGACACACGATCAAGAGTCAAGCCGATCCTGCTCCGGCTCGGCGCTCCGCCGAGACGAGTAATGGCAAGAGGCCGCAAGAAAGCGGTTGTGGCACGGGCTTCCAGCCCGTGAACGCACGGCCAAGATGGCCGTGCCACAGGCTTGATTTATGGAAGGTGCGGTTCGCGCCCTGCGAATTGGGCAAATGGAAATACCATATTGTGTTCAAAGATATAAAAGGACAGACGGCATCTGGCCAGGGCACATTTATATGCGTGAAAGGGCGCAAGTCTAATCCCGGATTTGTCAGGCGTAATCCGACGAATCCTTTCAGGTTTGTGTTTGATAATGGAAGTCCCTACTTCCCTATTGGGCTGCAAGAATGCTGGGGGGACGGTTCTGGTAACGGCTCAGTTTTGGATGAGTGCTCTATGGAAGGACCTTTCCGGACAGACCTGAAGGATCCGCCGCCGCTGCCGCCTGGACCTATGTTTGTGCGCGGGCCATCCGGTAATCCTCAGAATGCAGACGTGTACTTCCGTTATTTTTCCAGGTGCGGGTTTAATTTATTTCGGTTCTCGCAGCAGAATTGTTCATACCGGCTTTATCAAGACCTGGACCATTACCTTGTTCGGGAGGGCATTATGACGGACGAAATGCTTTGCTGCGTCCGTAAGTACGGCTTGCGTGTCTTTTACGGGATATTCGGTTTCGAACAGGTTTTCAACGATGGCCCGTATGCTGAAGAGAATATGTCGAAGGTCAAGAGATTCATAAAATACAGCGTTGATAGATGGGGCGCCTATGTAGATTTCTGGGAATTTCTCAACGAACAAAAAGCCGGCGACCGATGGTACGAAATTATGGTGCCATATCTGAAGTCAATCGACCCGTATCATCATCCTGTCACGACAAGCTGGGAACGACCGGAGATTGCCGGCATTGAAATCAACGCTCCTCATTGGTACGAGCGCGAAGATGAGCGCGAATCGGACGTTGTTACAGCGCTAAGAGCAGGCCGCTGGAAGAGATTCAACAAACCTGTAGTTGTGGGAGAGCAGGGCAATCACATTGATAAAAGCAAGCCTCAGCCCCCAGGTGTAGGAGGTGTATGGGATGAGAGATCAGCCCTGCGTATGCGAATCAGGACCTGGACGGCACTATTTAACGAGATTGCATTTATATTCTGGAATACCAGCTATGCCAGAGACGGTCATTACATGAACATTTGGCTTGGTCCGAAGGAGCGCCAGTACGTGCGTGCTCTGCAGGATTTTGCATACCGCTTGGATAAGGACGTTCGTATGGTGCCGGTATCGGTCTCGGAGCCGAATCGTGTTCGGGCCTATGGGCTGGCTTCAAAAAAGAGGGCCGGCGTGTATCTTCATCATTTCAGCGATCATTCAAAAGCTCTTAAGAATGTGAGACTCACACTTGATGTGTCTGGTAGTGGTAAGGGATATTGGTATTTGCCGGAGAATGCCGCCGTTCTTGGAGTGGTAGAGGTATCAGCCGGCGTGAATACCTTTGAAGTACCGCGGTTCGTTGAAGATATTGCCCTTCTTATTACACCTGACGGGCCGCCCGACATCGATAAAGACGGCAGGCCCAATCATCTTGACCCTGATGACGATGAGGATGGAGTGCCGGATCAGGAGGATGCCTTTGCTCTGGAACCGCACGAATGGCAGGATAAAGATAAGGATTTGATTGGCGACAATCTTGACGCCGATGACGATGGAGACGGTGTGGCAGACGACATCAACAAAAATGGCATTCCAGATTGGGAGGAGTTAGACTTTGATGGCGATGGTGTTCACAGAGCCAGATCCGTTCCCTGGGACGTTTTTCCGCTGGACCAGCAGGAGTGGCAGGACACAGACGGCGACGGCGTCGGTGATAACGCAGACTTTGATGATGATAACGATGGTTATGAGGATGAGGCTGAGGTCAAAAAAGGGACAGACCCACTGGATAAATTGAGTTTTCCTGGGTCAGACTAAAAGGTGGGAATCAGGACTCGCAAGGATGCCAGCATCCCAGGCTTGATAGTTTTTTACTTGACAAAGACCGACTGTGCTGGTAGCGTGCATGTCAAATGTCTTGATCCTTCGACGCGGCTCAAGACAAGTTCTGGAGGATATAGTTATGGATAAGCTCCTACCTTTGGCTATTGCCTTCGTTCTTGTGCTCCCCATTCCAATCTTTGGGCCTGCCCTGAGCAAAGTCGAAGGGGCTATTGTCTACTCGGGCTCCCAGAATGTCACGCTTACGTTGCAGGGTGGTATGTCTCCGCCGGCTGAGATGGCAATGATTAGCATTGCCGGCTCTGGCCAGAAGTGGGACGACTTCACCATCATCCTCGAGTATGAAATGGCAATGCGCACGGATATGATGGGTAGGACGAGGTTGACTATCCTTGGCGGTATGGGTCTGGGCATGGGGATGGGCGAGGTGGTCGGCCTGGACATGATGGGGATGGGACGGGCACTTAATCTCGCCCCCGGCGCCTTCATCGGCCCTGCGTCTCCTCTTGCCGACCACGGTCTGGCGGTGCTCCTTTCAGAGGGCATGGGGGGAAGGACGATCAACGGCGAATTCGGTGCATCCGGCGGCTATATCGGGCTGGTTCTGCCTGGCAGTACCTACCATGCTTGGCTGCACCTGGCAAACATGTCTAACGTCGGTGCAAACAACCAGAGTGCCACATTTGACGGATGGGCGTATGAGAACGTACCCGGCACGCCGATCGGCGCCGGCGATACCGGCCCCGGGCCAGGTCCATGCGGCTGGCAGAGCGGCGACCCGCACAAGATGCACTTCCCGCAACTGCCCGACGCGCAAGGCTGGGATGTCGATGTCACATGGGCCAACATTCTTGCTGACGACTGGAAATGCTCGGAGACCGGTCCAATCGAAGACATCCACTTCTGGTATTCCTGGCTGGGGGACAAGGTTGGGACAATCACCAATATCCACGCAAGCATCTGGTCCAACATTCCCGCGGAGGACAAGCCTGGCAGCTACAGTCAGCCGGGCAAGGTTCTCTGGGAAAGAGACTTTAAGCCCAACCAGTTCCATACATGCTACTGGGGAAGTGGCAACCAGGGATTCTTGATGGGCAAAGAAGGTAGGGCGAACGACCATAAACAAATTTTTCAGTGTAACATTGTAGACATCCCCGACCCCTATGTTCAGCAGCAAGGCAGGATTTACTGGCTGGCCCTTTCAGTCTGGATCGAAAACCCGGTCGGCACGCACATCGGCTGGAAAACATCTAAGGAACATTTTGAGGATGACGCGGTGCACGGTTCTCCGGACACTGGCTGGGAGGAGCTGCGGGATCCGCTCACGCGCGAGTCACTGGATTTAGCATTTGTGATTACCGGGCAGGAGCAGCCGGAAGAGCCCAAGTGCGACCTCGGTGATGCTCCGGACAGCAGTAATACTGCTGGGGTACAGATGACAGCATATCCAAAGGGTGGCCCGCTCGGCGTGCAGGCGAATTATCCGACAGTCTACGGAGCTGGTTCGCCGCCGTGCGGTCCAATTCACTGGCAGCCCAAGGCAGTAGCCTATTTGGGCGACGCCGTCAGCCTGGAGAACGAGGCAGATAGTGGTCCTGACGAAGACGGCACAAACAACATTGTGCCACCAAATGATAGCCCTGACCTGGACAAAGCCGACGATGGCGTGCAGGTGCCGCTGGTTCTGCCGTACTGTGGACAGACGAGTTTCGTCTACCGCGTAACGGTCGTACCATTGGCGACGATTGAGCCGCCGCCTTTGTATGTGAACGTGTGGTTCGATTGGAACCGCGACGGCGACTGGAACGATGTGTTACAGTGCCCGGATGGCACGATGGTTCCGGAGTGGGCGGTACAGAACCAACTGCTCCAGTTTGTAACATCAGGCACGTACGATGTTACTACGCCGGCATTCACTTGCTGGCAGCCTCAGGCAGTCCCGGCGGAAGAGCACATCTGGATGCGAATAACACTTTCCGAGCGACAATGGGGCATGGTTACTTCTGTCGCTCGGGCTGGTGGGGATGGGCCTGCGGCTGGATACGAGTTTGGCGAGACGGAGGATTACTACTTTGTGCCTGAGGTGGAGGTGCCGCCTGAGCCTAAGCCGCCGGCGGAGCATCTGAAGTGGTCTCAGCCGCCGGTCGAGTGGGACCCAATGTCTAAGACACCATTCTATTGCGGCTGGAACGAGCCGTCTTTCTGCATCAAGCCCAGTGGTCTGCCCGGCGCCGTATATCCCGCGCTCTGGCGTATTGTCGCGGATGACTTTCGCTGCCTGGGCAGTATGCCTGTAACCTCGGTTCACTGGTGGGGGTCGTACGAAGGTTGGAATAGCCGCGAACCGCCCGATACCAAGCCGATTGCCTGGCAAATAGGGTTCTGGTCAAATGTCCCTGCCAATCCTCGTGCTGAATTCGTTTTCAGCCATCCAGGCAAGCTGCTTTGGCAGATGGAGATACCTGCGGAACGGGTGCACGAAGAGTGGGCCGGCATCGATAGATTCCCACAAAAACCTTCCGATACCTGCTTCCAGTATTATGTGCAGTTGAATCCGCGGGAGTACTTCCGGCAGAATCCGCGCTTAGCCCCCGCACCTGTGGCGGGGGGTGATATCTACTGGATAAGCATCACGGCTATTTATCCGCCGATTATGATTCCGTTCCCTCAGTGGGGATGGAAGACCCGGCCACAGCACTGGATGGATGATGCGGTAAGGTTCGAGGTGCAAGGCGAGCTTCCGACAAGCTTTTCGAACGAGTTCGGCATCGAGGAGCTTATCAGCACGTACTGCGGCGAGAAACAGAGCTACGATATGGCCTTTGAGCTCGACACTGATCCAAATTACATCAAGTGGGAGCAGACCTATACGGGCATCCGTGACTGGCCGCACTACGAAGACGAGGAATCTTTAGCCATAGAGACAACAACAGCGGTCAAGTGGACCCAAAAACCGGACCTCAGTGAAATAGGCATGGATGTGGACGCAACAGACGATATACCGACAACGTGGCCGTCGCAGGTCCTTGCCGACGATTTCAAGTGCAATAGCAGCGGGCCGGTTACACACATCCGTGTTTGGGGTTCGTGGTACAACGATGTTCTGCCTGCGAGGTTCCCGGAGAATGTGGTCTTCAAATTGGCCATTTACGAGGATATCCCTGCCAGCCAGAGTCTGACGCGCTACAGTATGCCCGGCAAATTGCTGTGGAGCCGAGATTTCAAGACCGGTGAGTTTGCTGCAACCAAGCACGCTGAGAAGTTGAAGGAAGGCTGGTATGTTCCGTGCAAGCCAATTTACGAGCCCTCCGCAGATACGGTCTGCTGGCAGTTTGATTTTGAAATCAACGTGCGCGAGACATTCATCCAGCGGCAGGGCACTATTTATTGGCTGGCCGTTCAGGCGCAGGTAGTGCACGCACCAATGACCGAGGCGACACGGTTCGGCTGGAAAACCTCGGCGGACCACTGGAATGATGATGCGGTCTGGCGTACGGAAATAATGCCGATTTCTCGCCCGTGGGAAGAGCTGCGATACCCACAGAGGCATCCGCTGGAGGGCGAATCTGTCGACCTGGCCTTCGAGATCACCAGCGAGACTCAGAAAGAGCAGCTACAAATCCGGCGTCTGGTAGCGGATGACTGGCTGTGCACCCGAATAACGCCGGTGACGGCTGTCGTCTGGTGGGGCTCGTATATCGGCTATCAGTATGAGGCGTGCCAGTGTCCAGAAATGACGCCGCCGGCCAAGCCGGACTATTTCCTGCTGTCGATCTGGACCGATGTGCCGAAGTCAACTGACGTTCGCTACAGCCATCCGGGCGAAAAAGTCTGGGAATACAAGGCATCCGATTACGACGAAGTGCTCGTTGGCTATGACAAGCATCCTGAATACACAATATTGATTTATCCGCCTCCACCGATTAGACGCGAACCGGTGTTCCGTTACTCGGTGCGCCTGCCCCAGGAAGAGTGGTTCTGCCAGAAGGATGTCAACAGCGTCTACTGGCTGAGCATAGTGGCTGTCTACAAGAACCCCCAAGAGGCCCGCTACCCATGGGGCTGGACCAACCACAAGTGTACCACGTGGGAGCCGCCGGGATTTACCCCCGCTTTCGCGGGGGCAGGCCCCGCCCCTGCGGAGGCAGGGGTGCTGCATTGGAATCTGGATGAAACGTCCGGCGTAATTGCCGGCGATGATAGCGGCAACAACAATGATGGCACGCTCGTCGGCGACGCCAACTGGGCGGCCTGCTGCGGGCACGTCTGCGGAGCGCTCGACCTTGACGGCAAGGGCGACTATGTCAAGGTTGACACGCCGACAGGGCTGAATTTCGCTCCCGGCTCGTTCTCTGCCTCGGCGTGGATAAGGGCAAGAGAAGTTACCGGCGGCTGGCGGACTATCATGGAGTACGACCGCGACGGCTGGGACCGCAACAGGTTTGGTATGTGGCTCACTGAAGATGGCAGATTCCATTTCAGGGTCGGCTGGAACGCGTGGCAGACGAACCAGAAGCTCAACGCCGACCAGTGGTACATGCTGACCGGCACGTACGATTCCAGCACGAAGAAGTTTAGCATGTACGTAAACGGTCAGTTTGATATCGCGGCTGACCTGCAGAAGGGTTTTACATCTGCGAATGTTGCCAAGCTGACGGTGGGTGTGCGCGGATCGGAAGATGGTGAGTACTTTAGCGGGCTGATTGACGATGTTCGAATCTACAACTACGCCCTTAGCGCAGACAAGGTCAAGGCCCTATATGATGCGAGCCGGAATGATGATGCCGTAGCCGGGCACATGGTGATAGACCCGACCGGTGACAGACCCTCACCGACATTGGTCGTCTGGGAAGAGCTGCATGACCAGCTTGGTATGAGTGAGGATATGTCGTTTATCCTGTTTACTGAGCCAGGCTGTTTCCCGTGCACATATTCGACCTACGCGGATTGGTTAGCTTTTGGCAAGCCCGATTGCTGGTGTGCACCGCCCAACGGCAGCGGCTATCAGTGCGATGGTGACGCCGACGGCAAAGATTCAGGCGGCCTGACCAAGTACCGCGTTTTTACCGGGGACTTAACCCTGATTGTTGCCAACTGGAAGAAGAAAGCTGGTGACGCGACTCTTGATCCCTGTGCAGACATCGACCACAAAGATTCGGGCGGCCTAACCAAGTACCGGGTTTTCACCGGCGATTTGACCAGACTCGTGACCAACTGGAAAAAGAAAGATGCACAGCTTCCAGGTGATTGTCCGAGGCCGGAATAGGAAACGAATATCGAATATTGAACATCGAGTTTCGAACTTCGAAGTTCCTTGTTCGATATTCGCCATTCTTATCAGTTTTCAGTTCTTCTCTTCGCGATAAGGCCTGCCGGCCTTGTAAAGCTCGAGGCGGGACTCTAATGTCGCCGTGGAGGCCTTAGGGTTATTGCGGACGATTTCTATTGCCTGTAGGGTTATGCGCACGGCCTTATCGAACTGACCTGCTTCGGCGTATGCCGCCGCCAGGGTATCCAGCAGCGGAGGCGACTTGTATGCCGTGGCCTTACAAACCCACTCGGCCAACTGGACTGCCCGAGGCCCATCGCGGTGTATGCTTAGAGGAGAAGTCGCCAGCACCCATGCTAGATTGTTGGCAATAGATACGTCGCCAGGGTTTGCGGCGTAGGCGGCCTGGAGGTACATCAGGGCCTCGCTGTACTGGCCGGTGTGGCTGAGCAGGGCCCCCAGCAAGCCGGCAATCGTAGCGCTATTGGGCATAAGCGCAGCAGCTTTGCGCGCGTATGGAATGGCTTCTTCCTCCCGGTCGATTCGGGCTAAGCACGAGGCCAACAAGTATAGCGACTCAACATGCTTCGGCTCTTCCTTCAGGGCCTTGTTGAACTCCTCGATGGCCTGGGCGTACTGGCGGCGATACTCATGAAAGGTCCCAGCGCGGTAGTGGGTGTAGTAGTCTGCAAACTCCTGGCGGATCTCGGCGAACTGCTCCGGCCGGACATTGACGAATTCCGGGATGTTCGCGGCACGGTCCGCCGCGGTAAAATGTTCCAAAAGCACGGCGGGTGTGTCATTGCCATCGGCGTCTATGTGCGTCAGCCACAGTTGTGTGAATGGGCCGCCCACCTTGGAGGCAAAGACCAGCCACCTGCCGTTGGGCGACCAGCTATGCCACGAGTTCATCTTGTCGGAGAAGTTGCATCGCATCCTCCTGGGCGTGCCGCCGGAGGCCTTCATGATGTAAAGGGTGCTGTCGGGCCTAAGCAGCATGAACGTGTCACTCTGGCAGAACACGATCCACTTTCCGTCGGGGGAGAATCGTGGGAAGTAATTGCTCTTTCCATTGTCGGACGCCCCCGGCAGCGGCGTGGGCTGGCCGCCTTTGCCGTCGTTAAACGGGATGCTGTAAATGTCGTAGCGAAACTTCTTGCCGCCTTCGAAGAACTCCGACACTTCCTCCCGCGTGACAAGTGCAGAGGAGGGGTCTTTCAGGTTGGGCAGCTTATAGCACTTGCTGTGTGCAAAAAGGATTGTCTTGCCATCGGGACTCCAGACGGGATTGCTCTGCACACTCTGGCGATCGTCGGCGCCCGGCAGCGGAAAGAACTCCTTGGTCTGCCGGTCATAGACCACCAGGATGCCTGTGACAGGGAAGAAACGTTGGGAATAAAACAGCTCCTCCACCGGGGCGAACACAGACCGGTCCTTGACCGTGCTGATGACGTAACGCCCGTCAGGAGAGATCTGAGACAGTAGTCCGAAGGTAGGTTCTTTGTCTTCACGGCGGTAATCGCTCCAGGAGATCACCTTGCTCTTCTCCAGGATGGTCTTTCGTTCGATCTCTGCAATGACGTAAGAGCCCTTGTCGCTTCCGTAGTCAACGTCCATCGCTAAGGTTTTGCCGTCGCGCGTGAAGGAATGGCAATTGCCACAGACCTTCATGTCCGTCAGCAGAGTGGGCGGTTTGTACGAAGACACATCTCCCAGACGCCAGCGGATGGATTCGAGGTTCTCCAGGACGTGCCCAAACGGCAGCGGCACGTCGCGATAGAAGATCGGCGCCCCTACGGCATCGTCCGAGGTACTGAGTTTGAAGCACCCGCGTGATACGCCTCGGTCCAAGTTCGCACTATGGAAACCTGCGATCGTTATAGTAGCGGCCCGGCCGCGTGATAGGCTTTTAATCCGCTCCCAGGTGTCAGTGGCCGGCATCCATCGGCGGGGCTGCAGCGCCGGCGCTGGCGGCTGATAGGCGGCTGCGGCCTGTGATAGGGTCCTTGGGTCGTCATCGCGTGCACATGGTGGAGCCGCCCCTTGTGTGAGGACCCTAAGGTGACCGCTGCCATCGCCGGACACCACGTCGATCAGCCAGGTATCAGCCTCAGCAGCAGGGTCGCTCCAGACGAATGTTGGGGCAGCCATATCCGGGGGGAACACAGCCTCATCCAGGGGGTAGTCAATTTTAAGCGGCAGCAGATTGTCGCTTGTAGAAGCCGCCTGAACTGCTTGGAGGATGGCTTTTCGGAACGTCTCATCAGATGTTGACAGGGAAGGATCAAGGGTCACCTCGTTATGCTTGCCCAGCAAGGGATGGGTGGGGATAGGCCCCGCAATAAACTCGTCGCTCGTCGCTCGTCGCTCGTCGCTCGGGTCACGGGTCACGGGCGACGGAGTCCCCCGCGAAAGCGGGGGCTGAGCCCCGCCTTCTAATGTGGGGTTGCTGGCAAATATCCCGATCACCAGAACAACGAGGACGGCACATCGCATAAGATTAGGTTTCCCGACATTCACGCCTCTGGAGAGGCTGTTGTACTACTCGGCGTAAACCATAGCACACTTGAGCAGCAGAACGATCGCCCTCAGCATATCCTATGGCACAGCTCGTCAGCAATCTAGCAGCGCCTCTGCTACTCCAAAAAAGAAGGGCTGCATGTTCACACCTGCAACCCTTTTGATCACACACCTGGCTATGTTCGGGCTGTTAGACCACTCGGCGTCTGCGGAGCCAGGTGACAAGCCCTATGCCGAGGCCGCCCAGAACAATAGCAGCCGGTGCGGGTATCACACCGGCGCCGATCCCGCGGCCGGGTACGTCCTCATACGCCGATCCATCAAATGTGACACTATGGATGTTTTCGCCCAGGTTCGACTGGCTCAACATGCGCAGCCAAGCATAATGGGGGCTGCCACCTGGGATATCCATCATCAGCCCGATATAGCCGCCGTCAGCGCCAAATTGGCCGACGCCAGTATTGTATAGGATAGCCCAGGGGACAAAAGAAGATTCTTGGTCAATTGGCTCTCCGGCAGCCAAGTTCAGCGCATACGGCATCTGCATGCTGCTCATGTCAAAAACCCCGACTATCATACTCATGTACGGCATTCCTGTTGGGCTCGTGCCCATTGGCGCGTAAATAGCCAAATGGGACATGCTCATCATGCTCGTCATGCTCATTTCGTACTCCAGGATGATAGTGAAGTCGTCCCACTCGTCCCCGGAGCCGGCAATGCTGATCATTGCCATCTCAGCCTGGGGGGACATACCGCCCTGCAACGTAAGCGTCACATTCCGGGACCCTGGGTAGACAATAGCCGCAAAGATTGGACCCGGCAGCACGAGAACCAACACAACAACCACCAATAAGAACCTATTCATGACTTGCTCCTCCTATTCGGCCACCTGATAATTCACTACCTGCCTAAGACGCCACGATTGCACCCTGCCGCCATTAGCAGCACACCTGGTTGGAGACTCTGAAGTCCTCCTCGATACCAATACCTTAAAAATATAGGTTACCAGCACGCCAGCGATATGTCAAATAAAAAAGCTCTCAATCTTTGGGATTTTTGCATGTTTTTCAGCGATTTGCAGTTGGCGCGCCTGATATGCGTAGCCCTACCACGACCCTATGGTTTACAATTATTTGAGAACGTATGGTAAAATTGCAAGTGAGGTAGGCTATGAAGGTTAAGCAAGGTTCTGGTAATTGTGGATTCCGGCCTTCGTCCGCCGCTCCCTGCTCTGCGAAGCAGCGCTTCGCTGCGCAGGACGAGGGCGAACTTCGGCGCAGTAGGCTGGCGTTATGGATAACGGCGCTGGTTTTGCTGCCGGCAACATGCCCAAGGATGTCAATAGCCCAGAGGGAGAAAGAGATAGCAAACTTTTTTACCGCAGAGCACGCAAAGAGCGCAGAGACAGAATTATTAAGACTGTACTTAGCCTCGGCGGACTCTGCGCTCTCGGCGGTTAAGTCTTATGCCCTGGTTTGGGACACACAGTCGCCTTTTGTGGATACGGTCGATATTCGAGATAGGACAAACTGGAGGCCTGTCCCTACCGACCTTCTCACTCTTGAGGCCAATCCACCTGTCGCCTCCTCAGACCCAGGCTACTATGGAAGAGAATACTCCTTCAAAGGTGACGCGGTAGTAGAGAATGAGCGTTTAACCGCCGTGTTCTGGTCAGGCAAGGGCCGGGTGGTCATCTACTCGAAAGTTTATGCCGGGCAGAAGAGGATAGAATTTGTTCCGCTTCAGCTCAAAAGAGGGCCTGTGAGCATTACTTGCTGCAAGATATTGCAGAATACGGGTGACGAAGCGGCTTTGGAAGTTTTTTTCTCCGGCGAGGCAGCAGGAGAGAATGTGTCTGCCATTTTCTCGTTCAGCAAGATGGAGATTGTCGAAATTAAACCTGCTGAGAATACCAAGGGCATAAGCCTCTTTAGTCCAATTGAGTATGGCATAGTGCCCAGTTTTATCGGCGACGACCTCATATTTGACCCCAGAGCCTATCCTTCGACGGATACGCTCTGTATTCCTTCGGAGAATGTTTTCTTGGGATTACTGAAGGGAGAAAATAGTATGCTGGTGGTCACATGGCCGAAAGCAAAGCAACAAATGAGGCTTGCACTTGAAAGTGAACGACCGGCGTCGCAATTGATCCAATCTGTTGACTTTGACAATGACGGGCAGAGTATTTATCTTGCCATCTTGGAAGCGCCAGGCATCTGGCACAAAGAGCAGTTGCAGCCTTCTTATCTGGAAAAGGATATAGCTATCAATTGGAAAAGACCCTTTCCCGCCAAATGGGTTACCCAATTAAATGAGGCGGAGGTGAAAACCACCTTTACGTTTAGAGAATCCAAAGGAAATATCTGGCGGGGCGTAACTGGTTCTTATGTCTACCCGGTCTGGTTTAGTGGGGATAGCGCTTTCTATCATCTCAGTAAGAAGATACCGCCCAAGGGGGAATCTCTGATCTATTTTCTTGAGCGAAAAAATACTCCCCTGTCGGTTTCTGCTCCTGTTGATATTGCCAAGGCGACGCTGGGCAGGCAAATGTGTGATACTATACTTGACCTGCCGGGCCGCGTGCTTCGCACCCATCACAGAAGGGGCGACGCAGGCATCCGTCGTGCCTGTACCTGCGGCTGTACAGAGGCAATGCAGGCAGTTTTTGAGGCGGGCGAAGAAGTGCAAAGGAAAGAGTATGTCGAGGGAGCTGTAGACGATATGGTCTACTTTGTCACGCGGCACGTGGAGAGAATCAACGAATATCAAGATTTTGCCCGTGACATGATGGAGTTCCTAAGTCTGGCAGAGAAATCCCACGCTGACTTGAAGCCATTTCTTGATAGTATAGAGTCCATAGCACAGGAGATACTCCAGGAATACAGCAGGCAGAGAGATAATATCAAAAGTCTGGAATACGCCGACCAGTTAGCTCAGAAGACAAAGGCTCTTACTGCCAAGAAAGACCCAGGCAACCCTTCGACTCCGTTCAGGGCAGGCCTGTCAACCTATTCGGGCCTCAGCGAGAAATGGAGGGCAATGGGCGGAGCGCAAGACGACCTTGTGGCACAATCTCACAGGATAACCAGGAAACTATCTCAGCAGGCAGGTTATGGCTGCGTAAATGATCCCAAGGCTGTTCAAATAGCAGAGGAGGTCAGAAGCCGTTGCAGGAAATGCCTTAGAAATCCTGATGGCTACGAAATATGGCCTGACTATTGAATACATTAATGCCAGCCCCCCGCTTTCGCGGGGGGCAGGATTATGAAACATTATGTTGTAACTGTATTTGTTCTATCTGGGACTTTAGCCGTGCTTGTGGGCTGTGGCCGAAGCGCTCCGAGCGACGCCCCACCCGAAATAAGGACTAAGTCCGGCATAGTAATGGTTCAGCTTCCGGGTGGCTGGTTTATAATGGGAGATGAGAATGAGGTAGATGCAAAGCCCCACGAGGTTTATGTAAGCGCATTCTACATAGACAAGTACCTCGTGACTCAAGAGCAATACCAGAAAGTCATGGGAGGAAATCCTTCCCGTTGGAAAGGAAGTATGAATCCTGTGGAGCAGGTCCGCTGGTCCGACGCTGCGAGATACTGCAATGCCCGTTCTCGTCTGGAGGGGCTTCAATCCTGCTATGATCTAAAGACCTGGGAATGTAATTTTGATGCAGATGGATACAGACTATCTACGGAAGCAGAATGGGAATATGCCTGTCGGGCAGGAACCAAAACAACGTATTTCTTTGGCAATGATCCGTCAAAGTTGCGGGATTATGCCTGGTTTGAGGAAAACTCCGGCGGACAGCCTCGGCCAGTAGGTCAGAAGCCGCCTAATCCGTGGGGATTGTACGATATGTACGGCAACGTCTGGCAGTGGTGCAACGATTTTTACAAAGTAGACTATTACCAGGAAGCTCCCAAGGAAAATCCGAAAGGACCGAAGACCGGCGACAACAAGGTGGTGCGTGGCGGTGCATGGAAATTCAGCGCGCAGAGCTGTCGCTCCGGTTATCGTTATAATGAAGATCCAGGCTATGCGGATGTCTGCTTTGGATACGACATCTATGGCTTTCGCTGCGTCAGATCCGCCTGTGGCGGACCGCCCGGCGGGCCCGCCCCGAGCGAGGCCGAGGGGGTCCCAAATGCCCCTTCACCATAATCAATCTTGGAGGAAGATAAGAACTTGACTCACGGCCGATGCGTATTTATTGACGGTAGTGCCTCGAAGCGTATGGGCGAGGGTTCCCGCCCAGCG
>Ga0299912_10001326_pt1 | contig 19999 bp, 13 predicted proteins | sample RVTome_2_FD_207667 | JGI IMG/M metagenome (GOLD analysis project Ga0299912, IMG submission 207667) | Soil microbial communities from uranium-contaminated site in the Upper Colorado River Basin, Wyoming, United States - RVT95D214 (version 2) ... | reverse complement strand
AGCGCGTGATGAGACCGCTGTAGCTCCCGGCATATACGATGTCGGGATTGTCCGGCCGAGGCACGACGAATCCGCTCTCGCCGCCGCCCACCTCGTGCCAGTCAGGAGCGCCGATTCCATAGCCGTCTGTCTGGCTGGCAATGCGCACCGTGGAGTTGTCCTGCTGGGCCCCATAGACCCAGTACGGAAAACGATTGTCCACGGCCACATGATAGAACTGGGCGGTCGGCTGGTTGTTCTGGGCCGTCCAGGAGAGCCCGCCGTTTGTCGTCACGTTGGCTCCGCCGTCGTTGGAGTTGACCATCCGCTGGGGATTCTCGGGGTCGATCCAGAGGTCGTGGTTGTCCCCGTGCGGAACCCGGATGGCGGCATAAGTCTTGCCACCGTCCGTGGACCGATAGAATCCGGTATTGAGAACATAAACGGTCTCGGCATCTTTGGGGTCGGCATAGATCCGGCTGTAGTACCAGGCCCGCTGCCGCAGGCGGCGGTCGTCGTTGACTCTTTGCCAGGAGAGGCCGCCGTCGTCCGAACGAAACACTCCTCCGTCCGCGGCCTCGACGATCGCCCAGACGCGGTCCGGAGCGGCCGGCGACACGGTGACTCCGATCTTTCCCAGGACACCTTGGGGGAGGCCTTTATGGTGCGAGATTTCGGTCCAGGTCGCTCCGCCGTCCGTGGATTTGAAGAGCCCGCTCCCCGGGCCGCCGCTCGTTAGGCTGTAGGGGGTCCGGCCGGCTTCCCAGAGTGCCGCGTAGATAATCCGGGGGTTGGAGGCGTCGAGGGCCAGGTCGATAGCCCCGGTTTTGACGTTGCGGAAGAGGATCCGCTCCCAGGTTTTCCCGCCGTCGGAGGTCCGGAAGACGCCGCGCTCCTCGTTCGGGCCGTAAATATGGCCGAGAGCGGCGACATAGGCCAAGTCGGGGTTCCGGGGATCGATCCGGACCCGGGAGATCTGGCTGGTATCGACCAGCCCGATGTGCTTCCAGGTCTTCCCGGCGTCGGTGGACCTGTATATTCCATCGCCATGGGAGACGTTGCCGCGGATGGGCGCCTCCCCCATCCCGGCATAGACGACGTTGGGGTCGTACTCGGAGACGGCAATGGCACCGACAGATCCTGTCCGGAAGAAGCCGTCGGAGACGCACTTCCAGTTGAGCCCGCCGTCCTCGGTCTTCCAGACGCCTCCGCCTGTGGCGCCGAAAAAGTAGGTATATGGCTGGCTGGGAATCCCGGCCACGGCCGTCGCCCGGCCTCCGCGAAAGGGGCCGATGGAGCGCCACTCCATCGCCTTGTAGAGGCTCGAGTCAAGAGCGACGGGCCGGCGCTCGCGCTGGGCAGGGGCGCCCCAACCGGAGAGGGAGAAAAAGATCCCCGCAGTGATCAGGATGGTCAAGACCTTGAAGGCGGCTTTAGATGATGTCATGGGAAGGACTCCTTGTTCCTCAGGTTTTATAAAACAACCCAGATGTCATGTCAATCGGAGTTGACGAGGGAAGGACAGCATAATCTGGGGCCGGCCTCTGAACTCTTCCAAAAAACCGGTGACGATGATCTCTTTTCCTCGGCAACTCTCAATCCCGGGGAAAAACGTGAGCCGGTCGCGCGGGACCAGAGCTTCGAAGGCATCATCTGCCGATCGCAGGTAACGAAATGACCTTTTTCTGGAAACCTCCGCACACCGGAACCGGACCGATATGAACTCTCCGAGATGGCTCCGGACTTCGAGGACGGAAATGATCACCGGTGCGTCTTGGCGCCAGAAGCCCCGGTTTTCCTTTCTGGCCTCGGCCTCGGCGGCCCGGAAGCGTTTTTGATAGTCCTTCCTGTAGGGATATTTCAAAAAGGCGGCTGCAAAACCCTCCCGGATGATGAATTCGTTGAAGAGCTTCTCTTCTTCCAGCCAGAGATAGGCGAGGACCCGGCCGTGTTCATCGAGGGGAGAGAAGTCATAGGTCAAGCGAATGTTCCGGCCGTAGAGATGATGGAAGGCGAACCTCTTGGACAGGAAAGCACGGAAAGCCACGTCCTCTCTTGGATCGTCCATCTCCGGGGCGTCCACACCGATTAACCTGACCCGCCGTTCGATGCCGTCGGCGAACCTGATTGTGGCCGTATCGCCGTCGCTGACACGGACTACGGTGCCGGATTCGGGGAACGCATCCCCGCTGGGTGCCGGGAATCCTGGAGCTAGACCTAGAGGAATCCACAAAAAATAGGGCAGGATTCTCCCCAGCAACAACCGGTGTTTTTTACGTTCTTTCATTTGCCCTGTCCGTCCGGTGCTCTCCGGGCCTGATAGTGCCGCTTCGCCCATAGCAGTCAAGACCCAGGCCGCAGGTTTCCTGAGGCCCCAATCCTCTTTTTTAAAAAACGTGGGCTAAAGTCCGCGACTGCAGCCCGCGACTACGGCCGGATCATGTCTTTGACGGCACGGACGATGTGGGAGGCGCTGATTCCGTAGGCTACCAGAAGCTCGTCGGGTTTTCCCGAACGGGGGAGCTCCCGGACGCAGAGATGGATAATCTTGCCCCCCCCGGCCAGGGCGGCGGCGACCGCCTCGCCCAGCCCGCCTCCCGGGAAATGGTCTTCGGCGACGACGACCCGGCCGCCTGTCTGAGCCGTCTCGCGGACGATCGTCTCTCTGTCCAACGGCTGGACGGAATAGGCATCGATGACCCGCAGGCTGATGTTCTGTCTCTTCAGTTCGTCATGCGCTTTCAGAGCTTCGAACACGGTGATGCCGGCGGCGATGACGGTGGCGGCGTCCCCGTCCCTCCGGCGCAGGACCTTGGAGCCTCCGATGGGGAACTTCTCCTCCCTCGAATAGAGCAATGGTGTCGCCGGCCGCGTGGTCCGGATATAGCAAAGCCCCTGATGGCGGGCGGCGGACTCGACACAGGACTCGGCCGAAAACGCGTCGCTCGGGTAGAGGACGACACACCCGGGGATCGGCCGGAAGATGGCCAGGTCCTCGAGTCCCATCTGGGACGGCCCGTCCTCGCCGATGCTTACCCCCACGTGAGACCCGCAGAGCTTGAGGTTGGCGAAGGAATAGGCGGCCATGCGGATCTGATCGTGGGCCCGACTGAGAAAAGCGGCGAAAGTGGCGATGAAAGGAATGAACCCTTTGGCGGCCATCCCCAGGCCCATCCCGACCATGTTCTGCTCGGCGATGTACGACTGGAAGGATCTCCCCGGAAAAGAGGCGAAGAACTTCTCGGCATAGGTCGAGTTCTTGACATCGCCGTCGAGCGCAACCACCCAGTCGTTGACCCGTCCGAGTTTCTCCAAGGCGATCCCGTAGGCCAAGCGGGTGGCCGTTTTATCCGCGTAAGCGGTCCGCTCGAAAGCGAACGTCTTTTTCCAGTCGGGCCGGAGCGCTTTTTTCGGCGGGCGGACACGTTTCTTCGAATCGACGGCCGGCATCGGGCCGATCTCCTGGAGAGCCCTCTGCAGCTCTTCCTCCTTGAGCGGCTTGCCGTGCCAGCCGTTCTGGTCCTCGATAAAAGAGACGCCCTTGCCTTTGATGGTCTTGGCCAGCACGACCGCCGGGCGGCTGGACTTACGGACCTTTTTAAAGACCGCCAGGATGGCCGGGATATCATGCCCGTTCACCCTGTGGACCGTCCAGCCGAAGGCCCTGAACTTGCGCGCATAGGCGCCGAGGTCATGGCCATGCATGGCGGCTTCGGACTGGCCAAGCCGATTGATATCGACAACGGCCACCAAATTCTTGAGGCCAAAATGGACTGCGGCGTTGGCTGCTTCCCAGACCGCGCCTTCGGCGCATTCTCCGTCCCCCATCAGGACGAAGGTCCGGCCCGGAGAACGGCCCAGCTTCTGAGCAAGGGCCATGCCGACGCCGACCGAAAGGCCCTGACCCAAAGAACCGGTGGCCGCCTTGACCCAGTTCATGCGCGGCGTGGGATGGCCTTCAAGGCGGGAAGTGACCTTGCGCAGGTCCATGAGCTCCTCCTCCTGAAGGATCCCCGCCTCGGCATAGGCGGCCCAGAGAATGGGCGCGGCGTGCCCCTTGGACAGCACGAATTCGTCGTTGCCCCAATCCTCGGCATCGCTGACGTTGAACTTCATCTCGTTGAAAAAGAGACAGGCCGCCAGGTCGGCCATGGAAAGGCAGGTCGTCGGATGGCCGGAGCCGGCCCGGGTGGTCATGCGCAGAGAATGGATGCGCAGCCGCGCAGCGATCTTTTGGAGGATGTCGGCTTTCGTCATCGGGTTCATCCTTTCATGGGCAAAAACCAAAAGGGGATTCATTATAAAAAAAACAGTGACACAATGCCAATTTCCGAACCCAATGCAAGCGTCGCTTTCGCAGCGATGGTCATGATTAGCAATTTGTTGCCAATCACATCATCATAAAAGATGCATGAGGATTCATCTTTTTCATTCCGGTCTCACCCTTCTGGGTGAGGGCCCGCCCCAAAAATCACCTCGGGAATCCTCTCCGGCGGTTATTGACCGTCCTGGGCGCCCGCTCGATAATAAGGCACTCGGGCGAAGGACACCCCGGACGAAGAGGACCCGATAAATGGAAGACATGTACTTGAAAGCCGGACAAATCCTGGATTTGCTGCGCGAGATCGAGCTCATCATGGCGGAACTCTACAGACGCTTCTCTCACTTTTTCGTCCAGGACAGAGTCTTCTGGGAAGACCTGAGCCAAGACGAGGAAAGCCATGCCGTCATGGTGACGGAACTCAAAAACACGCTCCTTAGGAACGGCTCGCCGTTCGAGGTCGGGAAGCTCAACCTCTTCGCCCTCGGCACCCACCGTCAGGGCCTAGAAAGCCAGTTGAGCCGCCTTCAAAGGGGCGAGCTCGAACGTCAGAACGCCCTCTTTAGCGCTCGGGACTTCGAGAAGACTTTGATCGAGCACCGCTTCTACGAATCGATCCGGAGCGCGAACCCAGAATTCCGGGCGATCTTGGATAAGATACTGAAAGAGAACGAGTTCCACCTGCAAAAACTAGAGAACTACATCAAGACTCTCTTTCCACTCACTTCGAAATGAGGGAAAAAGGAGGCCACGATGACCCTGACCGACACGCTCGATGAGGCGATTTTGCTTGAGGAGGAGATTTCTTCCTGTTATGACTTCCTGAGCAAGATCACCCAGGACGGAGCAGCGGGGGACTTAAAAAAGCTGGCCAGAGAAGAGAAGAGCCACGTTAACGTCCTGGCGACCGGGAAAAATTACGTCCTCCGGATGCCGGATCTGTTTGGCAAAGAGACGGTGTCCGGCGCCGAGATCCACGAGGGGATCAAGAGCACGTCCCGCATTCGAAAAAACCTGGAAAACAAGAAGCTCAGTGTTCAGCAGGCACTGCAGAAACTCTCTGCGCTGGAGCGAAAATTCGAACAGATCCACATGAACACGGCCGTGGAGTTCAAAGACTATTCCTTGAAGAAGCTTTTCGAAGCTCTCGCCCGGGCCGACGCCGAACACCGCCAGCGACTGGAGCGGCTGATCGCCCAACTCTGAGCCCGGCTATCGAAGCTCTCTCCTGGCCCGGGAAAAATAAGGATAAAGCGTCAAGGCGTTTTGGAATTCGGCTTTGGCCTCAGCCTCTCGTCCCAGGCCGCGCAGTCCCAATCCCAAAAGATAATGGAGATGAGCCCCCCGCCTTTTGGCCGACTCCTTCTCCCCGAACTTGGCGAAGTAATCCCCAGCCGGGGCCTTCTCCAGGCCGGCGCGGGCAAACCGGACCAGGCCCTCAAAAGAGTCCCGGCCGCGCGGCTCGTCGCCGAGCATTCTCCAGGACAACCCTTGATAGTAGGTCAACTCAGACGGGCCAGCAGCCCTTTCCACCGAACGCTCGAACGCTTTTCTTGACTCCCCCCTTCTCCCCATGGCTTCAAAGGCCGTCCCGATGACATAATAGATCTCCGGGTCTCTCCCGCCGGCGGCCGGCTTCCCGACCTCGAGGTTTTCGGGGTACTCGAGGGCGGCCTGGAAGTCCTGGAGCGCTTGAGCGGCGATCCCTTCGGCCAGCCGGCGCTGCCCGCGGCCCAGGTAGGCGTCGACATAGACACCGTGGATTGCCCCGCCGCCTTCCCAGACATGGAAGTGATGACTTCCCAGAAGCTCGATCGCCCGGTCATACCGGCCAAGCTCGACGAGCAGGCCGACCTCACGAGACAGGGTGTCATCGCGCCCGGCAACGACTCTATGATTCTTGGATAGGACGTCCAGCCGTTTCTGCGGCGAGACATCGGAGAGGTCATAGAGCTCATCGAGCTCAGACAAAAGCCGGGGATCGGCGGGATCGCAGGCGACCGCCTTTTCCAGACACGCTACAGCCCGCGGCAGGTCGTTTTTCACCCGGGAGAAGGCGAGGCCGAGGTTTCGATGGGCAGTGGCGAATGTCCCGGCCAGCGCGACGGCCTTCTCCCATTCTGCCAGCGCCGCTTCGGGCTGCCGGTCAAAAAGAAGGTTCCCGAGATAGTAGGGAGCACGGGCATCCTGGGGATTTTTGCTCTCCGCCCACTTCAGGACGGCGATATCCTCGAGGCGGAAGGGAAAGCTATAATCCGGAGGCATCGTCATCGCCTTTTGAAGATACCGCTGGGCCTCGGACTCATTCCCCGATTTGTAATAGTAATAGGCGAGGTCATAGTGGACCATCGGGTAGGAAGCCCCCGCGGCCGGGCTGTTGGCCAGGCGGGAAAGGACGGTGACGGCTTCTGCGTAAAGGCCGCAGGCCGCGTAGTCAGAGGCCAGCTCCAGGTAGTTCTCCGCGGCATCCCGCATCTTGAGCTTTAAGCCCGCCGCCAGCTCGTCGGAGTCCTTCTCAAACCCGCGAGCCGACTTGATCAGACAGAGTTCGTTGGCCGCCCAAAAATCAAGGGGGTCGGCGGCCAGGCTCCGCCGGGCCGTCTGCTCCGCTTCCTCGAGCCTGCCGAGCTTCCGGAGCAGAGTCGCCCTGATGTCTCTGGCCCGGCCGTCCGACGCGTCTGTCGTCACTGAGCGTTCGGCCTGCTCAAGGGCTTCAAGATATTGTCCCCGGCCGGCGGCGAGCTCGGCCATCTGAGCCGCGGCTGCGGCCGTCCAGCCGGCGTCCCAGGAAGCGCGGCCGAAGGCTTCCTTCGCTTCCCGAGCTTTTCCCAGGAACCTCAAGGCCACTCCCAAATAATAAAGCGCTTCTCCGTCCTTCGGCCGCGTGTAATCCTTGCCCGCACGGGTGACCGCCCGGAGGAGATGCGCCTCGGCCTCTTCAAACATCCCCCTCATCAGGTCGAGCCGCCCGAGGGCCGTGTTGACACGGAAATCTCCCGGGTCTTTTTTCAGCGCTTCCTCATAATAGGGGTAAGGCTCGAGGGCGGGACTGTAAAACTGCTCGAGACGAAGGCCCGTGAGGTACAGCTCTTCGTTCTTCTTGATCTCCGGCGGCGCCGGAGGGGGAGTCACCGGATCGGGCAGAGGAAGCACTTCTTTCTTTTTCGGCTGGTAGGCGACGAGTTCCCGGCCGTCCTCGGCAGCCAGGGAAAGACGCAGGGATTCCGGCTCCATCAGATACGGCAGCTGAGCCTCGGACGTGAACGGTTCGCCGGGACCGATATCGGTCGTCTTTTCAAAAACCACCTTATCCCCCGCTTCCAGGGCAATCCTCGCCTTCTTCCGGACAGCCGTCGTGACGAAACCCAGAAAAACTCTGCCGCCTCCCCTCACCTCCAGGTTACAGGCGGCATCGGCGTTGGCGTTCTTGACCGCTCCGATACCGCGGAAAGGATACCAATATTGGGTGACCGTCTTGACCTCGCCCGGCATGACCCAACTGTAATCGGGCTGGTTATCCGAGAACGACCCGAACATCAGCTCGAGGTAGGGGCCGTCGCGGTCGGTCAGGATCTTCTCCCAGCGCGACCCCTCGCTCCCCGTGCCCCAAGTCCAAAGCTTTTTTCCCGGGACAAGCGTGTGGTCGCCCACAAAGATAACGCCGGCGTTTTTGCCGTGGTCGTATCCGGCGAAGAAATCCTCTTCGGACCCGAAGGCAAAAAAGGAGGTCGGCGAAGGATGGTTTTTCCACCAGGAGACATCCACCCCTTTGCTGTAATCGACGCCGTTGTAGAACTCACGCGAGATGGGCCAATGAGAAAATTGGTTCTTCCCATGAAATGTGGCCAATCCTGTGCTCGGCGGGAAGATGATCTGGTAGTTTTCGTTGGCGTGGACCGCCGCGTTGGCCCAGCAGAGGACCGCATGGGCGAAAGCCGTTCGGTTGATGATCCTGTAGGTGACTTCGAGGACGGAACTTCCCGGGCGGAGGGTCAGCCCGACGAGCCAACTCATCCGATGGCGGAGCTCCAGCTCGCCCACCCAAACGGTCTTGCTCCCGTCGTCCGCCTCTGTAACCGTCCAGTCCACCGGCAGGAAGGTCGTAGCCCGGTGATGATGGGGGATGTTCCACTCCACTCCCCCCGAGATCCAGGCGCCGAGCATTCCTATGAGGGCCGGCTTGATGACGTGCTGGCGATAAAAGAAATCGGTGCCGTTCGTCTTGTCCACTGCCTCGAAGATCCGGCCTCCGACCTCGGGCAGGACGCAGTACCGGACGTATCCGTTTTCCAGAATGAGGGCCTCGTACGGCTTGTCCACGCGCTCGTCGGTCAGCACATCCAGGAAGGGATAGGGATAGACCGGGCCCTTGGCGCCCTGATAGGCTCTGCCAAAATAAAACATCGGGTTGCGCTCGGGCGCGCCGAGCAGGTAGGTCGGGATGACGATCGTCTCCTGCCGGATCCTGACAGCCGAATCGCCCGGCCAAGAACTCGGAGGGCTCAAAACAATCGCCAAAAAAACGATGATGGGCAGCGGGTTGGACCGACAGCAAAAACCCCTGTCTCTCATGTTATTCTCCCTCTGGTCAGGACCGCCAGGAGCGCGGGAAAAAGAGCTTCTCGAAAAGGGCGAGGGCATAGAGGTCCGTCATTCCGGCGATGAAGTCGGCCGCCCGCCTCTCCGCTGAATCTCCCTTGGGGAATGGCTTGATATAGTCGTTGGGGCTGGCCAGTACATAACGGTAAAGGTCGGTCAGTATCTTTTCGGCCTTCTTGACCTCTTCTCTGGCAAACGGACTGTTATAGACCTTCTGGTACAGGAATTCCCTGAGGCCGACGAGAGCCCTCAGGATCTCATCGCTCATGGCGATCTTCTCCAGGTCGGTCTCTAGACTGGACTTGATCACGTCCTCGACCAGTCGGTCGATGCGGTGGGCATGCCATTTGCCCAGGCTCTTGACGAGGGCAGGTGGGATGTCCTCGCCCCCGATGATCCCGGCGCGGATGGCGTCATCGATGTCATGGTTGACATAGGCGATGACGTCGGAGACCCGGACGATCTGTCCCTCCAGGGTCTTGGATATTTCGCCGGGGTCGGATTCCAAGATCTCTCCCCTGCCCTTGGAGTGTCTGGCGATGCCTTCCCGAACCTCGGGGGTGAGGTTCAGCCCTTTGCCCTCGTACTCCAGCTTCTCGACGACGCGCAAGCTCTGCTCGTGATGACTGAATCCTTCCGAGAGAAGCGCGTCCAGCGTGTCTTCACCGGCGTGGCCGAACGGAGTATGGCCGAGGTCGTGTCCGAGAGCGATGGCTTCGGTCAGGTCCTCGTTGAGCCGTAAGGCCTTGGCAACGGTCCGGGCGATCTGGGAGACCTCCAGGGTGTGGGTAAGTCGAGTCCGGTAGTGATCGCCGAATGGGGCCAGAAAAACCTGGGTTTTGTGCTTGAGCCTGCGAAATGATTTGGAGTGGATGATCCTGTCCCGGTCGCGCTGGAAGGCAGTCCGGAACGGGTGTGGGCTCTCGGCCCGGACTCTCCCCTTGGAATCGACGCTCAGCGTGGCCTTCGGGGAAAACGTCGCCCGCTCGATCTCTTCCAGCTTTTCTCGGATGGTCATATGTTCACAGCGGCCAGGGCTCGTTCTTCTGGGCCTGTTGAATGAGGATGCGTGGGACGGGAAAGCTGATCTCCTGGCGGTGCGAAAGCTCCATTTTTTCGGTCACGAGCTCGAGGGAGGCTCCGATACCGACCCTGTTCATCAGCGCAAACGGCCCCTCCGGCCAGAGGAAGGCGGTCTGGCAGAGCGTATCGACATCTGCGGGCGCGATCAAACCCGCCTCGACGACCTCGGCCGCCGTCATGAACGCCACGGCCAGGAACCTCCGCCGGAGAGACTCGATAAGCTGGGCATTGTCGGGCCGGGCGCTCCTTGCCGGAGTCAGCAGCTGCTCGATCGAGATCAGCTTGCCCGACTCCCTGGCGTCGTTGAACTTCTGCTTAAGGCCCGCCGGCGGGGAGAAGAAATTATCATAGGCGCAGGCCAGGGGATGATCAGGGGCCGAGGGATCGGAGAATGATTCGAGGCAGGAGGCGGCCAGGTCAAACCCGACGCTCTGCAGCAGCCGGACAAACCCGACCGGCATCCCAAAAGCAGCGCTTCCGGCCCCTTCGACACCGGCGCTTCCATAGCCTTCGTCCAGCATCCTCACAGCCTCGAGGAGAAGTCCGACAAAGATAATGTTGGCCACTCCGCCCTTTCGATAACGGAGCAGACGGACAGCCGATTTCCGGGCCCTGGTCAGGAAGGCGGCCGCAGCGGCCAGGCTTTTCTCAGAGGTTTGGGACAAACCCGAATATTCCGCGGCCCGGTTTTTATGGGCGGGGAAAAAGAAATGCATCCAGACGACCCGGTCCGGCCTCCGCGTCTCCGCGGCCAAGGCCTCGGCATCCAGGCAGGAAGTGTTGCTGGCCAGGAGGACGTCCGGGCTGCAGAACTCGTCAAGCCAGTTGAACAGCTCTTTTTTCAGGGCGATATTTTCGCTGACCGACTCGACGACCAGCCGGAGACCCGTTCCCCGGCAGACCTCCTCGAGATTCATGCCGGAACGGATGAGCCGGCCGGTCTCCTCGGCCTGGGGACGGGAAAAGATCCCCTTGCTGACCGCTTCTTCGAGCTCAAAACGGATGAAGGCCAGAGCCCGGTCAAGGCTCTCCTGGCGGCGGCCGATAAGCCCCACGCCGACGCCGTTTTGGGCGAAGGCCTGGGCCAGACTGGAGCCCATGAGGCCGCTGCCGACAACGAGAACTTCGACCTCATCCGGTCCGATCATGATATCCTTCCATCCCTGGGAGATCGCTGCCGCAATTATATCACATGTTTATCCTCACCTAAACTTCCTTGAATTGCTTCTCGGTTTAGAGTAATCATTACCTCGTGATCCGGGAGAACGTCAGAGACATCCTTCAAGGACTCCCCCCGCACGTTCAGCTCGTGGCTGCTGCCAAGTCGAGGACCCCGGAAGAGGTCCATGAAGCCGTCGAAGCAGGGATCAAGGTCATCGGCGAGAACTACGTCCAGGAGGCGGCCGCGGCCCAGGCCGTGGTCGGGCACGGTGTAAAGTGGCATTTCATCGGCCATCTCCAGACAAACAAGGCCAGGAGAGCCGTGGAGATTTTCGACCTCATCGAGACGGTCGATTCACTGAAACTCGGCCGGGAGATCGACAGGCGCAGCCGCGAGCTCGGGCGGGTCATGCCCGTGTTCATCGAAATCAACAGCGGTCGCGAGGCCCAAAAGTTCGGGGTCGGGCCCGAAGATGCCGAGAGTCTGATCCGGGAACTCGCCCTACTTCCCAACCTCCGGATTGAGGGGTTGATGACCATGGGGCCTGAGACTGGGAACCCGGAGGATTCCCGTCCCTACTTCCGGCTCACCAAAGATGTTTTCGATCGCCTCAAGAGCCTGTCCATTCCGGGTGCGGCGATGATCTCGCTGTCCATGGGTATGTCCCATTCCTTCCGCGTGGCCGTCGAGGAGGGGGCGAACATGGTCCGACTGGGAACAGTCATCTTCGGGCCGAGACCGTGCCGGTTCGCGCCGCACGAGAAAGCGCAAGCTGCAAAATAAGGAGCTCGCCGGAAGCCATGAGCGTAATGGAAAGCCCCCCCGGAGCCGAAACCGTTCTCGACGGCCGGCGCTACCTGTACTTCGGGGGGACGGGATATTTCGGACTGCAGGGACATCCCGCCGTCATCCGGGCAGGGGTCCGGGCGTTCCATAAGTACGGGACGCACAGCGCCACCACCCGGGCCGGTTTCGGGAGCAACCCGGCCCTGCTCGAAGTGGAGGCCCGTCTCCGGGAATTCTTCGGAGAAGACGATGCCGCGTACTTCGGCTCCGGGTATCTCGGGAGCCTTGTGCTGGCGCAGGCGCTGGCCGACCGGTACGACGCTGTCTTCGTGGACGAGCAGGCCCACTTTTGCATTAGGGATTCCGCCTCCTCTCCCGGAAAGCCCGTCTTCCAGTTTCGCCACAGAGACCCGGACGACCTGGCAAGAAAACTGAAAAGAAGGCTAACCGCTCGCCAGAGACCTTTTCTTTTGACCGACGGCGTTTTCCCCGTCTTCGGCCGGATCGCCCCGGTCCCGGAATATGCGGAGGTGATGACGGCATACGAGGGCCTCATCGGCCTCGACGACGCCCATGGAGTGGGTGTACTTGGAGCCAATGGGCGGGGGACCTTTGAACATTTCGAGATGAAATCCCCGATCTTCTATTTCACCGGAACGCTCAGCAAGGCGTTCGGGGGCCACGGCGGCTTTGCCGTCGGAAAAAGGAGGCTCATCGGCCGCATCCGGACGGCCGTCGGCGCTTACGTGGGTTCGACCCCGACGCCCACTCCGATCGCCGCCGCCACGGCCAAGGGCATCGAGATCCTGCTCCGGCATCCCGAGATGAGAGACCACCTGAGACGGAACACGTCCAGCCTGAAAAAAGGCCTGAGAAGCCTGGGGATCGAGGCCGACGACACTCCGGTCCCGATCGTCGCCTGGTCCATGCGGACAGAGAAAGAGATGCGCGGGGTCCAAAAAGACCTGATGCGGCGCGGGATCGCGGTCGCCTATCTCAAGTACATCGGCGCCCCGGCGGCCGGCGTCCTTCGCCTGACCGTGTTTTCCACACACACCGCCGCCCAGATCCAGAGGCTTCTGGAAGAGCTGGCTAAAATTCTCTAGAGCTCGGGCGCACCCCTCAGAGGTCCTCCCCTCCACCCGGCGATCCTTCTCCGCTCTCTTCTCCCGACTCCGCTTCCTCCATCGCCTCGTCGATCGATTCATCGAAGTCCTCGCCCGCGTCTTCCCCCATTTCCTTTCCCATCTTCTTCATCCAGCGGGCGACGCTCTGGGGGTCGTTCTCGTCGAGACCCGAAAGCTTCGAAGGGTCGGCCAGGCTCTCCATCCGGCTCTCCTCGGAGCGGGAGACAGCCACCCGGCTGACGAGCTTCTCCAAGTTCAGGCTCCCGCATTTTTGGCACTTCGGTTCCACGGCCGACTTGACCGATAGGGTGATAAACACGGACTTGCGGCCGCAGTCCCGGCAGCGGTATTCATAGATCGGCAGCTAGCATCTCCTCAGGAGGCTCGGATCTATTTCTCCCTTGTCCGATCTTATTATGCGCTTTTTTTCTTGCCGAGGCGAGGGGGAGTCCCTGCGAAAGCCCTCCGCAGCGGAGCGGGCATATCTTCGTTGACCAAGGCGAGGGCCTGTTGGCGACAAACCCGTTTGAGGGCGTAGCGGGCACGGATCTCCTCCGAAGGAGGAGAGAGCGGAGCCCGAAAGCGAGCCGGTTTTGGCTCGCCGGGACAAAACCGGCGTGGTTTGGAGCCAATTGGCCCGAGCCTATTCTATGGCGGCTTTCTGCTGGTTGATGCGGTTGAAGAAATCGGGATCGAATTTCGGCTTGCGGTCGAAAGTATACAACCCGTTCACTTCCTGCTCGATATCGTAGAGCTGGGTGTAGCAGAACCCGGCCACCTTCGGGTTGAAGAGAAGGACTTCGGTCAATTTCTTGTAGCGATCAAGAAACTCCTCTCCGCTGCGCGGCCGGGCGCCGTACCCCCAGGCCTTTTCGTCTTTTTGGCCGGGATTCCACCAGATGCCCCCGTACTCGCTGACGAAATAGGGCTGGCCCCGATAGGACGTGTGTTTTTCTTTTTCGCCGTTCACGAAGACGTCCGGAGGCGAGAGGAACAGGCCGTCGAAGGCCGCCTTGAACTTGGGAACATCCTGATCGTAGTTGTGGGAATCGTAGATATCGGGCGAGGCCGAGTGATACCCCCCCGAACTGTCGATGACCAGCCGGGCCGGGTCGAGTCTCTTGGTCAGGTCGAAGATCCCCTCGATCGTCCCGGGGTAGTTCTCCCCCCACCGCTCGTTGAGCGGGCACCAGCCGATGACGGCCGGATGCATCAGGTCCCGCTCCACCGCCTCGCTCCACTCCCGGCTGAAGATGAGGAAGGCCTCCGGCCGGGAGAGGTCGAGGCCCCAGTCGGCGAACTCGCCCCAGACGATGTATCCTAGTTTGTCGGCCCAGTAAAGAAAACGGCGCTCGAAGACACGTTGATGGAGGCGCGCGCCATCGAAACCCAGGCCCAAGGAGATCTCGATGTCTTTCTTCAGGGCCTCATCCGACGGAGCCGTGTAGATGCCGTCCGGATAGAAACCCTGGTCGAGGACGGTGCGCAGAAAAAGCGGTTTATTATTGAAATAGATCTTATCGGCGCGGACTTCGACCTTCCGCAGCCCGAAATATCCTTCAACCTTATCTTCGACCCGGCCTTGGCGGGAGTAGGCGATCTCGAGGTCATACAGATAAGGCGCACGCACCGCCCAGGGCTTCGGGTTCTTCAGCTTGACTGGGAAAGTGATCAGCTTTTCCGCTGGTTTGGCCGCCTTGAACTCCAGCTTGCCCTGATCGTCGGTAGCCTGGAGGAAGATCTCTCCGCCCTCTGGCGCCTGGTTGAGATAAACGCATACCAAAGCCTCACCGCTGTCCAAGTTGGGGACGACAGTGTATTTTTCGATGTGGCCTCGAGCGACGGGCTCGAGCCAGACCGTCTGCCAGAGGCCGGTCGTCCGCCGGTAGACGCAACTGTAGGAATTCAGTCGCTGGCACTGTTTTCCGACCGGCTGGAGGCCGCTCCGCGTATCGTCGCGGGCCCTGACGACCAGGAGGTTCTCCCCGGACACCAAGTATGCGGTCAGGTCGAGGCTGAACGGAGTATAACCGCCGACGTGCTCGCCGGCTTTGCGGCCGTTGAGCCAGACCGTCGTCTTGTAGTCACAGGCCTCGAAGTGGACGAGGGCCTGCCTGCCATCCCAGCTTTCCGGAAGCGTGAAGGTCCGCTTGTACCAGACCGCGGCCATGAAATCCAGGTTGCCAATCCCGGAGAGCGGGCTCTCCGGAGCAAAAGGCACCAGTATCTTTTTGTCGAACCCCTTCCCCTGGACGAACAGCCGTTCCTCTCCGGTGTCCGTGAGGTCGAGGGCGAAATCCCACCAGCCGTTGAGGTTCAACCAGTCCGCCCGCACCATCTCAGGCCGCGGGTATTCGGGGCGCGGGATATCGGCAGCGAACATCCGGACCTGATTCTCGAGGAGTGCGCTGCCCATGATAATGGATACAAAGAGAATCTTTAAAGCTGGAGGTCTCATTCTGGCTGCTCCTTTAACGCACTGTCTGCAATCGACGCGCCCGGAGGCCGCCGTGTATATATTTCCCCAGGAAGCGGAGCGCCTCGTCAGAGCGCCGAAAGATGGGGACGCCCTCACCCCCCATCATCCTGGCCAGCGGGTTATAAAGGGACCCGGCATCGAGGTTGACGACCACCGGCTTGGCCGTCCGGCGGACGATCTCGACCAAGCGGGGTCCGATGCTCTGCGGGCTGGACATGTTTTCTGGGTGCGTCTCCGCAGCAGCCAGCGTCTGCATCGCCGCGGTCATGGGGACGGGAGAAACGACCGCGCCATCGACGTTCGGATCCGATAACAGGGCCTCGACGCAGCCGGCGAACGCAGCATCGTCCGCCACCGGAGTCAGGTCGAGTGGGTTGCGGATGTCCTGGAGCCGGTCGATGCCGAGCGGCTTGAGGATTTGAGCGATCCGGGCTTTGGTCGGCTCCGCGATCGCCGCGAGCTCCAGCTCAAATCCATTCTTCAGGCTGTCGGCCAGGATGACGCACTCGAACCCGGCGTTGCTGATCAGGCCGATGCGTCTCCCGCGGACGGTCTTTCCGGCGAGCGCCGGGAGCGCCCTGATGGCGTGTTCGAACTCGGCCAGGGTCTCGGCGACGAACACGCCGGCGCTTTCCATGATGGCCCGGCAGACCGCATAGTCCCCGGCCACCGAAGCCGTATGGCTCGAGGTCGCCCGCCGGCCTTCGGCCGACCGCCCGCTCTTGTAGACGAGGACACTCTTGCCCTTGCGGACAATCTCCGCGGCCGCCTTGGCCAGGGCCAGTCCGTCCCCGGGCTGGAAGCCTTCAATGTAGAGCGCGTAAAGTGGGGCAGAAGCGTGGGCTCCAAGATAGTCCAGGTAGTCGGAGGCCGTTAGGTCGATCTGGTTGCCGAGGGAGACGGCATAGAGCGACTCAGCCTCCGGAATCTTGCTAAACCGAGAGGCCATGAAGGCCCCGCTCTGGCAGATGTAGACGAGCTGTGTGTTCCTCTTCACCGGACTCGGCAGCTTATACCCGGGGACAAAGGTGGTATCGTAATGCCCCGGCCTGGAATAGACGCCCATGCAGTTCCCGCCGTTGACGACCGGAGTGAGTTTTTTATCGCGCCGGCTCTTCTTCAACAGTCTCTTGATTTCTTCTTCGATGCCTTCGGTTCCCTTCTTCTCGCCTAGGCCGCCGGCAATCATGATAACCGAACGGGCCTTCTGGGCCGCCACGAGCTCGGTCATGACGCCGACGTTCTGGTCGGCAGCCAGAGTCAGGACGAAGAGGTCAACGGTCTCGGGCAGGTCCGCGACCGCCGAGAAACAGCGGCAGCCCTCGATATCCGCGAGGCCGGGCTTGACCACGAAGATTCTCTCTTTAGGGAATCCTTCCCGGAGGATATTGTTGAGGATAAGATGCCCGAGGTTCATCCGCTCGGAGACGCCGATGATGCCGATCGACTGCGGGTGCAAGAGGAACTTGAGGTCAGCGGAGAGGCGCGGCCGGCCCGCCGCATGATGCCGTGAAAACCGGCACACCCCGTCTAGGGGGACAAGAGCGCCGTTACGGACGACGAATGGATTGACCTCAGCCTCCTCTATGACGAAGGCCGATTTCCGCGAATAGGGTGAAAAATGGGCGGACAGCCGTCTGAAGCGGTCGAATGCCTCGATGAGAATGTTCCGAGAGATGGGCGCCGGCTTCCCCCGAAAGCCCTTGACGAGCTTGTCGAAAAAGGCCAAAGGCTCGAGCAGCCCTTCAATCTGGTCCCGGCCTAAGAGATGGGCCGAGCCGATGGCCACCGCATTTCTCTCCTTCAGCCTTTCGTTCACATATTCGACATCGAGCCCGCCCAGGCCCATGGTCACCACCGGTCCGAATTCCCGCGAATTCCGGATCCCGAGCAGGAGCTCGGACCCGAACCCGAGATCGGAGAAGGCCACTTTCTCTAGGACCAGGACGCCTCGGATATCCGGCCCGGCCGCTTCCCTCCCGGCAAACTTTGCCGGCACCTCGGCGAGCATCCGGGTGATCGCCCGGTTGACCGCCGAGGCGGTGTTCTCGACAAAGGCCACTCCGCCGACATCGCTCTTGTGGACGATCTGGGGTGAGACGATCTTGAGGACGACAGAATCGCTCCCCAAAGCGGAGAGCTTCTCCCGGGTCGCCCGCTCCCCTTTCTTGACGAAGAAAAAACGGGGCGCGGCGATACCCACGGCCCGGAGCAGGGTATAGACCTCATGCTCAAGAAGAAAGTTTCTGGAGTCTTTTTCTGCCCGCTGAAAGATTTTTTCGATCTGTCCGGTTCCCGCTATGGGTTCCTCTCTTCGCTTCATGCTGAACACTTCCAAAGATTAGGAGCTTGTCGCGGGGACAAAGTCGGCCGCGGCTGCGACGGCTTGGCCCAGCGCGAACGCCTTGAGGTTGGCGGCGACGATCGTCTCTCCATGCCGCTCGAACAGGACCTTGATGAACTTGGTGAGATTCGCTTCTTTGACCATGAGATACCGGGCCGTAGCGCCCAGCATGACCATGTTCTGGGTCCGGGAGGAGCCCGCCTCCCTGGCCAGCTTCTCCGAGTCGATGATGAGATGGCAAGGGATCTCCCGGATCTTGCTCAGGAGTGTCTCGACATCCGGGTAGTCCCGGATATTGACGAAAGGCGTCCGGCTGGCGATGACCATCCCGTCGGGCCGCAAGTAATCGACATAACGCAGGGTTTCCAGCGGCTCGACGCTCAGGACGAGGTCGGCTTCGCCCCGCGGGATGAGGTCGCTCCAGATGCGCTCCCGCGAGAGCCTGAGATGGGATTGGACCGCCCCGCCGCGCTGGGACATGCCGTGGACCTCGGCCTGTTTGAGTTCGAGTCCTTCCTCCAAAGCGGCACTGGCGATGACATAGGCGATGGAGATGATCCCCTGCCCGCCGACTCCCGCCAGGATAATGTCCTGCTTCATCTACCCGCTCCTTCGCTTTTTCTTGGCTTCTTCGAGGCACTCGCGGACGGCGACGATCACCGAGAGTCCGTGGTGATCGATTTCTTCCTTAATAACCAGGGCATTCCTGTCCAGGTTCTTGGGCAGCGGCTCGATGACCCGGATGTGCTCTTTGGCCACTCCGAGCCCCTCGATCATCCGCAGGAGGCGCTCTCCCGAGGCGTAGCTCGGCTGGCCGCCCGTCATGGCCACGGTGCAGTTGTCCAGGATGAACACCGTCATGTTGGTGTCGGCCGCCGCTGCCTCCAGGAGCGGCGTCAGGCCCGAATGGCCGAAAGTTGAATCGCCGATCACGGCGATGGAAGGATGGATCCCGGCCTCAGCTCCGCCCTTGGCCATGCTGACCGATGCGCCCATGCAGACGCAGGTCTGGACGGCCTGGTAGGGAGGATAGTAGCCCAGCGTGTAGCAGCCGATGTCGCTGAAAATATTGCTCTTATCATATTCTCTCAACGCCTTGTTGAGGGCGTGAAAGGTATCCGCGTGGGGGCATCCGGCACAGAGCTGGGGCGGACGGGCGGCAAGCTTGAACCCGCCGAGGTCGAGCCGCTCCAGAGGCTTCAGCCCCAGAGAGGGGCGGACCGCCTCCGGCGACAGCTCGCCCGTCAGCGGGAGGTCACCGCTGAGCTTTCCCATGATCGTTTTGCCGGCGATTCCGAAAAATCCCCGCAGGGACCTCTCGATCAAAGGATAGCCCTCTTCGACGACCAGCACGGTCTCGGCGTGTTCGAAGAGGCCTCTGATGAGCTTTTCGGGGAGAGGATAGGTGCCGACCTTGAGAAGCGATGGGGGGTTCTCCAGGTCCGACAAATTCTCCTGGACATAGTTGAAGGCTATGCCCGAGGCGAGCACTCCCAGGGATCTATTGTTGTCATTGAGGCGAAGAGAATTGAACTCGGATTCGTCCGAGAGCCGGACCATGGCCGCTTGGCTCTCGAGCAGGGTCTGGAACCTCCGCCGGGCGTTGACCGGAAGGAGCGTCCAATCCTGGCTGGCGCCGAATCTGAGCTCATTCTGCCCCCGCGGCTCCCGCGGCCGGACGCTCGAACGGCTGTGGGACAGGCGAGTCACCAAGCGGATCATGACCGGAAGGCCGAGCTTCTCGGAGACATCAAACGCCTGCCGCGTCATCTCATAGGCTTCCTGATGGTTCGAAGGCTCGAAGCAGACGATCTTAGCGAAGTCGGCGTAAAAACGGCTGTCCTGCTCGTTCTGGGAGCTGTGCATGCCGGGGTCATCGGCCGGGACGATAACCAGGCCGCCATTGGCGCCGGTCAGGGCCGAGCTCATGAAAGGGTCGGCGGCGACGTTGAGGCCGACGTGCTTCATCGAGACCAGGGCGCGTTTCCCGGCGAAAGAGACGCCCAGAGCTTCCTCGAAGGCGACCTTCTCGTTGACCGACCAGGAGGCGACGAAGGCCTTGGTTTTGGCCGCGGCTTTGATCAGGTATTCCATGATCTCGGAAGCGGGAGTCCCGGGG